>JAANMV010000020.1_pt1 | contig 156229 bp, 152 predicted proteins | sample 7279661 | NCBI WGS metagenome assembly JAANMV01 (sample SAMN14094540, study PRJNA606508) | bioreactor metagenome | isolation source: A lab-scale SPAN reactor treating ammonium-rich wastewater day 121 | place: Ireland: Galway | collected 2017-05-16
GTCGCACATAACGACGGGAGACTCTTGGGATCGGATAAATGCTACCTTCAATTACAAGAGTGGCACATCTGATAATTCATATTCCGAGGCCTGGGGCTACAATTCCGGGAGCGGTCTCATTGTAGAAATTGAGGTGGCGGCATGAGATCCATTCTCGACTTTTTCAAAGCCATTTGGCGAACGCCTCTCTCGCTCGGCATCATCATCGCCGGGTTGCTTGCTTTTGTTGCTACCATTGTTCTTGCGTTGAAAGGCTGCTAACGTGGCGAACGAATCCATCGGCAACATTATTCTCCGGCTTCTCGTCGACAACAAGGCCTTCAAGGAGGGTCTTGTAAACGCACTTCAGTTGGTGCAGATCACGAGCCAGCAAATCAAAGACCTGACGGCGTTCAAGATACCGGAGCCGGACATCAAGGCACTCGATCTCGCACTCGAAGCGGGCGAGGCACGCGTGCGTGATTTTATCGGGGCACAGTTGGAAGTACCGCCCGCTGCGCAAGCGGCAGACGCAGGGCTGGATGAATCGGGCCAGCGACACGAGGAACATGCGGGCAAGGTGAAAACCGGCGAACAGGCGTTGAGGGAGTATCTTGCGCAACAGCGATTTCAGAACCGTGTCGTTGGCGAAGGGCGCCAAAGTATTCTCGGCCTTACCAATGCGATCGGGTTTCTCAACGTCGGCAACACCGGTGCATCGAGCACAACGAAGGCATTGCAGGAAAGTATGCTCGCGGGCATCGGCACGGCGAACGGTTTGGAGTTTGCACTCTTCGGCATCGGGCAGGTTGGAGGGAAGTTGCCCGGAGTACTCGGCTCCATTGCAACAGGCGCTGCGAGCATGGCCGGGCCGATTGCGGCGGCTGTTGGTGTCGGAGCGCTACTGATTACGTTCTTCCAAAAAAGTAACGAGGAGGCGCAGCGGGCTGTGGATGAAGGTTTGAAGAACTTCGACGAAGCACTCAACCGGCTGTCACGCCCACAAACGCTTCGGCTTGCCGAAAATGTGAAAGAGCAGATCGATCTGATCAACAAGGAGATCGACAAGCTGAAGTTCGGCAAGACGTTTCAATTTGCTACGGCCGCCGGCGGAGTTGTTGAAGTGCAACGGCTCAACGAGGAGGAGGCGAAGCGGCTCAATCTTCTCAACCAGGATGCTGTCATCCTGCGGGAAATCCTTGAACGAACAGAAGGCCAACGCCGGGAAGCGGAGACTCTACTTCGTGCCCAGAAGGTTCAGGAGGACCAGCTCCTGAAGATCGGCACTGAATTACAGAAGCAGGATATTCTGATCAAGCGATTGAATGAGGAAATCGGAACCCGTGTTGATGCCGAAAGACAAACAGCGCTGACTGTTGATGAGATACGTGCCAAGACCGATCAGCTCAACACACTGGAGGCGGAACGAGTCCGCAACCTGCGCTCTACACTCGACATCCTGAAAGAAAACGTGACAGAGGTCGAAGCCCTCTACCAACTCGGCCAGGCATACGATCAACAGCTTCTCGACTCGCTGGAAACGCTGCGACAGCAGCAGATTGAGCAGGGGAAAACCGTTGAGGCGAAGCAGACGGAGTTGAAGATTCAACAAACCTTGCAGCAACTTGCAGCCGATGATGTGACGGTAGCGGAGACGAAACGCCGCCTCGGACTTGCCGCGGTCAACGACGTGCAAAAGGCGCTCGATGCGCAGCTTGAACTTGCCACAACGGAAAAAGACCAGCTCGCCGTCAAAGAAAAGAAACATCAGCTCACGACCTCGGAAATTGAGTTGGAAGTGAGTCTCGCAGAAAAGGCGTTTCAAAGAGGCTTCATAACATCCGCAAATCTGATTGAACAATACCGCAGGCTGCAATCCGTAACCACCGAGCGGGAGAAGCAGGCGGCACTTGAGGAAAAAATCATCTCCACACAATCCCTCGAACTGGTCCATCTTGCCGAGCGAAAACGATTTCAGGAAGAATTCAGCCGTAAACTGTTCGAACTGACGCAGGTGACGATCACCAATGAGTTTGAATCGAGAACGGCAGCCGAGCAACGGCGATTCGAATCGGAGAAGCAATTCATCGAGGAGAAGTATGCGCTCTCGTTCGTCCGTGAGGATGGTTTGATACAACTGACGGCCGAGGGTCAGAGGCTCGCGCTCGCAAACGAGCAAGCGAACCAGGCAGCGCTTGACATCATTGAGCGTGACCGGATACGGGCGAAGCATGACCTTGAATTGTTTCTTTTGGGTGATTCATTCTCCGCAGAGCTGCAACGCATCAACGATCTCTACGACGAGCAAGAACGGCGTGCTCGCCAGCTCTACACAAATAAAGATCAGTTGGATGCGGTACTTGCCCAGCTACGGAAGCGTCGCAACGAGGATATTGCCAACGCCGAGCTTGCGAATGTGCAGCGTGTGTTGGGTACTGCGCAGAACATTGCCGGTAACATCGTAAGCATCATCCGCAACATTGAAGAGCCCGCCGAAGGTTTTCTGGCGAACTTCATGAAAGCGTTGCAGGTTGCTCAAGCGATCGTGGCAACTGTTCAGGCAATGCAATCAATAAGCCTCTTCTTCGGCCTTGCGCATGGCGGGCCTGTGACTTCGGTAAGCTCAGTCACCGGGCCAGCGGGCGTTAGCTATGCTGCGAGCGGGACAGAGATACCGGGCGGAAGCTATGTCGTAAAGAAATCGGCGGTTGATAAGAACCGTCCGCTGCTTGAAGCGCTCGGTGCCCGTGAAGTAACGGGCGGCATTGCGGGGCGTGATTCCGTTGCAGCGACAACACCGGGCGGCGGCGTGGTGATGATGATGCCGGGTGAAATGATCGTCGATCCGAAGTTTGCCCCGATTGCCAAAGCAATCAACGAGGGGCGTGTGCAGATGCGTGCCGGCGGCGGGCCGTTCGAGGAGCTTGCGAGCGTTGTGCGGGAGTATGTGAGCGTGAACCCGACGTTGAGTCCGTTTCCGATTCCCGCGAGTCTGGTGCAGCAGTTGCAGGCGGAAATTAAGTTGAGCGGCGGGTTTAATAAAGAGACGATGGATGTGCTGATTAATGAAGTCAGAGGTCTGAGGTCGGAGGTCAGGGATCTCCGTTCCGAGACGAGCAGCCTTGCGGACCGCATTAACATCAAGTTGCCGGAGGAGATTGAGTTGAAGGTTGAGGGGAGAGACTTGCGGAGAGTCATCAGAAGGGATGAGCTGCTCGACCAATGAGATTTTTTTTCCCGAATAGAAAGGTCGCATCCGGATACGTGAAACTGGAGATTCAAAACAACGGGGTGGCCGGCAATTATGAAATTCTCACGGAGAAGTACTTCAAGACGATGTCCAGCGTGAAGGAAGAAATCGAAACGCAGTTAGGCGATCTGAGGATGGCAAACGTCTCAATGACCGTGCTTGACTTCGACCGGAAGTTCCGTGACACTATTCTCCGTGTCACCAACCCGGACGATGTAGTGTTGTTCAAGGCTTCGTTCGGCGGACTCGACGTTCCCTCGCCGCTCGACCAGGCGTTGTTTTACGGCTACGTCGATACGGAATCGCCCGATGAAAACGAGAAATCGAACGTGGTGAGGTTCACCGCATCATCACCGTTGCGGCGGATGGGGAATGTTTCGATCCAGCAGCTGTGGGACTGGCTCCGCTCGAACAATCTTGAAAAAAGAAAAGACTTTGAGTGGGTAGGCGGCCCGCTGTTCAACGGAAAGTTCGTGGCGTTGAAGGACATCCTCGCCGGCATTGCCTCGCTTGTCGGCTTGGCGGGCATTGAGATTGAATCGCAGTGGCAGTTTCTCGACTGGCGCGGGCAGTACGGCATTCCGATTGACAAACTCTGGGTGCAAACGGAGGACGTCCCCGATGTGTTCGGTGTGCGGCGCGGGATGTTCGACGCCGACCTGCAGCGCAGCCCGATGAGTTTTTTCAAATTCGACAACTGCCTGTCGTTGATGAAGTACCTGCAGCTCTCATTGTTCTCCTTCGCGTATGTACGCTACAGCCCGGTAACAGATATGCCGGTGCTGAAGTTCAAGCAACGCGGCTCCACGGAGCACTCGTTCACGACGGACGGCCGGCTGCTCGAGGCGGCCGTGAACTACAGCCTTATCACCGGCGTGAAGGTTTCGAACGAGTATGGCAAAGCGCCGGCGGACGGGTTTGCGGACCAACGCAGGACGATTCGTGGAAACTATAACGAGCGGACAGGTATGTTGCTTAATCTGCCCTGGAAGAGCGCGGAGTTTGCAACGTCGTTCACCGAGTTGAACGGGTACGCATACATCTTCGGGGAAATCCCTGAAATACAGGACCGTGTGCAGATGCAGATGGCTCGCCGGCTTGTTGCGCACGGTTGGCCGTTGTACGGCGGCACGTACGGGCAACTGCACCAGGCGCTCGCCGATGCCTACTTCACGTCGCAGGGAGGAAGGAAGAAGCATTTTGTGCGTCGCTACCACGGACTGACGGCGACGAGGGACGAGGTGAGTGCGATTGAAAACATACGCGTGATGGAGTCGGAAACGTTTGTGCGGCGAGGCACGGTCGTCACGACGGAGGTAACGGCAACGGACATCGATCCGTTCAAAAATATTGTCACTATAAGCGGCATTGAACGATGAGTGTTGTGAATGGCGTCGGGGTTCCCCGGCTCGAAATAACAAAAACGACAGGCGCCACCGCGTCGATAGATTTTCCCGCCGTGGCGCAGTCCGGCAGCGGTGAGGACCCGAACGATCAGGAAACCGTGCACGGAACAATCGACTACGAGGACCTTGTCGATAAGCACGGATTCAAACCACGCTGGACGTTGGACTACAGCGGCGGCATCGACGGCGTGTTCCTCCTGGCGCTGCGCCATTTGCTCGAGCGTGCTGTGGAGAAGATAGTTCTCGTACCGCACATCGATATGCCGCAGCGGAAATTCCAGGTGCGCTTGATCAGCTTCGGTGTTATCCAGCGCTCCGGCGACGCCGGCACCGGGCATCATGAGGGGGTGAAGCTGGTTTTTGAAAGCACGAAGATGCTCGATGCAATCCCCTTTCCGCAGGCGGCGCTCTCCGGAAAGCGGTGGCAGGACCTTGGCGGAAGCGAGGATTGGGAAGATCACACAACGGATGTTTGGCATTTTTTCTTATAGGGGGATTTGATGGCAACTATTGAAACCATAAACTCATCGGACGTTCTGGAACCTACCAGCCGGGTGAAGATCAACGACAATTTTTCGGCTCAGAATACCGAACTGGCCACACTTCTGCCAAAGGCGGGCGGCACGATGACGGGTGTGATCAATATGGGCAATCAGAAGATCATCAACCTTGCAGCACCAACATCGGCAGGCGATGCTGCCCGCAAGGCGGACGTGGACGGCTACGTCATTCCTGATGCAAGCGTGTCGGATGAAAAGCTTCCCCACGATACATGGATCCGGAAAAAATATATCACGTTCACCCTTGCGGTGGGTACCATGCCTCCGGAATACCGGGTGCTGCGTCCGGGCGTTGTCACCGGCATCTCTATCTATACATCGAGCCATGACGCGACCGCCGAGCAACCGTACGCCGATGGGGTGAGCGCGGCGACCGGTAAATTCTCCGCGGGGGATCGAATCGGATTCAGTCGTAACACTTCAACAGGTGTTTGCTATCCCCGCATTTCGGGCACGAATATTAATCCCCTTGGGCTGGGCGATTCAAACTGGGCGGCCGAGACGTTGAATGTGATGATCGAGTTCGAGTTTGACGACACGGTCGTTTCGCCATGAGAGTAACTTATCCGGACCAGCCCCAGGATTTCGGGCTTACGACGCGGAGGAACAAGAGGAATGCGCAGCGCCGCATCGACGATAAACTGTCTCTTGAGGATGTGGTGTATCACCTTGATGAAATCGAAAAGAAGGTGGGGGCTAACAACTCGGCGGATACGAGAAGCCATGACTATCGACTAAGGACGGTCGAAGAGGAACTGGATGCAATTACACAGAACGTTGTGACCGAAGCAGGATTCGGGCTGACGAAAAACGGCAATGAACTTGCCATTGCCAATCCGATAACGGGTGCGATCAATGTCGCGGGAACAATATCAGGGCAAAACGGTCACGGACAATTTACAGATTTCCCCTCATTGGTTGCTGGTCTGGCAAATCTACGAAACGGTGTCGTTCGATTTTATTGCATTGACACAACAGGGTACATTGAAATTGAATCCCCCGACGGCATTGCCGAGAATCGCAAGCAATACCTCAAAGACCTTGCGGGGAAAATTCCAGTTGAAGAAACTGACGGAACGCTCAGCGTCCAAACAGCTTACAAAATTGGGGGAACTCAAGTTGTGGGGGGGCAGCTCGCATCAATAGCAATCACACAAGATCCCCCCGTTGGGACATTTCTGGAGGGAGGTTTTGGTTTTAGCACCAAAGAAGAATTTGATGCTTTCGTTGCCTATGTTTCTGGATTGCGTAGCGACATCGAGTCGCTACTCACGGCGCTGACCACACATGGATTGGTAGCGACCGAGTGAGGGCTGCCATTTGAGAGTGCAGGGAACCTCCTTCAAATGTTTCTGCAGAAATGACAGGCTCAGCGCGAGCTATTCGCGCGAGAATCGTCTCGCGCGGTTATCTACTAACATTCGCGCGAATAGCGTGAGCGTTTACAATGGCGCCTTTTTCTATTCCTTGTGTACCCGCGCTAACTCGTTGACTTTCACCCCTTAGTTTCGTACAATGCTGTGTAAAATAATCACTTACAGCACTTCACTCTCTTCTCTGAAATGTCAAAATCGACAAAGTGGTTTCTGCTTATCTTTTCCATGCTGGTGGTCGTGGGCGTTGTGTTCACATTCCTGTTCTATTCAGCAATCAGGTCGGTGAGTGACGGTTCAAAGGAGGTTGTTACCGTTGGGCGCGGAGCCAAACTTGCACTCGTGGAACTTGTCGGCGAAATCCGATCCTCCGAAGATATTATCAGGCAACTGAAGAAGTACCGTGAAGACTCATCCATTAAAGGAATTCTCCTTCGTATTGATTCCCCGGGCGGAGCAGTTGTTCCGAGCCAGGAAATGTATGAAGAAGTTCGCAAGACCCGCGACGTGAAACCCGTTGTTGTTTCGATGGGGTCACTTGCTGCGAGCGGCGGATACTACGTGGCAGTCGGTGCCACAAAACTCGTTGCAAATCGCGGCACACTTACAGGAAGCATTGGTGTGATTGCTGAGTTCCTGCAAGTGCAGGAAGCGATGAAGAAGTTGGGCGTTGATATCAAGACTGTGAAATCGGGGAAGTTGAAGGATGCTGGCACACCGGTGCGCAACATGTCCGCCGAAGCGGAGAAGTATTTTCAATGGCTGCTGGATGATGTACACCGGCAGTTCGTTACCGTTGTTGAGCAGGAACGGAAACTGAAGCACTCCGATGCCCTTGCCCTTTCAGATGGACGTGTGTACACGGGCGAACAGGCAATCGAGTTGGGTTTGGTCGACACACTTGGAACATACGAAGATGCCGTGCGGATCGCCGCAGAGCTTTCCGGCATTGACGGCGATCCGGCCATTGTAAAGGAGCGGGAGAAGAAGAAATTCTTTGACAGAATGTTTGGAGATGTCGGCGAAAGCATTTCGGATATCAAAGAGGCGATCTTACAGAAGCCGATTATGTCGTATCGCTTCATTGGACCTTTTTGAGTTGTTACGTAGAAACCAAGAACGTTATTTCATCACCACAATACAGGAGGGTTTGAGTTGACCAAAGCCGATATTGTTGACCGCATTGCGACAGGAACAGGTCTGACCAAAGTCGATACAGAAGCGGTGGTGGATGGTTTCATCCTGACCGTGATTGACGCAATGAAGGAGGGGAAGAATATCGAGATTCGCGGGTTCGGAAGTTTCAAAGTCAAGAAGCGCAAGGGGCGTGTGGCGCGCAATCCTCGAACCGGTGAGCAAGTCATGGTTGACGAACACTGGGTGCCGCTCTTCAAAGTGTCGAAAGAAGTAAAACAGGCTGTGAACGAAAACCTCTCGAAAATGCCCCAAGTGTCCGGAGGGTGATGAATGGCGGAGGCAGTCATGGTGTGTCCGGAGTGCAAGAGCAAGTTATCACCTTCCGATAAGTTCTGCCCGCAATGCGGTGCCAAGGTCATAGTCGGGGTTGAGAATGCAACACCTCAGGCGGCATCAGCAATGTTGACGTGTGAAGTGTGCGGACATGAAAACAGGCATAGCGGTTCGTTCTGTGAAGCGTGCGGTGTCAAATTGCCACGGGCTGTAGCCTCCCCAGTGATACAGTCCCCGCAGAAACCTGAACTCCCGCCAATCTCCAAGACTCCAGTCAAGCGATCAGTGCCTTCCGTTGAGTTGCAGGCGCGACACTATGTCGGCATTGCGTTGTTGGTTGTCGTAGTCGGAGTATTCGTGTACATGGAGATACAGCGCGAAGTTCCGCAGCAAACAACCCAAACTTCCTCGCCGGTGCAACAATCGGCATCCCAAACCGAGCATGCCAAGGAGATCCTCGCGACTGTCGAAAGGCTGCAACGTACCGTCAGCGAAAACCCGAATGATATCGGCTCGAAGTTGCTTCTGGCAAACGCGCTGCATGATGGCGCAATGCACGACGCCAGTCTCCTGCCCCGCGCGATTGATGCATACAAAGCCTACCTAAAGGAAAAACCCGACGATCCGAATGCGAAGGTGGATTTGGGAATCTGCTATTTTGAGCTTGGCAAGATCGATTCGTTGCATTCCGCGAGGTTCTATGCGATGGCTATTGACGAGATGCTCTCTGCGGTGAAAAGCTCGCCTTCACATCAAGCCGGTGCGTTCAATCTCGGTATTGTGTATTTGTTCTCAGGGAACTTGCCGGAGTCGAACAGGTGGTTCAAGAAGGCAGCAGATTTGAATCCGGAATCAGAGTTGGGCAGACGAGCGAAGGCAATATTGGAACAACACAGACAAGCAGGTTAAATCAGCATCTTTCTACGAAAGGAGGTCGAATGCCGAGCGGCAAAAAGCGCAAGCGCCACAAAATGGCAACGCACAAGCGCAAGAAGCGGCTGCGCAAACAGCGTCACAAGAAGAAGAATCGTTAGGCCGCCACAATCCCGCCACTACCCGGCGGGATTTGTTTTTTTGGTGAAGAGATTGTACACGATGGGGAGCAGGATCGGGCGATTTTGTTGCTTTTTTTCGACGAAGTTTATATCATGAAAACAAGTTCAAAAGGCATTTTTATCATACTTTGTTGGTGGAGGCTGTGATGGCTGATAACAACGGAACCACAAAAGGATTCATTTTCGGATTGTTGGCGGGAAGCGCCATTGGCGCCATGCTTGCCCTCCTTTACGCGCCCAAAAGCGGTAGAGAGCTGCGCGCAGATATCAAGGCGAAAACCGATGAGCTGATTGATGATGCGGAAGGAATGGTAGAGAGGGCGAGAACAAAAATTCCCGAGATTGCCAGTGAAGCCAAGAAACGCTCGGAGCGGGTGATTTCGGATGCAAAATCACAAGCAGACACCCTGATGCACGATGCCGACCGCGTGCTGACAAATGTGAAGCAGCGCTCTTCCTCAATCATCGACGAGAGTATCAAAGTGAAGGATGCTGTAAAGGCGGGAGTTGACGCATTCAAGCAGGAGCGCAACCGCTCGTAATCCAACAAGCAAAGGAACTACTCTTTGGAAACTGCACTCTTGATTGCTCAATTGGTGGCGCTTGTCGCGGTAACCGCAGTGTGTATCTTTCTCATCCTGGTTCTCATTCGCGTGCGGGAAATGCTGACCAAGATTGAGCGTGATATTTCGGCGGTGACCGAGCGGACGATGCCTGTTCTCGAGAACATCGATTATATTTCTTCGCGTGTCAAGAACATCACCGACAACATTGACGATCAGGTGTTGATGGTACGCGAGTCGATGGGCTCAATCAGGGAAATCGCTGACAATATCGTGTCGCTGGAGCGGCAGGTACAATCACGGATTGAAGGCCCCATTCTTGATACTGTGGCTCTAATCGCGGCACTCGTCAAGGGCGTGAAAGCATTCACATCCCGCCTTCGAGCGTAACCTCTGTTCGCAAGACAGGGGTTTTTTGTTCTTTGTAAGAATCTTGTTACCAACTCTCCGATTCTCTACACCGGGCAATACGAGTGGATTTTCAAGAGCGAACCATCGTGGTTGATAAGGGAAACACTTCTTTGTTTCGGTTTCACTTCACTTCTTCACCCCGAGGCAGAACGGCTATGGAGCGCCGGCGTGTGCCGGATTCCAGAAGCGAAGTCATTTTTCACTCGAACATCATATCATAACATCTCCTTATTGGAGGCACGGAAATATCTATGAAAGAATTTACACCTGAGAACATTCGCAATGTGGCCCTCATCGGCCACGGAGGGGCGGGGAAGACTTCGTTGGCCGAGGCTCTGCTCTTCTCCGCGGGAAGTACTACGCGCCTCGGCAAGGTTGAAGAAGGAAATACACTTTCCGACTACCACCCGGACGAAATCGAACGTCAAATCTCCATCAACACATCTGTTCTCTTCTGTGAATGGAAAGCAACCAAAATCAATATCCTCGACACTCCCGGCTACACGGATTTTACCGGCGAGGTGAAAAGTGCTCTGCGGGTTGCTGACACGGCGTTTGTGCTTGTCAAGGCCGTTGAAGGTATCGAGGTTGGGACAGAAATTGTCGGCAAGTACACAAATGAGTACAAGACCGGCGTTGTCTTCGTCATCAACAAACTCGACAATGAAAACTCGGATTTCGACAGAGTCGTGCAGCAATGCCACGACTATGTCAGTCATGAGGTCGAAGTTGTGCAGTTTCCTCTCAATCAGGGGCTTGCATTTGATACGGTGATCGATGTGATCAAGATGAAAGCCCTGAAGTACCAGCGCGGCGGCAATGGAAAGTACACGGAATCGGAAATTCCTGCCGAAGCAAAGGAGAAGGCTGAAACCTACCGCCGCAAGCTGCTTGATGCCGTTGCCGAACTCGACGAAACGTGGATGAACAAATACTTCGAGACAGGGACACTCACGGACGATGAACTGAAAGCCGGGTTGCATCGCGGGATTCACGAGAGAAATCTCTTCCCGATTCTCTGCTGCTCGGCAGCCCACAACATCGGCGTGACGGATATTCTGGATTTTATTGTTGAAGACTGTCCCTCGCCACCGGAAATCGGAGATACACACGCGAGGCCTGTCAGTGTTACGAACGGTAACAACGATGTGACCGTGAAACCCGATCCGAAGGGTGAACCATCGTTGTTCATTTTCAAGACTGTCTCAGAGGCCCACGTAGGCGAGCTTTCATTCTTCCGGGTGTATTCGGGCACCATTACGCCGGGTATGGATATGGTCAACGAAGCGAACGGCAAACCCGAGCGTCTCGCGCAAATCTACATTATGAACGGCAAAGAACGGAAGGACGTCAACAAATTAATGGCGGGCGATATCGGCGCAGTAGTGAAGTTGAAGGATACACACACCAACGATACGCTCAGCAGCAAAGCATTCCCCGTTGTGTATGCACCGATTGTTTTCCCGGAGCCTGTGTATCATCTCGGCATTGTTCCGAGGTCGAAGGGGGATGAAGACAAGATTGCAAACGGACTTCATTCTCTTCATCAGGAGGATCCGACATTCGTGTTCCGTGTGGATGCCGAGTTGCATCAGACGATTATCAGCGGACAGGGTGAGCTTCACCTTCAGGTAATCGTGAAGCGGCTCAAGCAAAAATTCAATGTTGATGTTGATCTTGTTGAACCGAAAGTGGCGTATCGTGAAACGATCAAAGCCATTGCAAAAGATGCCGAGTACAAACACAAAAAGCAAAGCGGCGGTCACGGACAATACGGCCACGTTCATCTCCGTCTTGAGCCGTTGAAGCGGGGACAAGGGTTTGAATTCCTCGATGAGATTGTGGGTGGCGTTGTTCCCGGAAAGTTCATCCCGGCGGTGGAAAAAGGTGTCGTCGAGACGATGAAGGAAGGTGTGCTTGCCGGCTATCCCGTGGTGGACGTTCGCGTGGCGCTGCATTACGGTTCGTATCACGATGTAGATTCGTCCGAAATGGCCTTCAAGATTGCCGGTTCGCAGGCATTCAAGAAAGGGTTCATGGAAGCAAAGCCGATTCTTCTTGAGCCGATCTACAACATCGAAGTGAAGGTTCCGGAAGATGCGATGGGTGAAGTCATGGGAGATATTTCCGGCAGACGCGGGAAGATTCTCGGAATGGACAGCGCGGGGCATTACCAGATTATCCGGGCACAGGTGCCGCAGGCCGAACTTCACAAATATGCAACGGTTCTTCGCTCGAAAACCGGCGGGCGGGGCGTCTTCAGTGCCAGCATGTCGCATTACGAGGAAGTGCCGAGAGAACAGGTGGAGAAGATCATCGCGGCATCAGATAAGAACAAGAACAAAGAGCAGGAAGCATAATTTCGTTATTGTCCCGGAGAAAGGTTGGCGCCGAAAGCTCCAACCTTTTTCTTTGCATCAAACTTTCATATTTTGCGGGCCGTTGGGGGAGATGCAGGCGGTGTTCACTCTAATCAGGAGAGTTCATGAAACGCATGTGGTCGCCGTGGCGTTCGGCATATTTGGAGACGTTCAAAGATCTGCCCAAGAAAAGCAAATCGGGGAAGAGCATTTTCATACGGGCGTTGGAAGAGAATGACGACGACAAACACTTCATCGTCCACCGGGGAAAGTACTGTTTTGTCATCCTGAACCTGTACCCGTACAACAGCGGCCATCTGATGGTTGTCCCGTACAAGCAAACGGGGCGCTTCGATCGACTTTCTGATGCCGAGCTTGCCGAAGCCATGAAACTGGTACGCATCAGCATCAATGCGCTTGATAAGAATATGAAGCCCGAGGGGTTCAATTTTGGCGCAAACCTCGGACGCGTTGCCGGGGCCGGAGTCAAGGGTCATGTCCACTTCCACATTGTGCCCCGCTGGAACGGCGACACGAATTTCATGCCTGTTCTCTCCGATACAAAGGTGATTTCCGAGGATATGCGTACAACGATGCTGAAATTACGCAAAGCTTTCAAACAGGCAGATGGCATCAAACGCAAGAAGCAGAAGCAGAGCGGCTCGTCCCGGCGTTAAACATTCTCCCGAAAACCTTGTCTAATACAGTAGACGACAAAGGTACATGAACCCACTGACCGACCTCGAACTTGTGCAACAAGTTCGGAAGGGAAAGCGAGAAGCTTATACGGAACTGATGCGACGTTACCAGCAACGCGTGTACTGGGTCGCCCGTCGGATTGTGGGCAATCATGACGATGCCGATGATATTGCGCAGGAGACGTTTGTGAAGGCGTATCTTGCGCTGGGTGATTTTCGGGGCGATTCAGGATTCTTCACGTGGCTGTACCGGATTGCGGTGAATCTGTCGCTTAACACAATTCGCAAACAGCAGGTGATGAACTACCTGCGGGAGAGCCCGATGATCTCGTCTCTGCTGCCCGCGAAGGAGAATCCTCACGCAGAGCTGGAAGCGAAAGAGTTGGAATCGAAATTACAGCGGGCTGTTGCCCTTCTGCCGGAAAAGCAAAAGGCGGTTTTTGTAATGCGATATTATGAGGAGATGAACTACGAGGAGATTTCCGAAGTTCTCAAAACAACGGTCGGCGGACTGAAGGCGAACTATTTTCATGCACTGAAAAAAGTGCAGGAGTATCTGAAAGATGAAATTGCGACGATCAAAGATTGAAATAACCGATTCGGCGGAACGCGAAGCAGAAGAAGCCGTACGGCGTCTTGCATCGGAATCGACAGAATCAGGGATGTCGATTCCCTCAGCAACTCATTTTGCCAATCTGATCGTCAGGACGAATCAACGCATCGATCATGTCACCAGCGGCGCGGCGCTTTCCATCAGTTGGCTGGCACGTGTTGCCGTACCCGGTGTCGTTGCAATTCTCTTCTTCTTCATCGGATTGCATTACTACGGGCCCGGGACCACCAGTCGTAACAGTTCGATAGCGGAAGCCATGCGTGCTCTCCCTGCCGGTGTGATCGATTCGCTGTTGTACGAATCGTCGGCTGCTTCCGGCTCCGTCGCAGCTGAAATTCCTGATGACGTGCTTGATGTATCGAACGTCCAACTGGCCGAGTTCTATTTTGCCTCGGGAATGCCGGCGAGTATTCTGGAAACACTTCCGCAGCAGCAGGTGGCGGAGATTGCCGCAATCCTTGAATCCCGTTCGACGAATCTCTAAAACATGAAACAACAGGAGTCATCAAACATGAGAACTCTACTCGCAACATTCGTGCTGCTGTTCTGCGCAACATTCGTCTATGCTCAGCCTCCCGTGGGCGGACCCGGATTTGAGCGGGTTGAACGGTTCAAGAAAATGCGAATGGTGGAGATGCTGGAGTTGAACGAGGAACAATCCGTGCGCTTCTTCGCCCGTCACACCGAGATGGAAAACACCCGACGGGCATTGGAGAAGCAACGCGACGAAGTACTCGACAAAATCGAGCGTCTCATCCGCAACAAGGCGGATGCAAAAGAGTACGAGAAGCTTTTCTCTGAAGTCGAATCTCTCAACAGACAAATCGGGGAAGAGAGGCAGAAGTTCTTCAATGGACTTGGCGATGTGCTCACGGTTGAGCAGCAGGCCAAGTTGCTGCTCTTTGAGCGCAGGTTCGAGAAGGAATTGCGCGAGGCAATCCGCGAATCCCAGCAACGCCGCCGCGGAAGAATGGGCGACATGTAACGCATTCTTCCGATCAAATTACTCCAACCCGAAACGGAGGCATATCTCACCAACTGCCTCCAATGTATATCATATCAATTACCAAGAAGCGGATGTTTATTCTACGCTCCCGGCGCATCGTCACTCCTGATGGATTGCGAGATGCCGCAGTAGTCATCAACGATGGCAGAATCAGCGATGTCATCAATCCGGACGCCATTCCTTCAGGTGCAGATATCGAAGATGTCGGAGAGTTGGTTGTTGCGCCGGGACTTGTTGATCCGCACGTTCACATCAACGAGCCGGGCCGGACGGAATGGGAGGGATTTGCAACTGCGACACAATCCGCCGCCGCCGGAGGGATAACTGCTGTTGTTGACATGCCATTAAATAACTCTCCGGTTACGACAACAGTCGAGGCTTTTGAAAAGAAATTGGCGGCTGCAAAGTTGCATGTAGATTGTGGCTTTCATGCCGGACTTGTTCCTGACAATGCATCGTTGATGGAGCCTCTCTTTAGATCGGGCGTGCTTGGAGTGAAGGCTTTTCTGATCGATTCCGGAATCGATGAATTCCCTCCGACATCGGAGGAGAACTTACGTACAGCAATGCCTGCAATTGCAGAAGCCGGCCTGCCCCTGCTCGTCCACGCAGAGTTGCAGACTCTGCCGTTTCAAGCCGTGCCTCAGTATGCACGAAGTTATGCCGCATATCTTAACTCCAGACCAAGACAATGGGAAAACAACGCCATTGCAATGTTGATCCGGCTCTCCGAAGAATTCGGTTGCAGAGTACACATTGTTCACTTATCTTCATCAGAAGCTGTTTCAATGCTGCGGAAAGCGAAATTGCGCGGCGTGAAGATAACAGCAGAAACGTGTCCGCATTATCTCTTTTTTTCTGCAGAAGAAATTCCTGAGGGCGCTACGCAGTTCAAATGTGCTCCGCCTATTCGTGAGAGAGAGAACAACGAGAAACTCTGGGAGGCATTGCGTGATGGCATCATCGATTTCATCGCATCGGATCATTCGCCCTGCCCTCCCGAAATGAAGTTGATGGAAACGGGCGATTTCATGAATGCATGGGGTGGAATAGCGTCTCTGCAATTCAGCATGTCAATAATGTGGACGGAAATGCGGAGAAGAGGTTTTTCGATTTCGGATATTTCCAGATTGATGTCGGCACGTCCCGCAGCACTCGTCGGGCTGGAGAGGAGGAAAGGCAAGATCGCCCCAACGTATGATGCCGACCTTGTTGTGTGGAATCCTGAAGAGTCATTCACTGTCGAACCGTCATTAATCCATCATCGTCACAAGATGACTCCGTACGAAGGACGAATTTTGTACGGCAAAGTGAAGGCAACATACGTTCGAGGTATCAGAGTGTTTGATGACGGGAAATTCTCGACAGCGGCAGGCAGAATTCTTACACGGTAGCGCATAGTTCATCAGTTCACAATCCAAAATCCCTCAAAATGAATGTCTCCGGATACTGAAAGCGCCGCGGCTTTTTCCGGCCTTATTGATCTTGCCTCCGAACGATTGGGCGGCAAAGCGCTGATTGCAAGTGACGAATTTTTTGCCGAAAAGCAAAATCTCCTGAAGCCCGGCCGCGGTATTTTCATACCGGACAAATACACTGATCGCGGCAAGTGGATGGACGGGTGGGAATCACGCCGAAAGCGTACGCCGGGACATGATTGGTGCATTGTCAAGCTTGGATTCGCAGGAATCATCAAGGGCGTCGATATCGATACGAATCATTTTGTCGGAAATAGTCCGGCTTATGCTTCGATTGAAGCATGCAGTACCTTGGGCGATCCATCGAGCGAGTTGTTAGCCGGCCCCGGGACGCAATGGTTTGAAATTCTGCAAAAGTCGCCGCTTCGCCCCGGCGTACAGAATCTCTTTGCAGTTGCAAACGACATGGTGTGGACTCATGTTCGTCTCAACATCTTTCCCGATGGCGGTGTCGCCCGGCTAAGAATTTATGGAGATGTTATTCCCGATTGGAACAGCTTGAAGCAAGGGGAACTGATCGACCTTGCATACATTGGCTCAGGCGGAAAGGTTGTAGCTGCGAGCGACATGTTTTTCGGTAAGAAAGAGAATCTCATTATGCCCGGACGGGCTGTTAATATGGGAGATGGCTGGGAGACGAAACGCCGCCGCGGGCCGGGTCACGATTGGGTAATTCTTCAGTTGGGTGCGCCGTGCACGGTTCAGAAGATCGAGGTGGACACATGCCATTTCAAAGGCAACTATCCCGATCGATGCTCAATCGATGCGCTGTATGCTCCCGATTCCACCGTCGATGCGTTGACGTGGCTGGAGTTTCAGTGGAAGGAAATTCTTCCTCAAACAAAGTTGCAAGCTGATACCCAACACTCCTTCGAAAAGGAGTTGAAACCTCTTGATGTTTGCACGCATGTCCGGCTGAATATCTATCCTGATGGGGGAGTAAGCAGAATGCGGGTATTGGGGCGTGTTGCTTCCGAATGACTAAAGTATGACTCTGCACGAATTCAACAGTCTCAGCAATGAGGCAGCGTTGGATGAACTATTGCGATGTTGCGGCTCACGCCGTTGGGCGAAGCAAATGGTTGCACGACGCCCGTTTTCGACGCAGGATCAAGTGTTTGCCGCAGCCGATGAGATATGGCAGAGTTTCGCCGAATCAGATTGGAGGGAAGCTTTTGCCCATCATCCGAAGATCGGCGACGTAAAGAGTTTGCAGGAAAAGTTTGCGTCTACCGCACGCTGGGCTTCAACTGAACAAGGCGGCGTTGTGACAGCGAGCGAGGAAACTCTAAGAAGTCTCGCTGAACGAAATCAACAGTACGAAATGAAGTTTGGCTATATCTTCATAGTCTGCGCAACCGGAAAATCCGCTGAAGAGATGCTGGCACTTCTCAATAGTAGAATGTCGAATCTTCCGGATACTGAGATTCACGTTGCCGCCTCAGAGCAAGCAAGCATCACACGGCTCCGGCTCAAAAAACTGTTATCAGTTGAATCGTAAACAAATGTCCATACATCTTCTGTAATACTGAATCCCATGCAATCCAACGGACAGCGCCTTGTTGAAGTTGACGACATTCTCTCCAATCTTCGGGAAGCAAACTATGCATTTGCAGCCCGATATCCCGGCGATACAGGTTTGCGTCAACCGGTTCATACCGTGTACGGCGGGGCGCAAATTTTCAGGTCGGATACAGCAAGAAAGTTGGGTGAAGTCGGGTTGCGTGCATTCCGTGAATATGCTCCCGATTTTGTTGTGTTTGCCCGGGCGATTCAGTTGCCGGGGTTCGAGTCGCTCCCGAAATCTGCAAAACAGATTGCGGCATTAACCGGGATGCTGAAGAATAATCCCGATAGGGTGAAACAGAAGAACCGCGGCGCTTGGCTTGCCTACACTATTTACCACCGGATAGTCGACAAACTGAAATCCGAACCGGTGGAAGATTTCAGAATTGATTTTGAGGATGGCTACGGCAACCGCGTGGACACGGAAGAGGACGGACACGCAGAGTTCATAGCGAAGGAAGTTGCAAAAGGAATGTACGAAGGAACTCTTCCTCCGTTCATCGGCATCCGCGTCAAGCCGTTGACCGAGGAACTGAAAGCCCGAAGCGTTCGAACGTTGAGCATCTTTATTTCGACCCTGGTCAGGGAAACCGGAGGGAAGCTGCCGTCAAATTTTGTTGTGACGATCCCGAAAGTAACCATACCGGATCATGTTACTGCAATCGTAGAGCTCTGTAAGAAACTCGAGCGGGAAACGGGGCTTGATTCCGGTGTGCTCAAGCTTGAGTTGATGATCGAAACGCCGCAATCGATTTTCAACGCAAAAGGAGAGTCGCATATTCCGTTGCTTGCTGAAGCAGGAGAAGGACGGATCGTGGGGATGCATTTCGGGGTCTACGATTACACGGCTCTCTGCGAAATCACAGCCGCTCACCAAGCGATGCGCCACCCCGCATGTGATTTTGCCCGACACATGATGAAAGTGGCGCTTGCCCAGACCGGCATCAACATTTCCGACGGCGCAACGAACATCATGCCGGTCGGGCCTCACCGCGCTGCTGGCGGAAAAATGCTGACGCCAAAGCAACGCGCCGAGAACACGTCGGCGGTCCATCGTGCATGGAAGTTGGCTTTCGACGATACAATGCACTCACTCAAGCACGGCTTCTACCAGGGCTGGGATTTGCATCCGGCGCAATTATGCGTGCGTTATGCTGCAGTGTATTCATTCTTTCTTGAAGGACTCGACATAGCAACGCTACGCTTGAAATCCTTTATGGAGAAAGCGGCACAAGCCACACTCATCGGCGATGTGTTTGATGATGCGGCGACGGGACAAGGTTTGCTGAATTATTTCCTGCGCGGGATAAGTTGTAAGGCAATCACCAAAGAGGAAGCATCAGCTACCGGCTTAACGCTTGATGAGTTGCGCAGCAGGTCGTTTCTCAAGATACTGAACGGAAGAAGACCTAAGTAGCTTCTTTCGGCGAGCGGTTCCGGCGTCGTCTATCAGACTTCCAATGCCAGAAATGGGGCAGCAAGAATTGACACCCGTCATCAGTGAAAGTACATTTCCAATAGAATGACATGATGAGAACGAGAGTCAAAGTGTGCTGCATCAGCAGCATCGATGATGCCCGGCTTGCAATCCGCTGCGGGGCTTCAGCATTGGGACTCGTATCTGCAATGCCGAGCGGCCCCGGCCCGATTCCTGAGGAATTGATTGCCGAAATAGCCGCTGTGATTCCGCCCGGCGTAGCTTCATTCCTGCTGACATCGAAACAGGATGCCGATTCGATTATCAAGCAACAGCGGCGGTGCCGGACGAACACTCTGCAATTAGTTGACAGAGTATCCGTTCAAACGTACCAGGAACTGAGACGGGAGTTGCCCGGCATCGGGCTCGTGCAAGTTGTTCACGTAACGGGAGAGGAATCGATTGTCGAAGCGATAACGGTATCAGAATTTGTGGATGCAATCTTGTTGGACTCCGGGAATCAATCCCTTCCTGTGAAGGAACTTGGCGGTACGGGCCGCACGCATGATTGGAATCTCAGCAGGCAAATTGTGGAATCCGTGAGCGTACCTGTGTATCTTGCGGGTGGCCTGAAATCTGAAAATGTGGCTGAGGCAATCAGACAAGTCCATCCTTTTGCCGTCGATTTATGCAGCGGTGTCCGTACGGATGGCAAACTTGATGAAAGCAAGCTGGCCGCGTTCTTCAACGAGATACAATGAGGATCATTGCTTCGGTTGGCATTCTGTCAACACTCATATCACCTTCATTCTCCCAAAATGACAACGACAGGAATTCAGTGAATCAGCAGTCCCGAACATTTCTCGCCCTCGGCGATTCATACACAATCGGCGAGGCAGTTGCAGAAACCGAACGCTGGCCCATGCAACTCGCTTCGATTCTTAGGAAGCGAACTATCTCCATTGACGATCCGGTGATCATTGCGCGCACAGGCTGGACGACGGATGAACTGAACGCTGCAATTGATGCAAGTAATATTCGCGGTCCGTTTGATCTCGTGACGTTGCTTATAGGTGTCAACAATCAATACCGTGGCAGAAGTGCCGATGAGTACCGGGTTGAATTCAAGCAACTATTGCAGCGTGCAATCCACTTTGCAGGCGGTGCAGCATCTCATGTTATCGTCGTGTCAATTCCGGACTGGGGTGTAATGCCGTTTGCAGAAGGAAGGGACCGCAAGAAGATTGCGAAAGAGATCGATATGTTTAATGCTGTGAATTGGGAAGAATCCGTTCGGGCCCGAACTCAGTACGTTGACATTACTCCAATCTCCCGAGAAGTTGAACGGTATCCCGAACTCATCGCGTCCGATGGACTTCATCCTTCGGGTGTTCAGTACAAGTATTGGGGAGAACTTATCGAGCCGAAGGCATGTACGGCTCTCGGTATCGAGACAGAAAAGGAGAAGAAATGAAGAGTCCCATCACAACACATATTCTTGATACTGCACTGGGAAAACCTGCCGAAGGCATACCGATCGTGTTGGAGATGAAACAAGCGGATGGTGCATGGAACGAACTTGGCCGCGGCGTCTCAAACAGCGACGGACGGGTTTCGGATTTGCTGCCGGAGAATTTTCATCTTGCCGTCGGAATCTACCGGATTACGTTCCTGACTGCCGAGTATTTCAGGCTCATGAACCGGGATAGCTTCTACCCGAGAGTCGTTGTCGAGTTTGCAGTAAAGAATGGAAGCCACTACCATGTGCCGTTGCTCTTAAGTCCGTTCGGGTACTCGACATACCGTGGGAGTTGAAGGCGCAGAGACAATCTCTATTGTGTAGGCGCTTCGCCCGGTGGGTTCTCCCGCATTCTTTTCTTCAGATCCTCTGTTGCAAGTACAATTACTTCGTTCGTCGCGGGCAGCGAAAACGAAGGCTCGAAAGCGTGGTTCGCAACAGCAGAAACGGCATCCTTGATCGCCAGCCATGTCGAAAGTGCCAGCATGAACGGCGGCTCGGCAACTGCTTTACTTCTGCGTATGGTATCAGGGTTGGGAACATTCTGAAGCAAATGAACCCTGAAATCCTTCGGAATATCCTGCACTGAAGGGATTTTGTAGGTATCAGGCGAATGCGTCAGCAAGTTCCCCTTGTCGTCCCACTTGATTTCCTCCGTTGTCACCCAGCCGTTTCCTTGAATGTATCCGCCTTCCACTTGGCCGAGGTCGATTTGCGGGTTGAGAGAATCGCCGACATCGTGCAGAATATCTGTTCGTAGAATCGTATGGTGGCCGGTGAGCGTATCAACCAACACCTCTGTGCATGCCATTCCAAACGCGTAGTAATGGAAAGGTTTGCCCCATCCCTTTGTCTTATCCCACCCGATGTCGGGTGTTTTGTAAAAACCGGTTGCGCTGAGACTCACTTGGCGGAGGTTCATCAACGGCATTGCATCGGCAAACGAAATCCGTCGGGCTGGGTGTTCGATATCGACGATCGAATCATTTTCAAAGTGTACTGAATGCTGTGCTGTTGACGTATCGGGATTCTGTTCCGACCAGTATTGTGCGAGAGATTCAGCAATGCGGGATTTCAATGTATCGACCGCATTCTTTACTGCCATGCCGTTCAGATCGGCTCCGGCCGACGCGGCCGTTGCAGATGTGTTCGGCACTTTCGAGGTATTGGTCGCGTTCACTTTCACTTTATCGAGATTGACGCCGAACTCAGCGGCTGCAACTTGTTGCATTTTCGTGTGCAGACCCTGGCCCATTTCCGTTCCGCCGTGGTTGACGAGTATCGTCCCGTCTTTGTAGATGTTGACAAGCGCCCCTGCTTGATTGAGAAACGTTGTTGTGAAGGAAATGCCGAATTTTACCGGGGTCAGGGCCATGCCCTTCTTCAGAAACTCGCTTGAGTTGTTGAACGCGGCAATCGCCTTCCGGCGCTCATAATATTCCGATGATGCAACAAGCTGCTCGTAGATGATGTGAAGACGGTTGTGTTCAACCGTCTCGCCGTAATGCGTCACGTTCCGCGAATCGATTCCGTAGAAATTCTTGTGCCTGATTTCGAGGGGGTCTTGATGCAGGAATCGGGCAACCCTGTCAATTACATGTTCAATCAACGCCATGCCCTGAGGGCCTCCGAATCCGCGGAAAGCTGTATTGGAAGGAAGATTTGTCTTGCAGACACGCGCCAGCACGTGAACGTGCGGAATGAAGTAGGCATTGTCAACATGCAGCATTGCCCGCTCCAGAATGGCAAACGAAAGATCCGCTGCGCAGCCGCCGTCGCTGTTCAGCTCGAATGTGGCTGCAAGCAGATTTCCTTCATCATCAAATCCAACTTCATACCTCGAAAGGAACCGATGTCGTTTTCCCGTCATCTTCATATCATCATCACGGAAGAGCCGAATCTTCACCGGACGCCGCGTTGCATTACAGAGAAGCGCGGTCCAGCACGCGGTGTGGTTTGCCTGGGTCTCTTTCCCGCCAAATGCTCCTCCCATGCGGCGAATCTCAACAACCACCTCGTTCTTGGGAATGCCGAGAACCTCAGCAATCAGTGCCTGGGTTTCAGAGGGATGTTGAGTTGACGAGAAGACGTTCATCTCTCGCCCTTCGCCCAAAATGCAGAGACAGACCTGCGATTCGAGATACCAATGTTCTTGTGCTCCGGTTCGTAGTTCTCCCTTTATGCGATGTTGAGCTTTTTGCAACTCTTGGTCGGGATTGCCTCGCTGCATTGTTCGGGAAGGGCCGAGAAAACTATTCTGTGCAATCGCCTCGTCGATTGTGAGGATTGTAGGAAGATGTTCGTACTCAATCCGGATTAGTCGTTCGGCTTCGCGTGCCTGATCCTCAGTTTCCGCTGCAATCAGAAACATCGCTTGGCCGACGCAAACGACTTCATTTTCGGCAAGGCACACTTCATCCTTGACGACCGGTCCCATCTGATTGTGTCCGGGAATATCCTTGTACGAAAGAACGGCATGAACTCCGGGAACACATCTTGCAGCCGAAAGGTCGAATGACTTGATTCGTGCATGCGCATGCGGCGAAAACACGACTCTTCCAACAAGAAGCTGCCTGTTGACGAGAATATCGTCAACATAAACAGCTTCACCGGTGACGTGCTTCGAAGCAGATTCGTGTGGCACGGCTTGCTTTACAGGTTTATTGTGGCTTTTATGCGGCGGCACCGTTCGTTTCCTTCCTGGTATCATCCCAGAATTTCAGCAGCAGATTTCGGGCAACAATACGACGAAACTCTTTGCTGCCCCGTGCGTCCGAAATGGGATTGAAATCGTTGTCAATTAAAGGCATTGTTGCCTCTATCGTTTCCCGTGTCCACGGTTTTCCTTGCAGGAATGCTTCCGCGCTTGATGAACGTTTCACACGTTCCGCCATACCCCCGTACACCAGCATGGCATTCTGAATTTGATTCGTGTCGTTAATGTCAATTCGAAATCCAGCGCTGACGGTGGAAATGTCAAGATCTTTTCGTTTAGACACTTTGTACCACTTCACGACGCTACGTTGTTTTGGTTTTGGAAGAATAATCTCCACAATCAACTCGTCGGGTTTACGGACGGTTTTTCTGTAGCCTGTAACGAATTGGTCCAGTTCCACTTCCCGTCGTCCAGACACACGTTCCAAAACAACACGGGCGTTGTACGGAATCAGCGCCGACAGCGTGTCTCCGATAGGGGATGCAGAACCGATGTTCCCCCCGAGAGTTGCGAGATTTCTGATTTGAAGCGAGCCGAAGACTGCGAACATGTCGGCAAGGGCCGGGAAGTCTGCTTCAACAGCGGACCACACTTCGTTGAGAACAACACCCGATCCGATGGAAAGCGATTCGCTATGATTGCGAATCGTATGCAGTTCATCAACCAGCGAAACGTCCAGCAATTGCCTCAACTGCTCATGATTCTTTGTCACTCGCAGCGCCACATCCGTTGAGCCGCCAATAATAATTGCTTCGGGGTGTTGGTGTTTCAACGTGAGTGCCTCAAGCAGAGTGCGAGGTTGAAAGTAAGTGTGATTGCTTGTCTGAATGAGGGCGGAATGCCGCGGAATGCTTTGCAGCAATCCGGCGATTCGTATTTCATCATTTGACGAAGAATCAATTCCCTGATGAATGCAGGAACGGGCTGCAGCCTCCACTATCGGTTTGTAGCCTGTACAACGGCAGAGATTTCCGGTAAGGGCTTCATCAATAACATTCCGGTCGGGATGGTCATGATTCTTGTACAACGCAAACAACGACATGACAATACCCGGCGTACAGTAACCGCACTGGCTCCCTCCGGTGTCAACCATAGCTTGTTGCACAGGATGCAATGCGGCTTCAGTCTTCAGATTCTCAACGGTAATCAGTTGCTTTCCGTGAATCATCGGCAGGAACACAAGGCATGAATCCACCGCTTTGTAGCGGATCGTATTGCCTGCATCGAGTTCGCCAAGGACAACAGTACATGCGCCACAATCGCCTTCAGCGCAACCTTCTTTCGCGCCTTTATGTGTTGGCAGTGAACGAAGGTAGTTCAGAACAGTTGTTGTTGGAGTGACAGACGGCTTGGAAAAATCTTCGGTAACAACCTTGCCATCAAGTACAAATGAAATGGACGAACGCATCGTCATTCCTCATGGAAGGTTTTCACTGTTGGTGGTGGGAAATCATCAAGATTCTAATGGAAACTAAACAAAATCCTCGTTACTATCAAATAGCCAGGAATCGAGTCATTCCCATCCTCATGAGAGAAAGAGAAATCTGGACATTCATCAACACGAGCTTGAGTAATCACATTTCGGTGATGCTCTTGATTGTTGTCGAAAGTCATGGTTCGTCCCCCGGCCGGGCGGGATTCAAGATGGCCGTTGCTGCCAACGGGGAACGACGCGGAACAATCGGCGGCGGCATGATGGAGCTTGACTTGATTGAAGAGTCGCGGCAGCGATTAGCTGTCGGCAACTCGGCTTCATCAGTTCGGCAGCTTTTCCATTCGAAGCAGACAATTCACGAGTCTTCAGGACTTATCTGCTCAGGATCGCAAACGGTTCTTCTCAAGCCGTTGTCGCGCGACAATCTCGGGACTGTCGGTGAAATCGTTCACACCTTCGAGAAACACGACTGTGCAAACCTGACGATTACGCCTTTGGAGTTCGAGTTTCACAACAAGAAAAGGAGTGGGCCGGACACGGTATTCTCTTTTGCGAATGAGAAGAAGTGGCAATATGAGGAGAATATTGGTATTCTTGATACGGTTTTTATTGTGGGAAGCGGCCATGTCGGGCTTGCCCTTTCGCGCATCATGGCGACGCTCGACTTCCGGGTGATTGTGATCGACAACAGAGCCGATGCGCCGACATTTGCTTCAAACAATTACGCCCACCGGAAAGTGCATTGCGGTTATGATCAGGTTGGATCGCTGATCTCCGGAACGGGCCGGGAGTACGTTGCTGTTGTGACAACAGCGTACAAGTCCGACGAAGCTGCGCTGAAAAGTATTCTTGGCAAAAGACTTCGGTATATCGGTTTGATGGGAAGCGCTGCGAAAACAAAGCAAGTCTTTGAAGATCTGACATCTGAGGGAATCTCTGATGATCAGTTGCGCCGCATTAGAAATCCTATCGGCATTCCAATAGAAAGTCACACACCCGAGGAGATCGCCATTAGTATTGCTGCAGAGATTATCAAAACAAAGAATCAGATGTTGAATGACTGAGTTCCTCGAGAACTTCCCTCTTGCCAATCTTACCACGTTCAAACTTGGAGGGAATGCCCGGTATTTTACTGAGTGCAGGAATACTGACGGGATGCTCGATGCAATTCGTTTTGCAGAATCAAAAAACATTCGGTATCACATTCTCGGCGGCGGAAGCAACACGATTTTTTCTGATGACGGCTTTGACGGGCTTGTACTGAAAATTGCATCGCGAGGAATTCAGTTTGTTCGTGAACCGGATGGCGTTATGATTGTTGCTGCAGCAGGCGAACAGTGGGATGATGTTGTCAAGTTCTGCATCAGATCGGGGCTGGGGGGTGTGGAATGTCTTTCCGGTATTCCCGGACTTGTCGGGGCAACGCCGATTCAGAATGTTGGAGCATACGGGCAGGAGGTTGCAGAGACGATTCTGGAAGTGAAAGCGATTGATCTCCTTACATTGCGTACAGTCCGCTTCAGAAACAGCGAGTGCAGATTCGGGTATCGCAGGAGTCGCTTTAATCAGGAGGATACCGGCAAGTTCATTATCACAGAAGTGGCGTTCAAGCTCAATACTGTAGTTCAACCGGAAATACGCTACCCGGAATTGCGGAGCTTCATCGCATCATCCATTGAAATGGAGAAGCTTGCGAGCGAAGCAGAAAAGCTTGAGGCTGTACGAAATGGCGTGCTTGCTCTTCGCAGAAAAAAATCAATGGTCATTGATGAATCGGACCCCAATTCACAATCGGCAGGCTCATTTTTCAAGAACCCGGTTCTCACACAGGACAAGTTCGATCATCTTCTGGACCTGTGCAGAAAGAATGGGATTGAAGACTCACCGCCGACTTTTCCCTCAGGCGAAGGTGTAAAGGTTCCTGCGGCATGGTTGCTTGAGAAGGCAGGCTTTCACAAAGGATTCAGAAAGGGAGGCGTCGGCGTTTCTGCAAATCACGCGCTTGCGCTTGTGAATTACGGCGGCACAACAAGAGAGCTGCTGTTACTTGCAGAAGAAATTCAATCTGCCATCGTTCAACAATTCGGAATCCTGTTGGAGCGGGAACCTGTTCTTGTTCAGTAAAAACAAATGGAGCGCAAATGAAATCCCTTAAGTTTCTCGTACTCGCAGTATCGTTTGTTCTTTCAGCCTGCAGTGTCAGTGTGCGGACAGGCGCAGACAAGGCAGCAGAGGCGGCAAAGCTTTCTGCAAGCAGCGACATTGTTGAACTTACATTTCTCCAACTGAATGATGTGTACGAAATTGCGCCGGTTGAAAACGGCAAGTATGGCGGCATGGCGCGTGTTGCTGCTGTGCGGCAGAATCTGCTGAAGGAAAATCCCAATATCTTCACTGTACTGGCCGGTGATTTCATCAGCCCCTCGGCGATCGGCACTGCGACGTTTGAGGGAAAGCGCATCAATGGGGCTCAGATGATCGATGCGATGAATAGTGTTGGTGTTGACTTCGTTACGTTCGGCAATCACGAATTTGATCTCGGCTACGAAGTGTTGCAGGATCGTATCAACCAATCAAAGTTCATGTGGATTTCATCCAATATCCAGTACACACCGTCGCAGGAAGGATTTGTTGCGCCATTCGAAAAAGTAGTGAACGGCGTTGCACACCCCCTGCCGGAGTCCCACATCATTCGGGCAAAGAACAGTGCAGGGATGGAAGTCCGCGTTGGTATCTTCGGCTTGACGATTGGAAGCAATCAGCCTCCGTACGTTGTCTGGACCGATCCTTTCGAGTCCGCACAACGGGTCTATGCCGATCTCAAAACCAAAACCGATATTGTTATTGCCCTCACTCATCTTTCAATCGAAGAAGACAGACGACTTGCGGAGTTGATTCCCGACCTGAAGCTTATCCTTGGCGGACATGAACATACAAATATGATGTTCAAGGTAGGCGAGACGATCATCTCAAAGGCCGATGCAAATGCACGGACAGTGTACATCCATCGCTTGCGCTGGTCGGCTTCGACGAAATCGCTTTCGATTCTTTCGGAAGTGAGGACTATCGACAGCACAATCCCTGATGAACTGTCAACGGCAAACATTGTGAACGAGTGGACGGCAAGAGCGTATAAGGGATTTCAGGAAAGAGGATTTGATCCTGCTGAAGTTGTGACGACGCTTCGTGAACCGCTTGACGGACGGGAAAGTTCAATCCGTTATCGTCAAACAAATCTCGGCTCGCTCGTTGCGCAATCGATGCGTGCATCGGCATCGAAGTCAGGCATTGCAATCTTCAACAGCGGATCAATTCGTCTTGACGATCAGCTTGCGGGAACAGTGACACAATACGACATCATTCGTACACTTCCTTTCGGTGGCAAGCTCGTTGAAGTCGAGATGAAAGGCAGCTTGCTGAAACGGGTTCTCGATGCGGGTCAGAAGAACGTCGGCAGGGGTGGATTCCTGCAATACGACGGAGTTGCTTTTGACACAACGAAACGCGCCTGGGTTATTGATGGAAAGGCAGTTGACATGAATGCCCGTTATTGGGTCATCGTGTCCGATTTTCTCTTTTCCGGGAGGGAGACAGGAATTGAGTTTTTCCACAAGGATGATCGGGATGTCGTTTCGGTTGCAGAGCATAATCCTTCCAACGCTAACGACTTGAGGAAGGATATTCGTCTGGCTGTAATTGCTTTCCTAAAGAGCAATTGATTTTGCGGACTGCGTGCAGAATTCCGGGTCAACTTTTCCTCCGGTTCTACGTATCAGAGGTCGGTCACATTTCATCTCGTTTGCCAATTCACATCACACATAAAAGGAACACATCATGAAGTACACGCCTTCGGCGCGACGCCGGATAGGAATGCTCGTAACATCTTTCGTCGTAATAGGTTCGCTTCACGCCCAATCCGGTTACAATCAAACCAAACCGCTCGACTCCGCAAATATGGATTTGAGCGTCGCGGCGTGCACGGATTTCTACCGCTATGCCAACGGCGGCTGGGTGGACAAGAACCCCGTTCCGGCGGCATACAGCAATTGGGGGAGTTTCAGCGAGCTAACGGTTCGCAATGACGAGATTCTTCGCTCCATCCTTGAAGAATCAAAGGCAAAGAAAGACGCACCGAGGGGAACATCATACCAGCTTGTGGGAGAGTTTTATTCAAGTGGCATGGATTCCGCGGGAGCTGAGGCATCGGGTGTCACTCCGCTACGGGAAGAATTCAGAAGGGTTGAAGCAATCAAGAATCTCTCCGATCTCCAAAAAGTGATTGCGCATTTTCATCTCTCCATCGGCAATCCCCTTTTCATGATTTCGTCACAACAGGATTTCAAGAACAGTGAAGAAGTCATTGCCAGCATCGATCAAGCGGGATTGACATTGCCCGATCGTGACTTTTACGTGAAGGATGATGATCGTTACAAGAATATCCGGCAGGAATATCACTACTACATGGTGAAGATTTTCAGCATGCTCGGTGACAAGCAGGCAGCGGCAGAGGCGAATGCGAAGGCTGTAATGAATATCGAAACACGTCTTGCGAACGCATCGATGACGCGGGTAGAGTTACGTGACCCTTCAAAGGTATACAACAGAATGGCCGTCAGTGATCTGAAAAAGCTTGTTCCTTCCTTTGGCTGGGATGTGTACCTGAAGGATGTGAATCTGCGGAACGTGACATCGCTGAACATTGCACAGCCGGAATTCGTGAAGGAAGTCAACGCAATGCTGAAATCCGTTTCGATCAAGGACTGGAAAACATATCTTCGCTGGCATTTGATTGACAATGTTGCGCAGTACCTCAACAGTGACTATGTGAATGCCCACTTTGCTTTCCACGGCACTGTGCTGAACGGGCAAAAAGAACTTCAGCCACGGTGGCGACGGGTTCTTCGAACGATTGACAGAATAGTTGGCGATGCGCTTGGCCAATTATACACCGCAAAGACATTCAGGCCGGAGGCAAAGGCCCGGGCATTAGAAATGGTTCACAACCTTCAGGCGGCATTCCGTGAACGCCTTCAGTCGCTGGATTGGATGAGTGATGCTACAAGAACGAAGGCGCTTGAAAAGCTTGATTCGTTTGTTCCGAAGATCGGCTATACTGATAAATGGAAGACGTACGACGGATTGAAGATCGACAACGGAGCGTACGTGCTGAACGTGCATCGGGCAAACGAATTCGAAACACGCCGGCAGCTTGAAAAAATCGGCAAGCCCGTTGACCGGACGGAATGGTTCATGACTCCCTCAACTGTGAACGCGTATTACAATCCGCTGCTGAACGAGATTGTGTTTCCTGCGGGAATTCTTCAGCCGCCGTTCTTCGATCCTGATGCAGACGATGCCGTGAACTATGGCGGCATGGGTGCAGTGATCGGGCATGAAATTACCCACGGCTTTGACGATCAGGGCCGGCAATTTGACGCAAAAGGCAATCTCTCGGATTGGTGGACTGAGGAAGATGCTACACGATTTATCGAGCGTGCAAATATTGTGGAATCGCAATTTAATCAGTATGTGGCAATTGACACACTGAGAGTGAACGGAAAACTGACGCTGGGAGAAAATATTGCCGATCTCGGCGGACTTGCAATTGCATATCATGCTTTCAAGAAGGCGCAACAGGGCAAAACGACCGGGAAGATTGAAGGGTTCACCCCGGAACAGCGTTTCTTCCTTGCGTGGGCCCAAATGTGGCGCCGGAACTATACCCCGGCGAATCTCAAGCAGCGTCTTGTCACAGATCCGCATTCTCCGAGCGTCTTCCGGGCAAACGGCCCGATTGCGAACATGCCGCAGTTCTTCGAAGCGTTCGGCTGCAAGGATGGCGACTCGATGGTGCGCCTCGTCGACAAACAAGTCAAGATCTGGTAGAACTCGAACCGCAAGCAAAAGCGCAATCCCGATTGACGGATGTTGATCGGGATTTTTTATTTGATTGAGACTGAGACATGAATCAGATATATTGTCAACGTTTGTAGTACTGTCTTCCTGCATTGTCAATGAGATTGTCAGAAATCAATATCTATCCCATCAAGTCGTGCGGGCTAATATCGTTGAACGAGGCCGAACTTGAACCACGAGGCCTGCAACATGATCGTCGCTGGCTTGTTGTGGATGATCGGGGAATGTTCATGACGCAACGCGACTTCCCCCGCATGACGCTGATTTCAATTCAAGTAAAGTCTGACGGCCTGTTTGTGCAAGCGCCGGAGATGGAGCCGCTCTTGGTTCCGTTTGCGACGGAATCCCGCGAACATATCCCTGTTGTGATATGGAATGACAGTCTCAAAGCGATGCCGGTTGATGGGATGTCTGCGGAGTGGTTCAGCAAATTCCTCGGCGTGCGCTGTAAGTTGGTGGCAATGACAGATCGCTCGGTTCGTCCTGTTGACAAGAGTTACGCCATCGGCGAAGATGTCGTCAGCTTTGCGGACGGATTTCCGATGCTGTTGATTTCCGAGGCATCGCTTGCCGATCTCAACTCACGGCTTGACGTTCCGATTCCGATGAAACGCTTTCGCCCGAATCTTGTTGTGGAAGGTTGCGAGCCTTTTGCCGAAGATACGTGGAAAGAAATCGCAGTCGGCGATGTCCGTATGTATGTTGTGAAACCCTGCGCCCGCTGCACGATTACAACTGTGGATACGGCGACAGGGGAAAAAGACCGGGAGCCGCTGCGAACTCTTGCAACATACCGTTCCGTAGGAAATCAGGTGATGTTCGGGCAGAATGTCATTCACGCAAGCCGTGGAAGAATACGCGTCGGCGACGAAGTACGGGTGATCCGATGAATCGTTCAGACAAGACGGTTCGATACGGTATCACGGGATTTGGCCGCTTTGCGGAAAAAGCAATTGCTCCCGCGATCCAACAATCTCACAATTCAACACTTGTCGCAATTCACAACCGGTCGATGGCAAAGGCGAAAGACGCGGCATCCGCATTGAATATTCCTCTCGCATTCAATTCTGTTTCCAATCTTGTCGCCCACCCCGATGTTGATGCTGTGTTTATCGTTTCGGCGAATTCAGCCCACTGCGAGGAGACTATTCTGGCCGCAGAAGCAGGGAAGCACGTTCTTTGCGAAAAGCCTATGGCGATGAATGTTGCGGAATGTGAACGCATGATTGAAGCCTGCAAGCGGAACAACGTCAAGCTGATGGTGGGGCACATGGTCCGTCTCTCGCCTCTTGTGAAAAGAATGAAGGAACTTGTTCAATCGGGGGCAATCGGAAAAATCATCCGGGCGGAATCGGATTTTGTGTATGACGGGAGGCTCAGTTCCCGTGCATGGCTTCTCGACAGAAAGGTGGCGGGAGGCGGTCCAACATTCGATGTCGGAGTACACTGTCTCGATACGTTGAGATATGTTCTGGATGATGAAGTGATTTCTGTGAAAGGAGAATTGGAACCGGTTCCTGACGGGAGTCGTACCGAGAGTTCGTCACAGCTTCTTTTGCGTTTCTTTCGCGGGACGATCGCAACGATCTTTTCATCGTATGCGTCGCCGATTCGTGAGAGCCGGATTGAGATCATCGGCACAGAGGCGAGAATCTCGAGCGTTGACTTCACCGTCAGCGGATGCCAATCCCAACTACGAATCGAGAAACGAAGTACCGGCGGCACTCCCGATATTGTTATCGAGGAGTTTGATGTTCCAAATCTGTATACCGGGGAAGTGAACCTTTTCTACGATTGTATTATCAACAACACCGAGCCTTCGCTGAGTGCAGAGAATGCCGTCAAAAACCAGTACGTGCTGGATCAGGCAATGGCGCTTCACTAACCCGCCACTCGAACAACGGCAATGAACAAACGAACATTTGGCTCCCTCCTCGGAGCTACCCTCTTCGCCGTGTTGGTGTTTCTGCCTCCCTTTGAAACATTCCGCGTGGCAGCACAACTGTTCGCAGGCGACCAGCACGCTGCTCATATTGACATTCTTGCCCGCTCGATGCAACTCATATCGGGTTTGATGGGCTTGATGGTGATCTGGTGGATTACCGAAGTGATGAAGCTGGCACACACAGCTTTACTGCCTCTTGTGGTTCTTCCCCTGTTCGGCGTTATCGGATTGAGCAACAATCAATTGTATGAGTTCGGTATCGTCAATACGGCGAAGAACTACCTCAGTCCTGTAGTGATGCTCTTCTTCGGCGGATTCCTGTTGGCGGGGGCGATGCGTCGATGGAAACTTGACAGACGGCTGACGCTTTGGATTCTGACGCGGGGTCGGCTCGCTGAAGATTCCCGCAAGACGTTATTCGGCATGATGGTAGTATCGGCGATTTCTTCGATGTGGATTTCGAACACAGCAACTTGCGCGATGTTGCTGCCACTTAGCGTAGGTATTCTTACCTACATCGGAGCCGAGCCGGGCAAGTCAAACTTCGGCAAGGCGTTAATGTTGGGAATTGCGTGGGCTGCATCAATCGGCGGCATGGGAACGTTGATTGGCACACCCCCCAACGGAATAGCAGTCGGAATTCTCAATACGGCGTTTGCTGGCGATCCAACATACCAGCGCATTACGTTCCTCGACTGGATGAAATTTGGAGTTCCTTACGTTATCCTTTTCCTTCCTGTAGCATGGTTTGTTCTCCTGAAAGTCTTTCCTCCTGAAGTCTCATCGTTCGAAGGGGGAAAGAAGAGGTTGATGGAAGAATTCCGTACACTCGGCCCGATGACAAGGGGAGAAAAGGGATCAATAGTAGTTTTCTTTTGTGCCGTCGTTTTGTGGCTGGCACTGCCTTTCCGCGAACAGCTTCTCCCCCAACACATTCTTGCTCACATTACATGGCTTGATGAATACACAACCGGTCTCTTTGCGGGAATGGCTTTGTTTCTTGTACCCGTCAGCTTTCGCGAGCGCACATTTCTCCTCCATTGGAGAGACTTCAAGTACGTCGAATGGGGCGCGCTTGCGATTGTCGGAGGCGGCATTGCCCTGTCGGATGGCATGTTCAAAACCGGATTTGCGGCTTGGTTGGCATCGTCGTTTGTTTCGCTTTTCGGCTCTCCCTCAACAATCGAAATGATGTTTGCAATTGTCCTGTTTATCGATTTGTTGACCGAGGTGGCAACAAACTCGGCCGTCATTTCCATGATGACACCGGTTGTTATCGCCATTGCGCAAACAACAGGCGAGAATCCGATAGCGCTCTCCATTGCCGCCGCGCTTGCTTCGTCGATGGCATTCATGCTGCCCGTTGCAACTCCCCCCAACGCCCTTGTGTATGGTACGGGGTATATCCAACTCAAGGACATGATTAAGGCGGGATTCATTCTGGACATTTTGGGATGGCTGTTTACCATTGGAATTTTGATGGTTTTCGGCTGGTTTGTATTCGGAGTATTCTCGCTGTGATGTCAACTTTTGCTCCTTTTTTTCGTAGAACGGAACCAACAGCTTTCGCTTACTTGTTTCAGTATCATGGAAAATGAGCCGTTCTGTAGAATGAGATTCATGAATTCGATCTGCTGGGTTGTTAGCCTAATCTTTCTTCTCCTTCCAACCGTTGCGGTGTCACAGCCCGTGTCGGGAACGATTGCCGGCAAGGTCCTTCTTCCCAATGAAGACGCTGCGCCAAATGCAATCGTTACTCTTGAGGATACACGACTTGGCGCTGCGACGACTGAAACCGGATCGTTTGTGATTGAAGATGTTCCACCGGGAACGTACAGGCTCAAAGTGAGATTGATCGGGTATGACCAGGGCGAACTTGCTGTTGTTCGTGTCCGGGCAAACGAAACAACGACTGTTGCCGTGACCCTACGCGAGAATGAAATCGAGCTTGCTCAGATACTCATCACAGCAAGTAGAAGACAAGCCGCCGAGGATACGCGACCAAGCGTGACTTCCATGACGCCCAAAGACGCGAAGTACCTTCCGGGCGCTGCGGAAGATGTGTTGCGTGGTTTACAGGCGCTGCCGGGTGTTACCAGCGTCAGTGATTTCTCGTCCCAACTCGTTGTACGCGGGTCGGGCCCCGATCAGAATCTGATTATGATTGATGGATTCGAGGTCATCAATCCGTACCGGCTCTACGGGGTTGTTTCGATGTTCAATCCTGAAACGGTAAGCGATATCAGTTTGCAAACAGGCGGGTTTGCGGCGCAATATGGCGACCGGCTTTCTGCAGTGATTGATGTGAAGAACCGTGAAGGACGTGGCGACGTGCCGCTGGCCGCAAAGCTTAATTTCAGTCTCACCAACATGAACGTAATCCTCGAAGGCGCCTTACCGTTCGACGGGTCGTCGTATCTTCTCTCTCTCCGGAGAACATACTACGATCTCATCCTCGGTCCGGTTCTCAAGAGGAACAAACTTGTGGACGGCGATGTTGCATTACCGAATTTTCGTGACTTGCAGTTTCGGGCAAGCATGCCTTTCGGAGAATCGAACAAGATCATTCTCAATGCGCTTACATCGCGTGACGGCGTCTCTCTCATTTCCGGAGCCGAACGTGATCGCGCCGACAGCGTGAGCTTCTTTGATGAATCCTATAACTCAATGGTTGGCGCAACCTGGCAGTTCAATCCCGACAAGAACCTGATTGTCAACACGCAGCTTTCGTACTATCAGAACAGAGGAGCAGGCGCTTTCGATGGCACGTTTGTCGATCCTTCGCAGAACTCCGGCAGTATCGGAAGGGGCGACACGCTGAATCTGAGGTTCGTCCGGTTTGCGGTGGATTATGATTACATCTATACAAAAACCTCTGTGGCCCAGAGACTCTTCTGGAATTCCGGCAGTCACACAGTGGAGGGAGGGTACGGGGTTGATTTTCTTCGAACGGATTTCATACGGTATTTTCAGATCGACAAGACGTTGAGAGACTTCATTGTCCAACGCGGGTTTGCCGTTCCGACGGACGAGACAGAGACAGTTCGTTACACTCGCTACAATGCGTTCTTACAGGATCGAATTTCAATTGATGATCGTCTGTTCATTCAGCCGGGTGTGAGGCTTGATGTGTATCCCTTCTTGAAAAAGACTGTACATGTGTCGCCCCGCATCAACATTTCCTACAAGCTGAATGAACTGACAACACTGCGTGCCGCGTACGGAACTTACTATCAATCGCCGGGAATGGAGAAGCAGAATTTTCAGGCTCCCATCACGTACAACAAGCAGGCATTTGCATCGCTTGTGCCGGAAGAAGCCCGGCATGTGATTCTTGGATTTGACAGAATGGTTTCGCCTGCGTGGCAATTCAAACTGGAAGGATATTACAAGGGGTTCAGGAATGTGATTGCAGCGGAGAAGTTGACCGGCTCCCGGTGGTATTCCCAACCCACGGGCGACAGCGTCCGAAGCGTTCGCGGTTGGACGACCCCCGTCAAGATTCCCAGTGATTCCCTTACATCCGTTCCTGTCAATGATGCGACAGGCCGGTCCTACGGCTTTGAAGTGATGCTCCAGAAAATCAGCGGCCAGCCGACAGACAGGTTAGCTGGATGGGTGAGTTATGCGTTGTCGTATGCCGAACGTGACCGTGATGGAGTACGGTCGCCGTTTCTGTTCGATCAACGTCATGCAATGAATGTTGTTGGCAACTACCGGTTCGCTGATGCCTGGGATGTCGGCATACGGTACACGCTTCGCTCCGGCAGGCCGTACGCAATCGCATTGGGCGTCAAACCGAGAGTCGTTGTGGCAACAATCAACGGCGTCGAAACTCCGGTATTGCAAACCGATTCGCGGGAAAGGGTTGTTCTTGATGTTGATTACGAACGCGACAGGTTCTCAGGCAGACTCGATCTGTATCAATCACTTGATGTCCGACTGACAACATATCCCTCGTGGTGGGGTTTGCGGTGGGCGTTTTATCTGGATGTGCAGAACGTGCTCAACAGAAAGAACGTTCAAAACCAGAACTACTTTGTTGACGAATCGGGCTCTCTGCGCACGCGAACACTAAACGGCATTCCGATCTTTCCCTCGCTCGGATTCAGCATCAATTTCTGAAGCACTCGCACGAATGCGGTGTTGCTTCATCTGCTGCAAATTTCTACCTTTGAACAGCAAAATTCCGGGTTCGTCCGCCTGCGCCGAAGATCATCAACCTAACTCACGTTTTCTCACATATTTCGGAGAGAGAAATTGTACCTGAAGATTCTTGCCATTCTGTTGATATCGTTTGTTGTCACGGTATGTTCTGATTCAAAGAAAGAAATTCAATCCGAGGCAGCACAATCCGGTACAGAGCCTGCGTCTCCGTTTCTCATTGTTGATACGCACGTTGATGTTCCGTATCGCCTTCAGGAGAAAATGGAGGATATTTCCGTTCGGACACCCGGAGGCGATTTCGATTATCCGCGTGCCAAAGAAGGCGGATTGAACGTTCCGTTTATGTCCATCTACGTTCCGGCATCGTATGAAGAGAAGGGGGGCGGCAAGAAGTTTGCAGACCGGCTGATTGATATGGTGGAGAAGTTCGCAACCGACGCGCCAGACAAGTTCGCGGTTGCGCATTCCGTTGCAGACGTCAGAAAACATGTGTCGAACGGGCTCATAGCCCTTGCGATGGGGATGGAAAACGGAACGCCGATTGAAGGAAAACTGGAGAATCTTAGACATTTTCATCGACGGGGAATCCGGTACATCACGCTTGCGCATTCACGCAACAATCACATTTGCGATTCGTCGTACGATCCAAAACGAACGTGGAATGGTTTGAGCCCGTTCGGAAAGCAGGTTGTTGAAGAGATGAACCGTCTCGGCATCATGATCGACGTATCGCATATTTCCGACAGCGCTTTCTATCAAGTTCTCCGGTATACAAAGGGGCCGGTGATAGCATCGCATTCATCGTGCAGGCATTTCACGCCGGGATGGGAACGCAACATGAGCGATGAGATGATAGTTGCATTGGCAAAGAACGGCGGAGTTATCCAGATCAATTTCGGATCGGAGTTTCTGCGGGATGATGTTCGTAAGCGGTCGGAGGAACGCCGTACAGCGCTGAACAAATACTACGAAGAACACAAGCTCAAGCGAACAGATGCTGAGGCTGTCGCTTACGCAAGAAAATTCAGGGAAGAAAATCCGCCCTTGTTTGCCGATGTTACGGATGTAGTGGCTCACATCGATCATGTTGTCAAACTCGTCGGCGTTGATTATGTCGGCCTCGGCTCCGATTTCGATGGTGTCGGCGACTCGCTTCCGACCGGATTGAAGGATGTTTCCCAGTATCCCAACCTTATCGGTGAGCTTCGAAAGTCAGGATATTCCGAAACGGACATCAGAAAGATTTGCGGAGAGAACACAATGCGCGTATGGTCGGAAGTGGAGGCTCTGGCACGTTCGCTTCAATCCCGATAGCGTGATGTGAAAACACCTGCAAACCCTGCACGCCTTGCAATAATCCTGCTGTTGCTGGTTCTTGTGCCTGCACTGATGTTCACAGTATACGAACTGACATCTCTCAGCACGACGGAACAGTTGCTGGACGAAATCTACACACGCCAGCTTGACGCGATTCTTTTTTCCGTAAACCAACATGCCTGGGATGTTGTCAACAGTTGGGCGAATACAGTTGCGCAACGCCTCGAAAGCAGTCCGGATTCAGTGCTTCGCTTGCTTGGCACGCAGGAATCCGCAGTAACGGCACTGTTCTATGCAGACTCCCTCGGCAGAATTCTTCATCTCTCACGCAAAGCCGACAGTTCAATGGGGCAGCTTGTAGATTCTGCTGATCTTGCCGGCGTGCTTTCCCGCCAATCAGAGTATTTCCAACGACTTACGCGCTACGTCAGAAGCGGCTACCGGAAGCTTGAACCGATCAATGCGGAAAACCCACGATGGAATAAGCAACACGTTATTGTAGCGTTTGCGCTGCCGGAACAACAAGAAGCATTGACAGCCGGTTTCGTAATTCATGCTGACGCGTTTATTCGAATGGTGATCGGCCCTAAACTTCTTGATGTTGCAGGAAACGAATTTGTACTGGGTGTTCTTGCAAAGGAGAACGCAGAGCCTATTGCCAGCACGAGCCCCGTTTCTGCCGCGGAACTTAAGCAGCAAAGGAGTCTGTGGCTTTTTCCGGATCATAGGCTGGGCATCCGTTTGAAGGGAACAACTGTTGCGGATATTGTCCGTGGGAGAACTACGCAGAACACTATTCTCATCATCCTTCTCAATCTCGTCTTGCTTGCCGGAGTGTGGTTTGTGTACAGAACGGTTCGTCGTGAGATGGAACTCGTCCGGCTGAAGTCGGATTTTGTTTCGAATGTTTCTCACGAATTGCGGACGCCGCTTGCACTGATTCGCATGTTTGCGGAAACCCTGGAGATGGGGAGAATTCGAGGCGATGAGAAGAAAATGGAGTACTACAGCACGATCGTGAAGGAATCGGAACGGTTGACGCGACTTGTAAACAACATCCTCGACTTCTCCAGAATGGAGGCGGGCAAGAAGCAGTACAACTTCGGGGAAACCGACATTAATACTGTTGTTGATAGTGTGGTCAATACATACAGTTACCATCTGCAGAATCATGGCATCGAGCCGGTTGTCCGCCTTGCCAAAGGGCTGCCGGTCATTAAAGCAGACTCCGAGGCAGTAACGGAAGCCGTTATCAATCTGATTGATAATGCCATCAAGTACAGTAAAGATGAAAAGTTCCTGCGTCTTGAGACGAAGATGGTCAAGTCAGGGATTGCAGTCGAAGTTGAGGATCACGGTACCGGGATTGCAGCCGAACATCAGAAGAAAATCTTCGATACATTCTATCGTGTTTCGGCAGGACTCGTTCATAATACAAAGGGAAGCGGCCTCGGACTTTCTCTCGTGAAACATATTATGGACGCCCACGGCGGAAATGTACAGCTCGAAAGCACAGTCGGCAAGGGAAGCACGTTCAGGCTTGTGTTCCCGACAGAAACTTTCCAAACGAAAAACTGAATCACAATCATGACAAAAATTCTTGTTGTTGAAGACGAACCGACGATGCAAGTCGGCCTGAAAGACAATCTCGAATTTGAAGGATACGACGTGAACGTCGTGAATAACGGGAAGTCGGGATTGGATGAACTCACGAACAACACGTATGATCTTGTTGTGCTCGATGTGATGCTTCCACAGATGTCCGGCTTTGATGTATTGAGAAAAGCCCGTGAAAAGGGGGTCGGTACGCCGGTCATCATGTTGACGGCGAAGGGGGAAGAGATCGACAAGGTTCTTGGCTTGGAACTCGGTGCCGATGACTACGTTACGAAACCGTTCAGCCTCCGCGAGTTGATTGCCCGCGTGAAAGCAGTATTACGAAGGCAACAATCAGGCGGTCAGGCTTCTTCTGTTCGGATGAAGCTCGGTGACGCGGAAATTGATTTCTCAGCATACACCGCAACACGCGGCGGCAAAGAAGTTGCGATGACCCCGAAGGAATTCGACATCTTGAACTTCCTCTGGCAGCATCGCAACACTGTGGTTAGCCGCGATCAACTCCTCACAAATGTGTGGGGATATGATGAATCTATCAGTACGCGCACGGTTGATAATTTTGTTCTCAAGCTGCGCCAAAAACTTGAAACCGATCCGGCGCATCCCCGACACATCATCACCATTCACGGGACAGGATATAAGCTGATTGTGTAAGAAACAGCAATCCGTTGCATCATCACATCCTGTTTCAGTCGTGACATTCTTTTACAATTGCTGACGCTGTTTGGACATCTTCCACAATTCCTGCCCGTAGATTAGGGCAGAGTTTCCAAGTAAGCAATTCACCAAACCCCAAGGAGGATGTCATGAAAACGAACAAGATAGCCTACGCAGTGTTGGTAATCTCAACACTTTCAGTTGCAGCCTTTTCCCAGACTAATTCCAACTCGTACTTCTCAGTGCCGAATTCTATCCGAGAATCGAATCTGTCGAAGGCCGAGAAGCAGTATTTCAGTTGCCTGAAATCGGTTAACGACGGCGTTGTTGAGTCTGCACTTGCCCACGTTGCAATGCTGAAACTGATGAACCCGGACAGGGATTTTGCATCGGTTGCACCCGTGGTTGATATGGTTGCCGGCAAAAACTCATCTCCGGAGATTCGCTACAAGGCTTATCTGGTAAGCAATGTACTCCGGAATCCCGAATTGTTCTCCGGGGATACGCGGACAGACTATGAGTCGCCGGACGAGTTGTTTTCTGTGTTGGCAAGCAGAATGAGCGCCTTGATAGCCAGCTCGATCGAGAAGTAGGTTGTTGGTGACATCTTTTTACAATCAATGACCGGAAAGCGACACCCCTATGTCTGAAATATTGTATCATTCTAATAACCGAATTGACGTACAAGCAGATAGAATCTGAAACCATCATGAAGTGGAAGATCATATACGGATCGATTTGTTTCTTGATACTCACGCTCACAACGGCGAACACTCATGCACAAGAGGTTCGACTACTTCATGACTTGAGGGGGAACTGGAAGTTCGAGTTGGGTGATGCAAAACAGCGGGCAGAGACTGCATTTGATGATAGTAAGTGGGAAACAATTTACGCTCCGGCAAAGTGGGAAGATGAAGGTTTTCCGGGGTATGACGGATATGCCTGGTATCGTAAGCGCTTCCGGGCAGAAGCGGATTGGAAAGACAAGTCGCTGTATCTTCGTCTCGGACGCATTGACGATGTTGATCAGGTGTATGTGAACGGAAAGTTCGTCGGATCAACGGGGGCTTTTCCTCCGGCGTACGAAACGGCATACTATACGGAACGCGAGTACTATCTTCCGACGTCCTACTTGAACATTGCCGGTGAAAATGTGATTGCCGTTCGTGTGTACGATGATCAACTCGGCGGCGGCATGTATGAAGGAAGGCTGGGGATATACGAAGACGTTGCAGCGCTGACACCTGAGATTCAGCTTGAGGGTGAATGGCGATTCCTGACGGGAGATGATATGTCGTGGAAGGATGCACACTTCAACGATAACGGCTGGCCAAGAATCAACGTACCGGGATTTTGGGAGCCTCAAGGCTATGCAGATTACGACGGATATGCATGGTACAGAGTACGTTTTCGTGTTCCAACGGGAATGGGCGGCAAGCGGCTGATACTCTTACTCGGAATGATTGACGATTTCGACGAGACGTATCTCAACGGCAAGCTCGTCGGCAAAACGGGTACGATGGGTGAGAACGTTCGCAATTCAAATGCCTGGCAGGAGATGCGTTCCTACACAATTCCCTCCGGCACTCTCATCGAAGGTGGAGAAAATGTCCTCGCTGTTCGTGTGTTTGATGGCTACAGGGATGGAGGAATATACCGGGGCCCGATTGGTATCGTTACCAGGGAGAAATATATGAAGTGGAGAAATTCGTCAAAGCGAGATTGGTTTGATTGGATTTTCAGATGAATGACGGATTATCTCATAACCATCTGAAATGTTCCCGCCATTTCCATAAGATATGCAACGCCGAGATGTAGAATGACTCCGCCATAGATTGAGTTTGTTCGATATGAGATAACACCTAAAACCATCCCTCCAACAATCGATCCGATAGCCTCTCCCATCGGCTTCTGAAAATGAATGAATGCATACACTACCACCATCGGCAGAATCGCCCCCGAACCGAGGTAGCGGACAAACGCCATTACCAGAAATCCCCGAAAAATCAATTCTACAAAAATAAAATCCACTCCGTAGCAAACCTCAAAGAATCCGATAAGCAAGGCCTTCTCTATGCCGACGGCATTTGCAGGCAATCCGAACTTGAACCTGGGATACGCCGACTGAAAGTCCGCGCCGAAGGAAGCAGCAAGAACTACCGGAACGAGAAAAAGCAATATGGCGAAGTATGTTTTCAGGTTGATGTTGGATGAACTGAAACCATAGAAACGAGAACGAGTTCTATCGTTTACATACCAGTACAGGGCAAGCGGGATGATGATGCCAAGTCCCGGCAACAGGTTGGAGGCGTATCGCGCATAATACCAGAGATACGGCAGCGTGATTTCAGCAAACGATGACGGAGATTGTCTGACGACATATGCAGGAACGTTGTGCAGCGTGATGTAGAGAGCAAGCAAAGCAAAGCCAAATGTGGTAAGTAAATAGAAATTCTTCTCGCGCAAGAACGCCCGCTCACCTGCAAAAACTGCGTGCAAACAAACAGTCACACCATAGGGGATGATGTAGAAGAGAAAGTAGAAAACAAACTGGTGAAACGGATGGGCCAGCGTTCGAAGGGCGGCAACTTCTGCATCAAGCCCATAGTTAATGGCAAAGCACAAAGCCAGAAAGATGCCGGTAGAGACAAACAGCCGGGCATTCCATTGTTCAGCGAAGTATTCCTGCAAATACGAGAAAATGCGTTTCATGTATGAGAGAACGTGTTATTCGGATGATTATGATGAACCATAATAATGAACGGCATGTCAAATTGAAAGCGGCATGATGCGATTTCCCTTTTCGTATGATTTTGTTATCTTGTGTCAGCGCAATTCATCCGGTTTGCTGCTTTCATGACCATCTCATCACTCACCCTGCGCCTGCGACGAAGGCTCATCGTTTGCCTCTGCATCTCCGGTGCAGCGGGCCACATTGCTATTGCCGCCGGCGGCAGAATTTCCGGCAGAATAACTGATGCCGGATCCCAAGAACCGCTGGTCGGCGTCACTGTAGTTCTCAAGAATACTCTGCGCGGCACAATCACCGATTCACAAGGGAATTACTCCCTCGAAGAAATCCAGCCGGGCAGCCACACAATCCAAGTTACGCATGTAGGATACGGAAGTGTATTGCGAAAGATCCGGGTTGGAGTATCCGAAACAACCACAGTTGATTTTTTTCTGGTTGAGAAGGAAGTGGAATTCTCTGACGAGGTGATTGCATATTCACCTGTCGTTGACCCGGGGCGCACAACTCCCAAAACAACTCTGACCAGGGGTGATATCGGGAGTCTTCCCCTCCGCTCTCAAGAATCCGCTTTGGTCGTTAGTCCCTCCGTCTATAGGGGATTCATCCGGGGCGGACGGCAGTATGAGACGAAGACCTTGATAGAAGGCGTGGATGTTACGGACCAATTTCACGCGGCTGCAAGCGATCAAGCTTCCGTAACTCCCTATATGGTGTACAACGCAATCATGCGACAGTCACAGGCGAACCGCTCGTCACTTGTCAGCCTGAATGCGTTATCGGTTGACGAGACAAATGTTTTAGCGGGAACTACAAGCTCGGAGTACGGAAGCGCTACAGGCGGGGTCATCGAGTACAATCTTCAGGCTCCTGCGCCGGACTGGACAGCGAGAGTGAATGTGAGCCTGAGTCAGTTTGGCCTTAAGCATGCAGGTCCGCGAATCTACAATGATGATTCAATCTATGCTCGTGAACGTGCCGGGTTGTTTGGCAAACATACCGCCGCCGACTCTACGAAAGCAAGACTGTACACCTACACGCCCGGAAAATACTCATACGGGGAACGGCCTGCTTTCGATGCCGAGTTTTCGTTAGGCAAAGGGTTCGATGAAGGGGGAGTGTTTTTTACAACACGCTTTTTCAATTCGCATGGCAGATTGCCGAATGAATTTACCAGAAGAATCAATTCCACGGCAAGGATGAACCTCCAGCCTGTTGAAGATATGAATCTCACAGGTTTGCTGATTGTGGAGGACAGGGGGCGCATTTTAGGTTGGAAGAACCGGGATTATGCCGACGATTTCCGCTATTTTCTCGAAGGCGTGCCGAAATGGGATGGAGTGAACGTTGTCGGCAGCGTGAAGTTCTCCCATGTTCTCACATCGAATTTGTTCTATGAAGTTCAGGCGAGTTTTGTGCGTGACCTGATGCGGCGGGGCTTCTCCGACGACAATAATGACGGCATCATCTCGCTTGATGAAGACGGCGACTTTCTCACCTTCGGAGATACCGCTCAGGTTAACAGATACATGGCAGCCAATGACGGAACCCAGTTCGAGAAATTCTTCACGCCAAAACCGCGTAACGAGATCGGAAGCGAGACAACGCTGGGTAGTAACATTCCCTGGAAACTTGCCCGCCCTGGTATCTTTTATGAACGGTTCGTGAATTCTGTTTTCACTCTGAAAGGTGATGTGTCGAGCCGGCTTTCCGGCAGTCATCAGCTAAAGGCAGGAATGCAGTTTCGATTTCACAATCTTGCCCGGACACTCCGTGCTGCCTATATCGGCGGTGTGTTTCCGCAATACAAGAACTATGTGGAAGAAATGTGGAACATCAAGCCGAAAGAGTACGGCGTGTATGCTGAAGACAGAATAGAGTTTGAAGGGTTGATACTGAATCTTGGATTTCGTCTTGACGTTCTGGATCTCTCTGCCGGCGACTACGCAGACTATTTTGCACCGTTTCGTGATGACACGACGTTGGTGAACGGTGGTGTCACGGATCTCCGGCGGCTTCCCGTTCGAGCTGAAAATGCTTCATCGAAAATATTCTTCTCTCCACGGCTTGGCGTTTCACATCCGATAAGTGATAAGGCGGCGCTGTACTTTTCGTTCTCGCGTCAGCAGCAGTCGCAACCATTTTCGAGGCTGTACAGCAACTATAACGACTTCGGCAACCCGTCGCTTCCCGTCGTAACCCGCACGAATCAGGATCCGATCCGTTCCACCAACTATGATCTGGGAATTCAATGGATGTTTGCGGACAACTACGGCATTGACATCAACGCGTACTACAAAGACATAGAAAACTACGGAACGATCATGTTTTCGGTAACACCGCGATCTCCGTGGCGCGGGTACAACATAAGCACGAATTTCGGCTATGCCGACTCGCGCGGTGTGGAGTTCACGCTTCGCTCGAATCCGACGCCGGTTCTTGAGTGGCTTACATTGGGAGGAAGAATATCCTACTCTTACAGTTACATCAAGCAAGCTGTGTATGCCGGAGGCAATGTCACGACATTCTCAACAGCGAGCGATAGCGCCCGCTACAACGGTCAACTGCCTTTTGATGACATCCGTTCATTTAATACCATCGAACGCAATGTGTTGGGGGGAAGCAGTACGCTGACGGGCGGCTACGATCGGACCCACAGAATTGCCTTCAATCTCCTTTTCCGATTTCCGCACGGCATATCATTGTCCGGCGTCGGGACGTTTCAAAGCGGATTCTATTATCCGCTGACGCTCGGTGACCCTCGTGCACGCGAACTTGGCGTAGCTCCATGGAACAAACGGGTTGATTTGCGAGTTGAACAAGTCTTTACCATCGAAAGTATTGCCCGCATCGTTCTGTATGTTGATATCATGAATGCATTCAATTGGACGAACATTGTTGCCTACAATTCTTCAACGCTCGGACAGGAAGCGTGGGAAAAATTCGGTGACCCGACGGGCGGAACGAAAATCAATCGTGCAGTTACACAGGACGGGTCAATGGTGTACGATATTCCTCGTGAATTCTATTTTGGTGTGAATGTCATTTTCTGATATGCGAACTGTTGTCGTCATACTGTTTCTGATTGTGTTGGGAATATCATTCTCATTCTCGCAATCGTCTCTCGTTCCTGCTAACGGCGCCGGGATTATGGTGGGTGGCGAACTGTGGGATTCGTTTCACCCGCCGAATGCGGGAGCGTTATACGTCGAAGCAAACCAACCTGTTATTGCGAACATCCTCCGGATGGGGAATGTCGATCGAACCTGGTCAACGCCCACACACATGTGGCCCGGTGGTTGGACAAACGGCAACTTCTGGGGGAAGAATACGTGGCTCACGGAATTTAATCCCGATTCGACGTGGAACCCTCCTGCGATAGGCGGCCAGCCGAACCCCGCTTACAAAGCAACATCGGGCGGGCACTATGCGTTTGGCGCATATAAGTCAACTGTCGTCGGTGCTAACGATCCCAATCGTAACTACACTACTGAAACGCGCTGGGTAGATCCTGACAAACGTCATCACGCAATTTACGACGCTGGTTGGCCTACCAATATCGGCGTTGATGTGAAGATCAAGGTTCATCAATTCTCCCTCAATTGGAACAACTTCAACGACTTCATCATTGTTGAATTCACCCTTAAGAACACGGGCATTCTCGATATGAATGCCGACGGCGTTGCTGAACGAACAGGCAACATTATCCGGGCGCTTACGCTCATGGTGAATGGCGAATTCATGTGTTCATACAATCTCGGCCGTTCAGCCGGACGTTCGAACCGCTTCGGCGCAACCCGGGCCATCGGCTATATTGGCGATAACGACCCGAACGGCTCGCCGTGGGATATGATGGTTGGATTTCCCGGAGAAAGCGGCGCCGGTCTGAAAGACATGGGCTTGAATGATTTTCCCCTTCGTTTCTATACGGATGTGTGGAGCGGTTGGAGTTGGCTTGCAGTGAAGCAGGGGGACAGCAGTTCTGATTCCCTGCATCTGCTTGCTGACAAGCAGACGTTGTACGGCACGCATCCGATTGGTAGCGGAAGCCGGAGAGGTTGGTTCACTTCCGGCGGACAAGGCCGCGGCTTGAATGTTCGAGAATTCAGCCACAACGATCCGCGAAGCATTCACACGGCGGCAATGGGAGTGTGGTATCGTGATGGAGGCAAAACCAGAGACGATTCCAATCCGTTGCGCCTTGACCCGAATCCTGAGTTCTTTGCAGGCGGAACGACAGGCAATCCAACCACGTTCATTCCCAAATCAAATCCTTCGCGGCCGCACGGTGACCGGAAACTCTTTTCGGACGAAAGCCCTGCCGCTTTTGAGGTGAACTCGTATGAGCCGGGCTGGACAAAAGGTTTCAGCGCCCCGAACAACTTTGATGGCGATATGTTCAGTGGTGTGGGACCATTTTCACTTCAAGTCGGGGAGAGCATAACAGTTGTATGGGCCGAAGCGGGTGGTTTCCGATTGCAAGGGATTCAAAATGCAATTGCCGCGGCACGATGGGCGTTTGAGAACGGGTACGACGTTCCCGAACCGCCACCTGTACCCGATATGCTGGTCGAGAATACGCTCACGAAATCCGTGAAGATTCGTTGGGACGATCGTGCAAATGTGCATCCCCGCTTTGCGGGCTACAAAATCTACAAGGCATCGCTCGCCAAGCAGATCAATTGGCTTGAGACCGGAATGCGCGGGTTGGATTTGTACTGGATGAACACAACCCCCGGTGCCACACCGCAGAGCTTGCTTTCCTCCGTCAATCCGAATTTTACCGCGCAGAGTTTTGTCGAGGGGCGGAACGGTGTGCCCGATTCGTGGGGGCCGTATGAACTTGTTGCGATAGTTCCGGCTGCACAGTTGGGATCTGTAACTGATCCTTCGTCGAACGGCTATGCGTACTCATGGGAAGACAAGCAGGTGGATCTTGGTTTCAAGTATTGGTACTACGTTGCTGCATATACTCACGAGGTGCCGCCCGTGGATTTGGGACCATCCTATTCAGGATTGAACAACCCGGCAACAAACACGCTTGAAACATCGAACCTGAACCGCAATGGCGCAAGCGGGCTGTGGATGGATACGTATCCGTTTGCGGATTTGAACAGTTTCTTCCCGAAAACGGCTGCAGGTCAGAAAGCTATAGGCGCCGGGTTCGTTGTGAAGTCTGCTGTTTCGGAACCCGCTAAACTTGCAAGCGGAGCGGCCCGGATTTCCGTCAAGCCCAATCCCTACAAAAAGAAAGCGCTCTTCGACAGCGCAGTTGATCCGTTCGACCACAAAGTTACCTTCTACAATCTGCCCGCAAGGGCGAAGATAACCGTACTTGATGTGTCAGGTCAAATTATCAAAGAAATTCCCTTTGAAAGCAACGATCCGAACAACGGAAGCGTGTTCTGGGATTTGTTTTCAAAAGATGGAATCGAAGTAGCAAGCGGCCTTTACGTGTACGTTGTAGAATATGACGGCGGGAAGCACGTCGGCTATTTGTCGATTTTGAGATGAGGTGAACACATGACGATAACCATTCATCCTCATGCACATCAAAGAATGGCAGAAAGAGGGGCAACAGAAGAAGAGGTGAGGGCAACTATCGGAATGGGAGAGCGGTTCCCGGCAAAATTTGGGCGTACGGGCTTTCGCAGGAATTTTCCGTTTGGACGGCAATGGCGGGGCAAGGTCTATGAGACTAAACAAATCGAAGCTTACGCAGTTAGCGATAACGATGGATGGGTTGTAATTACGATTGTAACCAAGTATTTTTGAGATAGAAGGAGAGAGACATGAAACTCACATATGATCCGCGTTACAATATTGCGTACATCCATTTTCGTGAAAAGGGCACAGAGGTGGAGACGATTAAGATCAGCGATGAACTTGTGATTGATCTCGCGCCTGACGGTTCTGTGTACGGAATCGAGCTCTTGAATGCGAACGAGCAGATACGAATCGGAGATGATGGAAAGTTCCTTCTTGTAAATGGAGCTACAGGTAAACAAGAAGTACTCACATTTGGGTAAGGCATCGCGTTGCTGGGACTCTTGATACGATATCGTCAGTGTTCTGTTCTGTTGCTGATCCTGTTGACGATTCAACCGGGGTTTTCTCAAACCCGTAAAGGAGGCCTTACCGGCGCCGCATTTCTCAAAGTCGGGGTCGGAGCAAGAGCAGTGGGTCTCGGTTCGGCAGCAACTGCCCTGACGGGAGATGTAAACCAGATGTTCTGGAATCCCGCCGGAATTGCCCTGCAGCCCGGTGATGCCCTCGTACAGGCGACGTTTGGCTACAACAAGTGGATTGCAGGCCTCGGCCATCACAGTGCTGCGGTTTCATACAACTGGGAGAATGTCGGAACGTTCGGGGTGGGATTTATTTCGTTCGGAATATCCGGCATCCCCGCCGACAGGGATGTGCCGGTTGATCCGGCGCTGATTCAATTTCAAGTTGACCGGAATACGTCGGCAACATACGACTATCGGGATGTTGCATTTCAACTCAGCGTTGCACGCTATTTCACGGACAGGCTCTCGCTTGGCATTACGGCGAAAATCGTCTCCCAGTCAATCGACGGGCTGAGTACAGGGGCGCTTGCTTTCGATGCAGGATCGGTGTATGCAATCGGAGTATTGGACTGGAAGATTGCGGCGCGGTTCAGCAATCTCGGCTCGGATTTGAAATTCTATGACATCGCATACGGCCTGCCGCTTTCATTCAGCATCGGCACGGCACTCTCTCCCCTCAAGTCGGACGAGCATGAACTGATGCTTGCTCTTGATGCAGTAAAACCCCAGGACGGGCCGCAGTATTTTTTCAGCGGCGTCGAGTACACGTTCATGAACGTGGTTTCCGTTCGGGGAGGGTGGAAGTTCAACTACTCCGGAACGGATGACGGCGGCAACTCATCCCGTTCAGCCATCAACAGCACAATCGAGGGATTGTCCGTTGGTGCCGGCGTACGGACAACAGTTCAGGGATTCGATATCGGCGTGGACTATTCGTTCACGAAGATGGAATTGCTGAGTGCCGCCCACCGCTTTTCACTTCAGTTGGGAATGAAGTAGGACGGCAAAGGGCAAGCTAATTCAACCTGCTTCCCGCCTGTCGCAACTGCTGAATCACCGCAACAAGTTTGTCGCCATCTATCGGCTTCTGCAAGAATGCATCAATTCCGGCCGCAATGATTTCTTTCGATGAATAGAATTGTGAGTATGCCGTTACCATAATGATCGGGAACCCGGGGCGTTCCTTCTTGGCCTTTCGGGAAAACTCGATCCCGTTCATCTTCGGCATGTCAAGATCGACAATTGCCATATCGGGCAGGTCGGTGTTCATGAGTTCGAGGGCTTGCTCGCCGTTTCCCGCCTCGATAATATCGTACTTGTTGGAAGCAAGGAGATGTCTGAGGGCGACGCGAAACTCTTCATTATCATCGATGAGGAGAATCTTCAGTTCAGGTTTCATGGCATTTGTGTTTTGTGAGTTCATGATTCCCCCGGTGGTTTAGTACAGTTGTTGAATAGCTTCCTGAGTTGCAGAAATCGCAAGCTCAATGTCAGTTGCAGAATTATAGAAATGCGGCGCATAGCGGAGCTTGCCATCCCGCAACGCGATAGCCATATCCCGGCGTTCGAGTTGCCGGAACACAGATTCGGCATTCATCCCTTGACCGAGTTCAATGGTTACAATCCCCGCCCGCTTGTTCATGCCGCCCGGCGTTATAACCCTCACGCCGTCAATCGAGCGGAGGCCGTCAAGAAGCAACTGCGTCAAGGTGAGGATGTGCCCCTCGATTTCTTCGAGGCCGAATTCCAGCAGCGTAGAGAGAGCTGCCTCCATTCCCCACAAGGATGGGATATTCTTCGTTCCTCCTTCAAATCGTCTCGCCGATGAGGCCAAGGATTGTCCGTAGTCAAAGAAATTCCACGGCTCCTCAACGGCAAGCCAGCCAACGTGTGCCGGTTGAATTTTGGACTGAAGCTCTTCTGTAAGATAAAGCCAGCCCGATCCGTGCGGGCCCATCTGCCATTTCTGGCATCCCGCTGCGAGAGCGTCAATCTTCATGCTCTGAACATCCAAACGAACAGCGCCAACAGCCTGAATTCCATCTACCACAAACACAATCCCCTTCTCCCTGCAAAGCGAACCGATTGCTGCAAGGTCGGCACGGTATCCGGTGAGAAATTGAACGGCACTCAGCGCCACCAGTTTTGTCTTCTCGGAAATCGAATCAGCGATCAACTGGGGGGTTGGGTGCCCTTTACCTTTCGGGATGACATCGATTTCGACGCCCAAACGCTTCAAATTGAGATATGGCCACACATTCGCCGGAAACTCATCCTCATGCAAAAGAACCCTGTCCCCGCTCTTCCACGTCAACCCCGAAGCAACAACATTCAAGGGGTCCGAGGTGTTGGTCAAAAGGGCTATGCGCTCGGTTGATTCGGCATGTATCAGAACTCTTACCCGTTCTCTGCATTCTGCGATTTTCGGTACATCAAGAGACAAGTACGTATCAATGGCCCCTTCGGAGCGTTGCTGCAAGTGTAACGTGATCGCATCAACGACACGGGTTGAGAGGGGGGATGTTCCTGCATGATTTAGATATATCTTGCCGGTTCTTGTATGGGGGAACAGGGCTCTGGCTTCTGCCAGAACTTTCTCAGGAAGCAACTCCGTTTTTTCTTGCTCAAAAACCGCGTGCATAGGGCGTAGTGATGGTTAATTGTGAGTGAGGCGAACTGAATCATTAAAGTTACGCAAATTTTGAATTTCGTTTGTTTCTCTAAGGACCTCACGCTAAATCCCTCTCCTGAGAGGAGAGGGCCTTTATCGAAACCTCGCTCAAATCTCCCTCCTCCTCTTAGGAGAAGGGGCCGGGAGATGAGGTCGGTATCAAGAATAGAAGCGCCTTTGGGTTTTGCGTAACATCAGTGAATCAGTTCGGATGCTCCTCAACCCTCAAAAAATACCAAGTTGGGGGAGCAGAAGCAAAGGAATTGTAGTGTCTGCGCGATTCGCGACCAGATGACCAATATTGTTCACCAGAGTTTGTCACTACTGCCGAACTCCACTTCGAAATGGTGTTCTTTTCGGGCATGATCCTTGAGTGAGTGCAGTCGACCAATCCCCCGTCAGGGAAGGGTATGCTCATACGGATACCGGCTGCGAATGCTGAGCATTGTACAGTTGCGGAATTCGCCGGATTTTTCTGGAAACAATCACAGCAGGGAAGTATGCAATATGTGAAAGCGTTAGCCGACCACTTGACGCCGCGACATCATCGTTTTGTTGAGGCATTTTTGTTGAAATACTCAGATGCCGGCAATCCACATTTCGTTGCGGATGCATATCGTCAGATATTGAAGAGGGGTATTGAGGCGGTTTCGTATGTAGATGACCTGATGGTCCTGTATGGTGGATACGATCGGCGTCAGTTTCTATACGACATGTTGCGCTCGAATGAATTCTGCGCATTACAGCGTCGGGGTGAGGATCCGATCCAGGAACCTGAAGGCGTGAAACCACAGCTGCATCGTCCGCCCATCTCGCAACTCGAACAATACCAGGACATATGGGTCAAGGGAAAAGTGGAAAAGAAGGGTGTGCGAGAGTGCGAGGATCGGTTTGAGATTATTCAATCCTTCTGCAAGCAGTATACGAGGCCATTTACGATTCTGGATATCGGGGCAAACCTCGGGTATTTTTCACTCCGCCTTACAGAGGTTTTCGATTGCACGGCAGTTGCTGTAGAGGGAATCTACGGCGAGTGGACCCATGAGGTATTGAAGAAGAATGAAAATCAACGCGTGATCCTCCTTCAGAAAGTGATATCGCTGGAAGGTCTGTGCGCGCTTGCAGCCGTCGAACATTTCGATGTTGTGCTTGCTCTGAGTGTCATTCATCATCTCGAAGGAAGCTTTGATGAATCGCTCAACGTTCTACGCTCGCTTGGCGATCACCTGATACTTGAGCTTCCGTATGAAGCGAATGCGTGCGGGCAGGAGGTTGTAACCAGCGTGCTGAATGCCACATTGCCGGAAGATGCTCAGATACTAGGCTACGGAAAGAGCCATCTGATGGACGGCGAAAGACCAATCATGTTACTCTCGCAGCCAAAACAGTCCATTGCCCGTTCGTATCTTGGTACCCCACGAACAGACCTGCACGTTACGATTACGAGTACATTTGACGAGAAGAAGGTCAGGTTTCACACGAAGGAGGAGGAGCGTACGTGGGCTCGCGGAATAAATCTGCAAACATATTTATGGTTTAAGGGAGTATATCCCTCCATGTCACGGATTGCCGACCTGTTGGCTGCCAAAAGGTTGCCGCAGGTGAGTCATCGCGACATTCAGCCTTGGAATGTGCTCGTACAAGGTGATGATGTCGAACTGATTGACGCAAATGATCCGAATCATGCCTATGATTTTCCTGACACAAAGTGTCTTGAGAGATTGTTGTGGCTACTCAGAGCGGATTCCTCCGGTTCACCGGAAGTGACGATGCCACCCGCGTCCCTGCAACTCACCGAACAACCACTATGGCGTCAGGCAGCCCCTGTCTCCAGCGACGTCGGTCCGCAGGCGGCTGTTGCAGCAGTGTTGAACAATGCCGATCGCCTTATTCAGGCCGGAAAGCTTGAACAGGCTGTCGCCGAATTGCAGAAAGGCTTTCAGTATTTCCGTGAAGCGGCAAAGCTCCATTTCCGATTGTATGAAGTAATGAAGGCACAGGGTCAGACGGAACGTGCAGAGGTTGAATTCGCTACCGCCTTCTTCTGTGACCCCTCTCTCGCAGAAGTTCACAACGAATTTGGGGTGAGAGCCTTTGAGAAGGGGAACATCGCGTTAGCGCTCAGGAACTTTGAGCGCGCCGTGCAATTCGACCGCAGGTGTGTTGCCGCGCAGAAGAATCTCAGTGATCTTTATGTGAACGAGGGAAGGCCGGAAGACGCTGTACGGCATCTTCAAGCAGTTCTCGAATATTCACCTGATGATGTTGAGGCACTTGCCGGCCTCGGCTATGTTTGCGTACAGATGAAATCAATTGATGACGCGATGTTCTTTTTCAATCGTGTAATTGCAATTCGTCCGGATCACCCCGAGGTCTTGCAAATCCTCCGTCTGCTTGATGCACAGCAGAACAAAGGAACGGCCGCTGTGACTCAAGTATCCGGGCAGGAAGTGGTATCTTCAGAAGTTGTATGGGCTGCCCCGTTCTTCAATCCCAGCGGCTATGCAAGCGAGGCCATCAATTTCGTTCTCCCGCTTGAGCGTCGCCTTGCGTTGAAAATCTTCCACCATAACCACATCGTTTCCAAGGAGTTCATTCGTGAGCTTCCCGTTTCAGTGCGGGAATCGCTTGACAGGATGCAGAACAGAAAGGTAAAGCCAGAAGGATTCATCTTCGTTTCACACAATCCCGCACACGGCTTTGTGAAGCCCCCCGAAGCGAAATATGTCATCGGCCGAACAATGTTCGAAACGGACCGCATCCCGCACGATTGGGTTGTCAAATGCAACGAAATGGATGAAGTGTGGGTCCCGACGGACTTCAACATGCAGACATTTGCCAGATGCGGAGTTGAGAAACAGAAACTTAAAAAGATTCCCGGGTCAGTCGATGTTCATATGTTCGACCCCCGAATTACCGAACCACTTCCGCTCGAAGAACGAAAGGGGTTCAACTTCCTTGCGGTGTTCGAATGGTCCGAGAGAAAGGGTTATGATGTTCTGCTGAAAGCATATTTCAGCGAATTCCATTCGTCGGATGATGTCGCTCTGTACTTACGCACGTACCTTATGGGACGTACGGATGCGGATGATTGCGATGAAATTCTGGAGAGAATCCGTGCCGTTGCACAGGAATTGGGAAAGAACTCGGACGAATTGCCGGCGATCCGTATCCTGAACAAGCAGGTGCCGCTCACAATGTTACCAATGTTGTACAAAGCGGTGGATGCCTTTGTTGCACCGAGCCGGGGGGAAGGATGGGGTCGTCCGCACATGGAGGCGATGGCGATGGAGTTGCCATGCATAGCGACAAACTGGAGTGGCAACACGGAATTCATGAACGAAAGCAACTCATATCCTTTACGGATTGAAGGGTTGAGATCTGTGCGTAAGATGGAGATTCCGATTTATGTGGGTCACAAGTGGGCCGAGCCGTCTGTGAAACACTTGCGTCAGCTGATGCGTCACGTTCAGCAACACCGTGAGGAGGCAAGACAAAAGGGTGTTCAGGCACGCAGGGACGTCGTTGAGAAATACAGTCAAGAAAAAGTCGCCGGGCTGGTGATGGAACGTATTGTGGCAATTCAAGAGACGCTCTCCGGCGATGCAGCAGTAAGGAAGAAGCCTTCGGTTGCTTGGGAAGGTACCCCTTTCGCGCATCACTCTCTTTCGTTGATTAACCGCGAACTATGTGTGGAGCTTCTCTCGAATGGATATGAACTGTCCATTGTTCCATTCGGGGAAGATCATTTCAAACCGGGGAAGAAAAATCGCTTTGCGCGACTGCACTCAAAACGAAACAAATTGCTTCCATCGGTTGATGTTCACGTTCGCCACCACTGGCCGCCGAACCTGACTCCGCCCGAGGAAGGGCGCTGGGTTGTGATGCAGCCGTGGGAATTCGGCAGCCTGCCAAAATCCTGGGTTGAGGCTTTCGCATCGCAAGTAGATGAGGTGTGGGCGTACACCGAATACGTTCGTCAGGTATATGTCAGCAGTGGAATTCCGGCAAATCGCGTCCATATTGTGCCGCCGGGCTTTGACCCGGAGACGTTTCATGCTGGCGTAAAGCCGCTGAAACTGAAGACGAAGAAGCAGTTCAAGTTTCTGTTCGTTGGAGGAACGATTTATAGAAAGGGAATCGACATTCTCCTGGAAACATACACTCAAACATTCACTAGTACTGATGATGTGTGTCTTGTTATCAAGGACATGGGGGGAGATTCATTCTACAAGGGTCAGACGTTTCGTGATGTTATTCTCGAACTCCGGAAGAAACCCGGGATGCCGGAGATTGAATACATCGATAAGATTCTCTCTGAACACGAACTTGCCGGACTCTACACTGCATGCAACGTACTCGTTCATCCGTATCGGGGCGAGGGATTCGGCATGCCGATTCTTGAATCAATGGCGTGCGGAACTCCGGCGATTGTCACACAGGGCGGCGCGGCTCTCGATTTCTGCAATCGGGAGAACAGCATTCTCGTTTCGGCAAGCAGACTCCAGCTCCCTTCAAAATTCATCGGTCACGATGAAACCGTTGATTTCCCGTGGCTGCTTGAAGTCAACAAGAAGGAACTTGCAGAGAAGATGGCATTTGCAATGCAACATGTTGACGATCTTCAGACTCTTGGGAAACAGGCAAGCGAGGACGCGCATAGTAACTGGACATGGAGGCACGCCGCCGCAAAGTGCCGTCAACGAATAGATGAGTTGTCGAAGAAACCAATTGTCCGTTTCTCACAACAACCACCCGGCAATGAGTACATGCAGGAGAAACTCGGGAAGTCTCTCGCTTTGTTCAGGCTCGGTAGGTTCAAGGACTCTCTCGCAGAGCTGCTTGACCCGGGACCAAAGGTCAGTGAAAATGTTTCACAGGCAATCCAAACAGATCAGGCCAATCTCAAGGGTGCATGCTATCTCCGTCTCAACGATTTAGAGAAAGCGAAAGTGAGTTTTGAAGAGGCCCTGAATCTGACACCGGATTCATCGGAAGCTTGCGCAGGATTGGGTGAAGTGTTCTACTTGCTTGGGAAGGACAAGGAGGCGAAGATTATGTTTGAGTATGCTGTTGTGTATGATGAAGAGAATGTAATGGCTGTAAACGGCCTTGCCAAGGCGAACGAGAATCTTGGTTTGCCTTCTGATGAAAACTCTCTTGTTCAATACGTGACAGTAAACAAATAAATGAAAATGACAACGGCGCATTCAAAGACACAGAGTAAACAAGATCGAGGGAGTAGGCTTTCACTCTCAATGATCGTAAAGAATGAAGAAAAGTTTCTGCCCGACTGTCTCGAAAGTGTGAAAGGCCTTATTGATGAAATCGTAATCGTTGACACAGGTTCGACCGATGCAACGAAAGAGATTGCGGCTCGTTACGGAGCACGTATAATTGATTTTAACTGGATCGGCGATTTTTCGGCTGCGCGGAACCACGCACTTGAGCAGTGTACGGGCGACTGGGTGCTGTATCTTGATGCAGATGAACGACTTACAGACAATCAAGAGAATCTGCTGCGCAAGCTCATCACGGCAGGCGGTGTTGACGCGTACAATGTCATCATCGAAAATCCACACTCGCTGCAACAAGGGAACTTCAACCAGGAGAACTCTTATCCGAGACTGTTCAGGAGATTGCCCGGAGTGAAGTTCGAGGGAAAAGTGCATGAGCAAGTCTGGCCCTCATTGATGCGACTGAAGCTAACCGTGAAGCAATCGTCGCTTGCTATTCAACACCTCGGTTATGGTCAAGGGTATGATGTCGTCAAACAAAAAGCGGAACGGAACCTTGAACTGTTAAAGAACCAGCTTGCCGCGGACCCGGATGATGCGTATGCACAGTTCCAAACAGGTAACTCGCTTGTTATACTGCAACGCTACGATGAAGCAAGGCCTGCACTTGAGCTTGCTCTTGAGAACAGCAAACTTGACGTGACCAATAGGGCTTCCTGTTACAACCTGCTTGCCGAGATCGAAGTAAAACGGGGGAACCTTGACGCGGCAGTCGAACTCTGCCTGAAATCTCTTCAACTTGCTCCCAGACAATTGATGGCGCATTGGTTTCTTTCACTCATGTATTTCGATTTGAAGCTATTTGCCAAAGCAGTTGAGCAGTTGAGTACAATCGAGGAGTTGATTCCGGTTCCGGCGGCTCAGCGTTCAAATCAGGTTGCCTCCGATCTTCATCTCAGAATGGAAGATGTCAAGAAGCGGATGGCAATAACATACGAGGCGGCGGGGGAATTCAAGAAAGCCCTCATACAGTATTCGAATGTTGTTGAACTGACTAAAGCGCAAGACGGATTGGCGGGACTCCTTAAATGTGCAGAGCAGGTTGAGGATTCCCGTTTCGTGATTGAGACATTGGGGCATCTTACAAGAACAAATTCAGCCAGCGTCGAACTCTTCCTCCCGCTTGCATGGTATTACCGGAAATTGAATGACTTGGATTCTGCCATCAACTTCATAGACAAGGCAATCCGTGCCCAGCCTGCAAACAGCAAAGCATATGCCTTTGCGGTTCGCTGGAAGATGGATACGGGGGATGTTCAATCCGCAGAGAAGACTCTCGAATTGGCAGAGGAGAAAGGGATTCGGGATTTTGAGTTGCACAAGGCGGGCTTGCAACTTTTTCTGCAAAGGGGAGATGTGAATGCCGCGTTTCATCATCTTGAACTGATGTCGCAAACCACTGATGCTGATCTTACACCGATCAGGAATCGGCTTGCAGCGCTCGCGGAAAAGATATCGGCTGTATCATCTCCCTGAAGAAGTCGGACGTCCGTCTAAGTCGCCCTGCAGAAAATGACTGCATGTTTGTAAAAAGGGAACACTGGCGCATCCAATTGGCCTCGATTGGAGGGTGCGCGATGATCCTTTTTGTAGCTATTACACGCCTGATACCTCTAACTTCTTGCCCAGCATCAAGTAACAGACACAACGGGCGCTAAAGAGTTTTCTACAAATTCCGATAACACTTCCAGAACAATTATGTTCATAGTTCATGAGAGGGCACGGACGCCCGATCGTATCAACATTCTTACAAGGAGGTAACTATGCCGTTTACAGGTGGTGCTAGAATAAACACCAATATTTCAGCTATGAATGCGGTGAATGCGCTGAACAGCATCAATCGCGATCTGGGTATGCACCAGGAACGTCTCGCCACAGGCCGACGCATCAATTCATCGGCAGATGACCCGTCGGGTTATATGATTTCCAAGAAAATGGAAGGTCGTATTCGCTCGATGAGTTCGGCAATCGATAACGTCGGAGATGCATCTTCCACGTTAGGTGTTGCTGAGGGTTCTTATCAGAAGATAGCTGATCTGTTGGTGCAAATCAAAGAGAAGCAGACACGGTTCATCAATGGGGCATTCGGAAGTGATGAGAAAAGTGCCATTGCCACGGAGATTGCGGCGTTGGCATCGGAGATTGATGACATTGTTGCCAACAACAAGTTCAACGGAGTGCAACTGCTCAACGGTACGTACTCCGAGGATTTTCAGGTTGGCGAGTCAAGCGCGGAGTTGTTCAATGTATCGTTCAGCGCAAGCGTCTCCTCGGCTTCTCTACTTGGCACGGCAGCAGGAAGCATTACCAGTGCGAATGTCGTTGGTTTGACTGTTGACACGGGCATTGGGACTGTGAACTCTGCGATCGGCGCAATCGGGGCATCGCTGAATCGTCTTTCGGCGAAGGAAGAAAACCTGAACAACGCCATCACGAACACAGAAGCGGCGAAAAGCCGTATCTTTGATGCTGATATAGCAAAGGAACAGATCCAAGCTGCAAAACTCCAAATCTTGCAGCAGACAGCTACATCGATGCTGGCGCAGGCAAATCAAGCGCCGCAGGTGTTCTTGTCTCTCTTCCGAAGCTAAGCCAACCAACCGGCGTATTGACGAGGGAGGTGTTCGAAAGCGCACCTCCCTGTCAGTTTTTAGTGATTTCGGGATGAAAAAAGCCGTTTTACTGGCGGCTATAACGATGGCAAACAGGTTGCTACCTAAGTCTTTGAAACTCAACCCGTTACCAATCGGAAGCGGCTAAAGATTCAGCACATACCTCCGATAATAGTAACAGAGCAGCCAATGCTCAAGTAAACGGGCAAGGAAGCCCGACCAACACATACACAAACTACAAGGAGGTAGTCATGCCACTTACCAGTGGAGCAAGAATCAATACCAACGTTGCCGCGATGAATGCGTTGCAGTCTTTGAACGCCATCAACCGTGACCTCGGTATGCACCAGGAACGTCTTGCGACCGGCAAGCGCATCAACAGTGCAGCGGATGATCCGTCAGGATACGTGATTTCCAAGAAAATGGAAGGCCGTATCCGTTCGATGAATTCTGCGCTGGACAACGTCGGTGATGCACAGTCGACTTACGGCGTCGCGGAAGGCGCCTATCAGAAGATTGCTGATCTGCTTGTTCAGATCAAAGAGAAGCAAACCCGCTTCATCAACGGCGCATTCGGTGCCGATGAGAAGGATGCTATCGCAACCGAAATCAAGGCCCTCGCCAGCGAAATCGACGACATCGTCTCGACCACAAAGTTCAATGGTGTCTCTCTGTTGGACGGCCAATACTCAGAGAGCTTCCAGGTTGGTGAAGGTTCCTCGGAAACGTTCAGTGTCACATTCAGTGCAAGCGTCTCCTCAGCTTCATTGCTTGGCACGGCGGCCGGCAGCATCACTTCCGCCAACGTTTCGGGTCTCACAGTGGACACCGGACTTGGAACGGTGAACAGCTCGATCGGTACGATTGGTGCCTCGTTGAATCGCCTCTCCGCAAAAGAAGCGAATCTCAACACGGCAATTACGAATACCGAAGCAGCGAAAAGCCGCATCTTTGACGCTGACATTGCGAAGGAGCAAATCAAGGCTGCGAAGTTGCAGATCCTTCAGCAAACGTCAACATCAATGTTGGCACAGGCGAACACCTCGCCGCAAGTTTTCCTGTCACTGTTTCGATGACGGAACATTGACATGGTGAACGAGGAGCGGCGCCCCGTAAGGCGCCCTCCTGATTTCTCGATGTGAAACAGGATGTAACATAGCACAAACCCTAACTAACGAAAGCACCGATACATGCAGGCAGCACAACAGCAACCGTTTCCGACAATGGAGAGATCATACGTTGGAGTCAGGGTAAACTCGGCGTTAAATTCATACCGGAACGAACAGTTGGCGAATCTCTCCCCCGTTGAGGTGATTCACAAGTTGTACGGCGTGGCCATTCAGGCAATCAAAAAAAATGATCAGCAGTTGGCGAACCGTGCAATCAACGAGCTTATTGCAGGGTTGAATTTCGAGCATCAGGAAATTGCTTTAAGCTTATACAGACTTTATCAGTACTCGAAACATTGTCTTCGGCAGGGCAAGCCGGCAGATGCGATGGAAGTATTGGAAGAATTGCGTTCCGCTTGGGTCGAAGCATTCAAATTGTAATGTGAGGCGGGCGGACAAAGAGGAGATGCAGTAATGGCGACAATCAGTACGGTTACGAACCAACAGATCGAGTCTCTCGTTCAGCAGTATCGGTACAGCATCAGCAACCCGATAACATTGCTGCAGAACCGTCAGACTTCGCTGAACACGCGCCTGAACGTTCTCTCCGAACTGAAGTCGAAGATGACTGCGTTGAACAACCTTGCCAAAGGGTTGAAGGCATCGGGCACAACGTCGAAGTTCAACGCGTTCACTGTCGAGAGTTCACTCGGTTCGGTGGCTACAGGCACTGCAACCGGTACGGCCTCTGCAGGAACCCACTCGCTGCTTGTTACTCAACTGGCGAAGCAGGACAAGGCTATTTCTGCACAACTTTCGAGTTTAGCGACAACGATTGTAGGAACGGAGGGCGCCGGGCAAAAGACCATCAGCATTACTGTAAACGGCAGTTCTGTGAATGTCGATTTTGAGTTGGATGCGGGCGACACGAACAGCGTAGTACTGAATAAACTGGCTGCGGCTGTAAATGCATCGGGTGGTGATGTGTCGGCGGGTGTTGTTTCCGATACACAGGGCACAAGCAGACTGGTTTTCACAAGCAAAAAAACCGGGTCCGACCAGGCTGTAAGTTTGGCGGATGTATCGGGGAGCGTGCTTGACACGATAGGCCTTGGGGCCACCGTTATGGCGGACCGAACGGCTTCCACTGCAACCGGCGGCGGGTTTCTCTATTCTTCGACCGGCCTTCTTGACGCAAAGTTCAAGTTGGACGGCATCGACATCATACGCGGAACGAATTCCATTACCGATGTACTTTCCGGCGTCACTCTCGAACTGAAGGGCGTACAATCTCCCACAGATACGCCGCTGACCTTGACTGTCAGCTCGGACAAATCATCCATCAAGTCAACCGTTCAGGACTTCATCAAGGCGTACAACGATGTTCTCAGCTTTCTCAATGCAAAAACGTCTGTAAACCCAGAGAACAAGACGAGGGAGATTCTGGCAAGCGACCAGGTTTTCAAAGGCTTGCGAATGAACATGCGTTCGCTGATTGGTAGTCCTGTGAGCAGTGTGGCAACCGGGAATCCGTCGTTGCTGGCAGAGATCGGGATAACAGCAGCATCCGACGGAACGTTGAGCATCAGCAATGCGGCCACGTTTGACAATGCTCTTGCGAGCAACGTCCGGAAGGTTGCCGATCTATTCAACTCGACCGACGGTGTAGCGGGACGCATGAACGCATTGCTGGAATCCTTTACTTCAACAGGCGGTCAGTTGGAAATTGCCCAGAACGGAACGAGAGACCAACTGTCAGGCATCAAGTCGGCGTTGACGCGGAACCAAACGCAAATTGATGCAAGGGTTGCATCATTCAGGAAACAATACGAAGCATTGTACAATGCCATGACAAGAATTTCGCTGCAGTCACAGACTGTAACGAATCTGTTAAACCAACTATACGGCTACTAAAGCCGGGAGGATGATCAACATGTCAATCTCCCCTCAAATATCAACCGCTGTTGGGACGATGCCCCCGTTGTCGACAACGATCGCATATGCCGGACAATCCGGTATGTACGAACCCTTGGTTCGCCGTGACCCGAAAGTCGAGGAACGACGGACAGAGGTATCAGAAAAAGAGGCCCGACAACTGGCTCAGGATCTTAATGATGCGTTGCGGCCGTTCAACACCGAATTGAGTTTCACGGTAGACAAAGACACGGAAAAGGTGGTCATCAAGATTGTGGACAGCGAAACGCAGGAAATTGTGCGGCAGATTCCTGCAGAAGATACCCTGCGGCTGGCCTCACGCATCAAGCAGTTGTTGGGGCTTCTTGTGGACGGGAACGCATGATGGCTGAATGTCTCGAAAAACTCAGCACCGGATTCCGTGCGCTCCTGAAGGTGACTGAATCGCTTTGCGATTGTGTCGAGAATGGCGATGTCCTGATGTTATCAGACTTGATAGAAGAGCGGGGACAGCTTCTCCGCCATCAGAATCTGTTGACTGATGAGTGGAGGAGACTCTACTCCGGGCAGAATGACGCCGAAGCGGCATTGTCTCCTTTGCACTCATTGCTTGAGTCCGTAAAACGAGAGGATGATAGGTTGGTCCGTTGTCTTGCGGACAAAAAGGCTGAACTTTCGGAGAAACTACACCATGCACAGAATGAAAAACTATTACTTGTATATTCACGGTAGGAGATTGGTATGGCGATAGACAAAATAGGTTTTCGTGCTCCGGTCCCCTCCGTCACAGAAACGGCGAAAGCAAAAGAGCGGAGACTGGGCCAATCTGAAGGTGGAGATCGGATCGAGCTTTCTAAAGAAGCGAAATCGATGTTTGCAGCCAAACAGGCCAAGCAAACGGATGAAATCCAAGAGAAAGTCAGGAACGGCTTCTATTTCTCTCCGAAAGTTACCGAGAAGGTCGTGGATGGACTCATCCGGGATCTGAAAACTCCTCGTTGATACCTCAAAACAGGCACTTCCGGCCCCAGTCGGACACATGACGTGCCTCACGCGCGGCCGTACCCACGGTTGCTTTTCGAGCCCCTTTCCGTATATTTTACGGTGTCTGTTTAGCAAAATGACTCGGGGGACGCTGTTGTGAAATCCACTGAAAAAATATCCGTTCTGATTGCCGACGATCATACGATTGTCCGGCACGGGCTTGTCTCCTTGCTATCCTTGAGTGAAGAGTTTGAGATTGTCGGTGAAGCTGAGAATGGCCGCGATGCCGTAGAGCTTGCTCTGGCGAAAAATCCGAATGTTGTGCTCATGGATATCGGGATGCCGATTCTGAATGGCTTGGAGGCTACCCGCCAGATTCGAAAACTTGCTCCTCATATCAAAGTCCTTATTCTCTCAGGCTACGATAACGACGAGTATATTTTGCAGGTAATACACACAGGTGCAAACGGGTACATTCTGAAGAATAGCATGCTGGATGACTTGTACACGGCCATCCGGTCTGTACAGCGAGGGCAGGCATTTTTCAGCCCTGCGGTTTCAAAAGTAATCGTTGATAGCTATGTAACGCGGCCATCGGATCGTACCGGGCCGGCTCAAAAGTCCACTCGTCCTCTTACCTCCAGGGAACGGGAAATCCTGCAACTTATCGCCGAAGGTCATCTTCATCATCAAATTGCTGAGCGCTTGAAGATCAGCGTCCGAACGGTTGACACTCACCGCAACAACATCATGAAGAAGCTCGACTTGCACGACACTGCGAGCCTTGTGACGTACGCCATCAAAAACGGCATCCTCATCATGCAGCGGTAGTTCTCTCGCTGCCTGCATCCTCTTCCTCTCTTTTTCTCTGTGTTGCTCTTGCCCTAAGCAATCTTGGGCGCAAGATTACGTTGTGTTCTGGCGCAAGATACGCTGATTGTCGTATTGTGCACAGGTGACAACTATTGTACATTTGTTCAAAATACAATTTGCCAACACTTGTTCAATATTGCGCACACGATTCATGTCAACAAACGCTACCAGTCAAACGATCGACGCTGTTCATATCCTGCCAACTCCGTTTCGGGTTCTTGTTGTTGACGATATGCCCGAGAATCTGGCTCTTCTGACCGAGGTTTTCTCGACGCAAGGGTTCACAACGTTGGGTAGTGAATCCGGGGCAGAAGCTCTTCAACTTCTCGGACAGAATGACATCCACCTCATTGTCGCGGATGCTATGATGCCATCCATGGATGGTTTCCAGTTATGCAGGGAGGTGAAGCAAAACCCCGCTTATGCCAGCATTCCTTACATCATCTACACAGGCCACTACGTTGATGTTGAAGACCAACTCTTTGCGAAAAGTATCGGAGTTGACGCCTATGTGATGAAATTTGACGGTTTGTCGACGCTGATGGAAACCGTGAACGACCTTTGCCAAAGCCGTTATGGAACGCCGTTTTCGAATAGTGATGTGGACAAACCCAATACTTCTGCAGCGCCTACTGTTGATGCACGGGAATTCCTCGAACGGCATCATGCCGTTATTGTCCGGAAACTCGAGGAGAAGATGCAAGAGCTGGAAATGTATGCGGAAACACTGGCACAAAAGAATCGCGAAATCCAATTTTCAGAGTCTCGCTACCGCAATCTATTTGAGAGGGCAGGTATCGGAATCTTCATTCTCGACAAAGAGGACGGGAAGGTATTGGATGTGAATGCCGAGGGTCTTTCTCTTCTCGGATACACAAAGGAAGAACTTGCCGCGATTGAGCCGCTCTCGTTCGTTCAGGATAGCGCAACCGCCAAGGCGATTCTTCAATCAGGGGCGTTTCTCTCAAAAGAAACCGTTTTCAAGCGACGTGACGGTCATACGGTGGATGTCGATCTTGGGGCCGGCCCATTCTCTGAACAGATCGACAAGCGAATTATGGTGTACGTGCTCGACATAACTGAACAGAAGAAGATGAGGCAACAACTCATTCAGTCTGAAAAGATGGCATTTATGGGGCGCCTTGCAGCAAGCATTGCCCACGATATTCGCAATCCTCTTGCCGCAATTACACTAAATCTGCAGTATCTGGCCAAGCGCTTACCTGCTGATTTTCCCGATCGTGGTGCGCTGAATTTTGCTATCGAAGGATCTCAGCGGATTGGGAAGATCATTGAGAACACGCTGAATCTTGCACGTATCACGCCTCCTGTGGTGAAGCCCGAGCAGATTAACAATATTGTTTCGCAGGCGCTTATGTTTCTTAAGTCGTCGATTTCGCAACGCAATATCTCGGTGGAGACTAACCTCGCATCCGATTTACCGCTGATTGATATTGAGGCGAAACAGATCGAGCAGGTCATTCTGAACATCATACAGAATGCTATTGACTGCTCTCCCGAGAAATCCACAATTCAGATTTCAACATGTCTGATCGAAAATCTAAACTCTCACTCCGAATCGTCGCACAATGTTGCTGTTGTTATTCTTGACCGTGGCCCCGGCCTTTCACCCGAACAGATGAAGCGTTTGTTCGAGCCTTTTGAAACAACAAAACGGGGCGGGACCGGGCTCGGCCTGGCACTCTCGAAGCAGATTATGGATAAACATCGGGCCGAAATTCGTATTGAGCCGGCAGTTGGTGGGGGCACGATTGCCAGACTTATTTTTCCGGTTACATTAACCAAGAACGGAGATAACTGAATACAATGTCAAGGGGGAAAATTTTAATCGTCGACGACGAGGCAATACTTACTGAGAGCTTACAGAACATTCTGTCGTCAACGGGATATGATGTGACATCGTGTCTTCAAGGGGAGGAGTTTCTCTCCATGCTAACGTCTGTAAATCCGGATCTCATTCTACTCGACATCTTCATGGGGAAAGTGAACGGCCTTCAGTTATTGCGGAAGATGAAGGAGGAGGGCAACGACATCCCCGTTCTTATGATGACCGGACATGCCGATGTCGGCCTTGCTGTTGAGGCCATGAAGGAAGGCGCCTTGGACTTTGTGCTGAAGCCCTTCGAGCTTGCACATCTCAGCGTGCTGATAGAGAAGGCGATGGAGCAATCGCAGTTGAAGCGAAAAGTCAAGGTCTTGCAGTCAGAGCTTGAAGAGCAGCGACAGCGCAGCGGAATCATAGGAAAAAGCCCGGCACTTCACAGAGTTCTCGATACGGCAGAGAAGCTTGCACAAAGCGACAACACAACAGTTCTGTTGGAGGGTGAGAGCGGCACCGGGAAAGAGTTGTTGGCACGTTTTATCTACCAAAAAAGCCCGCGTGCCGATAAGGCATTTATCACGGTGAACTGCGGCGCGATTCCGAAAAACCTTGCCGAGAGTGAGTTCTTCGGGTACGAAAAGGGAGCGTTCACCGGTGCGACTGATAAAATGCGTCAGGGGAAATTCGAGCTTGCAGACGACGGAACAATCTTCCTCGATGAAATCGGCGAGCTATCATTGGACATGCAGGTGAAACTGCTTCGTGTTCTCGAAGATCGCCGGTTCTACCGGTTAGGCGGAACACGGGAATTGAGTGTGAATGTTCGCGTCATTGCAGCATCCAACAGAGATCTTGCACGGGAGGTACAGGAGGGAAGATTCCGTGAAGATCTGTTCTATCGCTTGAATGTTGCGTCAGTCAAAGTTCCTCCGTTGCGGGAACGCATTGAGGATATCGGGGTTATCTCGTATGCCTTCCTTCAGGAATTCAGCAAGAAATTCAGCAAGGAAACACCGAAGCTGTCCGATGATGCGCTTTCACTGTTGCAGAGTCTTCAATGGAAGGGCAACATTCGAGAACTGCGAAACGCCATCGAGCGTGTTGTGTTGCTCACCAGCGGACCGCTGCTCACGGTTGAACATTTCGCTTTTCTGGATGACGGGCTGGCAAAAACCGTGAATGGCGGCGGGAACGGGAAGGCATATCGCCTGGAAATCCCGAGTTCGGGAGTGTCGATGGGTCAGGTGGTGAGAGATCTGATTCTAAAAACACTCGTTATCACGAACGGCAACCAGGTTCATGCTGCAAAAATTCTCGGCCTTACGCGATCGAAACTTCGATATAGAATGGATCAATTAGGCATTCACCCTGAGCAGCGAAGTTACCGGATAGAGGAGAATGAAGTTGTAGACTAAGCGACAGTTCGTATGCAAGGCTGATCGGATGTGGAGAATATGTGTGCGAGGGGGAGGAAGTAACCGCGGCCTCGCGCAGTTGCACAGATTCTAAATCAATCCTGCACAACGGATAGCCTGACACTATGAACACAAGCGAATCAGCTATTGGACGTCAAGCCTTCGCAGCACTGCCGTCAAACGAACAGACTGAGGTGAAGAAACTCATCCTCATTGTTGACGATGAGCCAGTCATGCAAGAGCTGGGAAGGGACATTCTCGAAGAACACGGATATCGTGTGCTGGTGGCTTCTGACGGTCTGGAAGCTCTGGATATGTACAGACAATACGGTAGCGAAATTGATCTGGTAGTCCTTGACATGCTGATGCCGCGATTGGATGGCGGGCAAACGTATATCGAGATGAAGAAGATGAATGTCGATATCAAAGCCTTTTTCTGTACAGGATATACGCCAACCGAAGTAATCGGCCCTCTGTTGGCGGCAGAATCCTTGCGCTCTTTGCAGAAGCCTTTCCGTCCAACAGAGTTCGTAGGCATAGTCCGCGATGTACTTTCTTCGTGAAATCGAGCCGACCACGTCGTTCTCAGGATTGAATTCCTGAGCTGTTTCGCTTTGCCCATCTCTGCCGACATGGCGAAAAAATCTTACTTGTAGAACTGCGTTTAACGTTTCTTCATTTCCGTTTGTTTTTACTGCAGTCTCTTCATCAGAACCCTTTCATGAAACCCAAGAATCACAAGGAAAACTATGCGGGAATGCGCTTGGTGATGCTTGGTATATTCTTTGAGCAATAGGAAGGTTTGAAACCGCCACCGGGCGCAGGGCAGTTACGTTTGGCGCTGTAAAGACGCGTGACCCTTCCAAACACGAAACGTGGTGATATAGTATGCCGGAGCTGACAGATCAGCTTGTTATCACACTTCAAACACATATGGATCCGGTACATCGTGTGAATGCCGCCGAGCAGCTTTCCTTTGATCCCTCAATGCGTTCAACAAAGGCGCTCGTAGCGGCACTTCACGACAACAATGAATCCGTGCGTTCAGCGGCTGCGCGGTCTCTTGCAACCATTGGTAGTAGTGATGTGGCAAGAATGGTCGCTCCACTGCTCGAACGTGAGAGTATGCGGCAATTGGCTTGTGACGTATTCAGCCAAATCGGGCATTGCGCAGTTACGCCGCTGGAGCCATATCTTTACCACCCTGATCACGAGGTGAGGAATGCCGCGATCGAGATTCTTGGCCGCATCAAACACAGAGATGCCGCAACGGCCATTATTCCTTTGCTGTATCACGATGACCCTGATGTGGTTCTTGCGGTTGTTGAGACATTAGCAAATCAAGAACAAGAAGTCTCCGTATCGCATCTTGAGCAGGTATACGAGAAGGAGGAGTATGCCCGGCCCACCATTGCGGAGGCACTTGGAAAAATCGGCGGTTCGGAAGCAAGCCGCGTGCTGTTCAACAGCTTTCAATCCGGAATGTCAACCGGCTCAACCGACCCGATGGTACTCTTTCGCATCATTGAGGCGCTCGCACGCATCGGCAATCCTGAGGCTATAGCGTTGCTCAGCCATCATTTGCCTGATGCTTACGGAAAAATGCGCCAAACAATTCTGGCCGCAATAATTTGGCTCTGTGACAAGTCCGGTTTGCCGCTCGATATTCCCGGTGCTACCACACACGACCTCATTGCAATTCTCAATGATACAGATGTCAGGGTCCGGCTCAACGCTGTGCAGAAGCTTTCAGATGTGGGGGATTCGGATGTTACCAAGGCATTTTTGAGTGCCTTAGGCGGTTCAGCGTATTTAGACGCTGTTTTGTTTGGATTGTTAGAGCGACGAAAGGACACTCTGCCGGTTGTGCTGGAAATGTTGAGAACCGATCATTCTCCAATGAAGCGTGAAATGTTCATCCTCCTCAAAACCCTTGTGCTGAATCAGATATCAAATTCTTCTTCGCAAGTCTTGCAGAATGACGCAAACACCCTATTTACCAAAGCGACTGAGCAATGGCTTTGCATTGAGGATGAATCGAAGCAACTGATTCTCGAAACATTGTTTCTGCTTGACAGGCAACGGACATTCAGTTTCTTGGAGGAACTTCTCGCAATACCGGATCCATGGGTTAGAACAAAAACCATTGAGGTTCTCGGCAAGTTCAACGATCGGGATGTTTTGGAGCTTGTGGCGCGACAGGCAAGCGATGAAGATGAAACCGTTCGCTCAACTGTCGAATGGATATTGGAAGCAAGCGCCAGATGAACCTGACCGGCCCGCAACCCGGACCGGACATTGATTCCCATCTTAGTGGCACCGAAAGAAGCCAAGTGGCTAGTATTGTACAGCGTTTCTTCTTCTGACCCGCCCACCCGTGATATTCTCTGCACTTTCTCTGCACATCTCGCCGGTTTTCAGTTGGTTTCCTGTGTGTTGTAATGGCATGTAGTTTGCCGCAACGGTTGTGAAACAACAGGTGAACTGACTACATGCATGTACCCGGGTTCTTCAAGCGGTGCTCACTGTGCGGCACGGAGTGGACTTCAAAAGAAGATTTCCTTGCCGACAGGGATGTTCAACTCCAGGGATATCAGTGGGATAGTGTACGTGTGAAGAACGGCATGCCTTCCGAAGGAATGCTGGTTTTTACCCATCGTACAACAGCGTGTGGAACGTCAATCACCATTTCAGCACGTCAATTCCGCAGAGAAAAATAGCGGATTGTTACATTCATCGGACTTCTAATGGGCAGACTCAACTTAGACGAAATCTCACCCGGAATGATCCTCGCTTCCGACGTATTGGACAGGAGCGGAAGAGTACTACTGAAAACCGGTCTCCAGGTAACCGAAAAACACCTGACAATCCTCAAACAGTGGGGGATAACCGATGCGGATATTCTTGGCGTAGACCGTGACGAAATCAACGCAAAGACTATCGAGAGCTTTGACAAAGATGTTCTGACCGCATGTGAGACGGAGAAGCGTGAGTTGTTTCATCATGCAGATATGGCTCACCCGATCAATCAGGAACTCTTTCGGCTTTCCGTGCTTCGTTCAATGAAGAGAAAGGCAGGGGTTGCCACAACATGATAACGAGTCCAAGTGATCTGCTGAAAGGTTACGTCGAACTCTCTTCTCTTCCGACAGTATTCATACGCATTAATGAGGCTGTCAACAATCCGCGTTCATCCATGAACGATATCGGAAAAATTATCAGCGAGGATGCCGGACTTACGGCACGCCTGCTCATGGTGGTCAACAGCGCCTTCTTCAACTTTCCGCAGCGGATTGAATCGATTACAAAAGCCATTGGAATTGTCGGGACCCAACAGCTGCGCGATCTGGCGCTTGCAACGTCCATTATCAAGCTCTTCAAGGGCATCCCGTCCGATTTGGTGGATATGGAGAAATTCTGGAAGCACAGCGTCGCAGTCGGAATTGCGGCAAGAACGCTCGCTACGCTTCGCAGGGAGGCAAACATCGAGCGGTTCTTTGTTGCAGGCATCCTTCACGATATCGGCCGGCTTGTGATGTATGTGAAGATTCCCGATCTCTCCCGCGAGGCATTGCTACGCGCAAGAAAGAACAACCAACTGCTGTATGTAACTGAAACGGAAGTGATTGGCTTCGATCATGCTGCAGTCGGGCGCGCCCTCATGCAAATCTGGAAACTCTCGGCCTATCAGGAGGAAGTTGTAGGATTTCATCATAACCCCGGTCTTGCCACCCGATTTCCGGTCGAAACAGCCATCGTGCATGTTGCTGATATTCTTGCCCACGGCATGGGCTTCGGAAGCAGCGGTGAACAATACGTTCCGCCGCTAAATGCTGAAGTGTGGGAACGTCTTTCATTGCAGGTAAGCGTTCTTGCCCCGGCATGTGAACAGATTGACCGCCAGTTTGATGATGCGGTGAAGATTATTCTTTAGACGAAGCACATGAATCCGCAGAATTCACATCACCAAATCCACGCACCACTTTCCGTTGAGGTTGTGGATCAGATGAAAAATCTCGAGGAGCGTATTGTCTACCTTGAGGAGGTAAATCGCTGGAATCTCGATGCCCTTGATATCGTTGCCTCGATGGGCGATTTGCACACAACTGCCCATGTGGATTGGGAGGCGCAGGAGATTCTCGGTGCAACGCGGCAGTATGTTCTTCGCCTCATGCGTTTCCACACTGTGGCATTTCTGATGGTGAACGATGAGACTGCCGAGTTTGATATTGTTGACTGTGAGCCCGCGGATCAGAGGTCGGCCATTCAGAAGGAGATAGCGCACCAAACAACTCAGGGAACATTTGCGTGGGCGCTGAACAACAACCGGGCGGTGACGTTCGGTATGCAGCAGTCCGGACATTCGTTGATGCTGCATCCCATCGCAACTCGCGACCGGGTACTTGGAATGTTCGTCGGTGTGTTGGATGAACGAACCGGACAGGTTGTTGATGGAACTTTGAACCTTCTGTCGATTCTTCTCCTTATTACTGCCAACACGCTTGAAAACTCAGCCCTGTACCGCAAAATCAATGAACACAACAAGAACCTTGAGGCCTTGGTTCAGGAGAGAACAAGGGAACTTGAACAGGCTGTGCACGAGGCACAGGCAGCCACATTAGCGAAGAGTCAGTTTCTTGCGAACATGAGTCATGAAATCCGTACACCCATGAACGGCGTGCTCGGCCTTGCTGAACTCCTTCTCGATACCGATTTGGATTCCGTGCAGAGGGATTACGCTCAAACAATTCACTCAAGCGGCGACTCTCTTCTGACCATCATTAACGACATTCTCGACTTCTCCAAGATTGAAGCGAACAAGATGTCGCTTGAGCGCATTGACTTCGATCTACACCAGATAGTCGGTGATACCGTGGATTTGTTCGCCCGCAAAGCGGAGACGCGAGGAGTGCGTGTTGTCGGGATTGTCAATGATAATGTTCCGATTGCCGTTAAGGGCGATCCGGTTCGACTGCGCCAGATCATATCAAACCTTCTCGCCAACGCCGTGAAGTTTACAAATAACGGAAATATTGTTGTACGGGCGGAATGTGAGGAAGGGCAAGGTCCGGGAATTCGCGTCCGGTTTACCGTAAGCGATTCGGGTATAGGAATTCCCGAAGAGATTCAGAAAACACTGTTTCAGCCCTTCACACAAGCCGATGGCTCAACAACCCGCAAGTACGGCGGCAGCGGTCTTGGGCTTGCGATATGCAAACAACTCGTCGAGCTCATGGGCGGAACGATTGGCGTTGCGAGCGAGGCCGGGAGGGGGAGTACATTCTGGTTCTCGGTTGTATTCGAGAAACCGTCGTCGAGTATCGTGTCAACTGTTGAGGTGGGGAAAACATCCAAGCCCAAAGCAAACCTCACACTTCCGCATGGTATTCAGGTTCTTCTTGTGGAAGACAACGTCGTTAATCAAAAAGTGGCGATGCGGATGCTGCAGAAGATGGGCTGTGTGCCCGATGTTGCCTCGAACGGGCGGGAGGCTGTCGAGGCTGTTGCAAACAAAGTGTATGATGTCGTTCTGATGGATTGCATGATGCCAGAAATGGATGGGTTCGATGCGACAATCGCGATTCGAAAATCCGAGCAGCCGGGACGTCGCACCATTATCTTGGCTATGACGGCGAGCATTCTGCAGAGTGAACAAGATCGCTGTTTCAGCGTCGGTATGGATGATTACGTGGCAAAGCCTGTCAGAATGGGTCTGCTGCACTCCGTTATTTCGAAACATCTTGAGGAAAGAGAAAAATCAATCGGGCATTCGCCGACTGAAGAACAGATCGCCATCCCATTCTCGAACGCTCCTGAATCTGGCATCAACGATATTCTTGAAAAATCAAGGCTTGAAGAGCTGTACGAACTCAGCGATGGAGCGGACGCATTGCTTGTTGAGTTGCTCGAGATGTTTCGTGTTGATGGACCCGCCCGGCTTGAGGAATTGCGGGCAGCAGTTGCCGCGAACGACATGATTGCAACGCGCATGGCCGCGCATGCCCTTAAAGGAAGCAGCAGAAATCTCGGAGCGACCCAACTTGCCGAATACTGTCACGAACTTGAGTCTGCGTCTCAACGGGGGGCAATTCCGAATGCCGAGGAACTTCTGGCAAGTATTGAGAACGAAATCACGCGAGTTATGCGCGTTAGTGAACAGTTTCAATCCAATGAAAGGACTACTTCATGAAGATACTGACAGCCGACGATGATGCCGGCTCAAGAGCAATTCTGTCACGTGTCCTCAAATCCCTCGGCCACGACGTTGTTGAAACAAAGGATGGAAATGAAGGCTGGGGAACCTACCGCGTCGGTAATTTTCAGCTTGTCATCTCTGATTGGATGATGCCCGGCATGAACGGCATTGAGTTTTGCAAACTGGTTCGGCAAGATACCCGGCCGAAGTACACATACATCATCCTTCTTACGTCGTTGGAAGGCAAGGAAAAGTATCTCGAGGGAATGGAAGCAGGTGCTGATGACTTCATCAGCAAGCCGTTTGATCGTGACACGCTTGCTGCCCGGCTTCGTGTAGCGGAACGCATACTCAGCCTTCAGGCGGAAGTGAAGCAACTTGAGGGATTGTTACCCATTTGCGCCTACTGCAAGAAAATCAAAGATGACGAAAACCATTGGCAGCATATGGAGAGTTACATCTCACGACGAACGGAAGCGAACTTTTCCCATGGTATTTGTCCGGATTGCTATCAAAAACACATGGTCCCGCAATTGCAAGAACTTCGTAAGATACGCAATGGTTGAGAGTTCTCTGCAGATGCGCGATAGTAGCCACCCCGCGCCTTCGCATTCCGGTTGCGCGTTTCATGTTTGCGGCTTTTGGGAGCCACACAAGCAATCCGGGAATCTTGGCACTGGGGTTGCACGTCAGTGCCCTGAATACTGTATTGTGATTGAAAAGGGAATGTGTTATGCGACTTTTTGATTCGACCAATATCCCTCTGTTGGGCAAGGCCCTCGATGTCTATGCCCTGCGGCAGAAAGTTATCGCATCCAATCTGGCTAACATCACCACGCACGGGTACAAGAGCCAGAACGTCTCGTTCGAAGAGCATCTTGCGTCTGCATCGCAGGATTCAGCCGTGAAAGGGGCAACCACGAACGACAAGCACATCAAAGTAGGTGGCGCAACCGCGATGGTCGATGTTCAGCCTCAAGTTCACGACACTGCGCGCAACAATCCTCCGAAATACAACGAAATGTCAAGCGGCTTCAATGACGTGGATATTGATATGGAGATGGCCGAGCTGGCAAAGAATCAAATACGCTTCAAGTTCGGTTCACGGCTGTTGGGCGATACATTCAAGGGGATTCAAAAGGCTATTCGAGGTACGTTATGAAAGTTGAGAAACTCTTTGCCGGACTCAACGTGAGTGCGCAGGGTTTGAGTGCGCAACGAAAACGCATGAACGCGATTGCCAACAATATCGCCAATGCAGAAACAACCCGAACCGAAGACGGAACCCCCTACCGGCGGAAGATGGTGACTGTTGAGTCTGCTTCCGGTCAGCCGTTTACCGATACGTTCCATAAGACCGGACTGCAACTTGACACGACCAATGCATCACATCTATCACCCGGTGGATTCCAGTTCAGAGCAGAAGGGAACCTCCCCGGCAGTGTGGAAGCCGCTGAAGCGGAAGACTCGTCCGACTTCAAATTGATTCACGATCCCACACATCCTGATGCGGACGAGAACGGCTATGTGAAAATGCCGAACGTCAACATTATCACTGAAATGGTCGACATGATGTCTGCCTCCCGTGCATACGAGGCAAATATCACGGTTATCAATGCACAAAAGCAAATGGCAAAAGACAGCCTGGAGATTTGACGATGAAGGTTACAGATATTCGCAGCACACCGGCTCAACTGCCGGTTCAAAAAAAGAACACACGGCCTGCCGGTGAAGAATCGTTCGAAGCTACGCTGAAGAATATTCCGGCAGAAGCAACGCGTGCGGGTGAGACAAAGCAAACACTTTCACCGGCAGCACTCACGCAGCCGGAACAAGCTTTCTTTGCGCGGCTGTTCCCCGATGCCGCGGACGAAGTGCGGTCGTACAATCCATACCGGCGTGATCAGACTTCGCTTACGGTACAACTCGGAACCATTGTTGACAGACGAGGATAAGGCATATGCAGGAACTTCAATTACTCCCCGAACTGAGCGGGACACGCAATCACAATTCGGTGAACAAGCTTCTCAAGGAAGCAAACACTTCCTTCAGCGATACGCTCAACCAGGCTGTTCGTGATGTGAATACATTGCAGGGCGAGGCAGGGAAAGCGGTTCAACGCATGGTGAGCGGCGAGGAAACGGATATTCATAACGTCATGATTGCCGTCGAGAAGGCAAAGACAAGCTTCGAGTTGCTGATGGAAGTCCGCAACAAGACCATTGAGGCGTACAGGGAAATCATGAGGATGCAGGTATAACATGGCCGAGTTTCCCCAGCAAGTCCGCTCACAGCTGATCGATCTGACGCGACGTCTATCCATTGCGCAGAAAGTTGCCCTGGGCGCCGTTACGTTTGGCGTTATCGTCGGACTCATCGTCCTAGTCACATTTGTGAACCGTCCGACGTATGGCACGCTCTTCAGCAATCTTGCGCCACAGGATGCTTCCAAGATTGTGGAGAAGCTGCAAGAGAAGAAAGTCGAATACAAATTGGAGGACAACGGAAAAACAATTGTCGTTCCGAAAGATAAGATTTACGATGTTCGTCTTGCTTTAGCCGGCGAAGGTCTGCCACAATCGAGCATTGTCGGATACGAGATTTTTGACAGGACAAACCTTGGTGTTTCCGATTTCGTTCAGAAAGTCAATTATCGCCGTGCCTTGGAAGGCGAAATTGCCCGAACCATTCTTCAGATTGAGGAAGTGGAAGGGGCCCGCGTTCACATTGTTGTGCCGGAAAAGGCTCTCTTCAAGGATGATGAAAAGCCGACGACTGCATCAATTGTGTTGAAGCTGAAGTCGGGGAAGCCGCTACGTCGTGAAAATGTTCAAGGCATTGTTCATCTCGTGTCCAGCAGCATAGAAGGCCTTGATCCATCCAATGTTACGATTGTTGATTCACGCGGTACAATGCTTTCCGATGTTGAGAAGGGAAATTCGCTTGCAGCGAGAACATCCACACAATATGAACTGCAACAACGGGTTGAGAACTATCTCTCACAAAAGGCGCAAACACTGCTGGAGGGAGTTGTAGGTCCGGGAAATGCACGCGTTCAGGTTTCGGCAGAGCTTGATTACCGGCAGGTGGAACGAACCCTCGAGCAGTACGACCCCGATAAGACGGTTGTTCGCAGCGAACAGGTAACCGAGGAGAAGTCTGTTGTGAACGATTCGTCGTCCCCCTCCACCCGGAATAACACCGTGACGAACTACGAGGTGAATAAATCAATCGAACATATCATCGAAAATGTTGGTGGAATCAAGCGGCTCACCATTGCGGGGATCGTCAACGATGTTCCCCGTCAGGTGGAAAAGGAAGGGCAGACGGTCACGGAGTTTCAATCCCGAAAACCGGAAGAAATGAACCAACTCGCTGAAATTGTCAAGCGTGCGGTTGGGTTTGATGAGAAGCGGAACGATGAAGTCACCCTTGTGAATTTGCCTTTTGGCGGCAACGTCGAAAGTGAAGGCTTCCTCTACAAGGATGCACCGGGGAATAACTGGACTGAGATATTGCAGGACGATTCGTACGGCAAGTTGCTAATGCTTCTTGCTATGCTTGGCGCAGTGGGGATGATGTGGGTGCTGTTGAGCAAGTTTCGCGGCAGCAGTGATCCTGAATTAGAGGAGATGCTTGGTACCCGCGTTGATGTTCTTTCCGGCAATGCAGGAAAGTTGGGGGCGGCGCCATCGCAGCAAGGTGCTCTCGCAGGAAGAAGTCAACGCAGGCAACTTGCTGCTGCAGGTAACACGCTCCTCTCGGATGAAGCGCAGATTCGCGAAGAGCGACAGCAGCGCATAGCCGAGTATATTGCCAACCGACCCAAAGAGGCCGGAAGGTTGCTGAAAGTATGGTTGGTGGACAACTGAGAACCGGGTTCGTGCGGATCAAACAACAATTCATAACATGAGAAAAGATAGTTCAACTCCGGCACTTGGTACAAAGACACAGAGTAACAAGCAGAAGGCAGCACTCTTGCTGTTGTCATTGGATCTTGGAACGGCAACAACGCTCATGCGGACGCTGACGCAGGCCGAAATCGAGGATCTTACGGTGGAAATCACCCGTTTGAAAGGTATTCCATCAGCTGAGACAGATAAGGTGATGGAAGAGTTTCAATCACTCATCAAAGCGCAGGAATATCTTGTTGATGGCGGCGCCGACCAGGCGCGCTCACTCTTGGAAAAATCATTGGGGAACGAACGTGCTGCTTTCACGCTTGACCGCGTGAAGGCGGCGACAACACTGCGAGGATTCAACAATCTCAAGAAGGCAGACGCTTATCAAGTTGCCAATTTCCTGCAAAAGGAACATCCGCAGACCATTGCATTGATACTCTCGAATCTCCGGCTCGAACAAACCGCCGAAGTGTTGAGCCAGCTTCAGCCTGATTTGAGAAATGATGTGATCTTTAGAATGGCAACCTTGGGCAAGGTAGCGCCGTCACTTATCGCGGAAATGGAGCAAGCACTGGAAGCCGTTGCACAAACCGATATAACAGCGAGTATAAGCGCACTGGGCGGCCCGAAGTCGGTGGCCTCCGTTCTGAATCGTGTCGGGACGGAGAAGGCGAAGGAGATCATGGAACACCTCGAGATTCGTGAACCGCAACTTGCATCCGAAATAAAAAGCCTGATGTTCTTGTTTGAAGACATTATCTATGTTGACGACAGGGGCATTCAACGTGTATTGCGTGAGGTCGATAAGAAAGATCTCGCATTGGCACTCAAAGTTGTTGACGATCAACTGAAAACAAAAATCCTGTCCAACATGTCCGAGCGGGCGCAGGAACTGTTGCGCGAAGAGTTGCAATATATGGGACCGGTGCGTCTGAAAGAGGTTGAGGCAGCTCAAGCACGCATCATTGCGGTGGTGAAGAAACTGGAAGAAACAGGTGAGATTATCATCGCGGGAAGAGGCGGAACGGAGGAACTCGTTGTTTAGAACTGTCAAAATTCACACCCCGGCGGGCCGTGTGCGCCTGCTGGATCGGAACGGCCGCCGCCGGACGATATTGCCGTTTGCCCCGTTTCCTGATGAATCGGTTCAGGTACAGCGACCCGAGGCCACCCCTGAAGTTGAACAGGCTCCGGTTCAGGTTGCAGAGTCGGATACGTTTGACATCGAGCAACGGTTGAATGATGAATACAAAGCGGGATTTGAAGAGGGAAGACGATTCACAGAAAAATCCCTGCGTGATGAGTTGACTACGCAGTTGGCTAAGAATCACGCTGTCGTAGAGCAACTTACCGGAAACATTATACGCGAGTACGAGCGATTGCAACGTGAGGCCGAGCGGGGTGTTGTTGCGCTTGCACTCGGTATCGCCGAAAGAATCGTGAAACGTGAAGTTAGGTTGGACAATGAAATGGTTGTGCGGCAAATCCATGAAGCAACAAAACGGATTATTGGCGTTGAAAGGATCAAGATTCGGGTGAATCCGGCTGATGAAGAATTCGTGAGGGAGCACCGTACCCAGATTCTCGCTTCGAGCGATGCCGTACGCGATGTTGCTGTAGAACGTGACGAAACGATTGAACGGGGCGGCTGCATTCTTGAAAGCGAATCGGGGAATGTTGATGCACTCATTGCAACCCAACTGGAACGCATCGGTCTGGCCCTGCTTGGCGATCAAACGAAGGAATAATGGCATCAGCAAGTCAACATATCGAATCCGGCAGATTTGAGCCGTACTTCACAAGACTGCATCACGCCGATGTCGTGAAAGTAAACGGACGCGTGTCGCAGGTAATCGGCCTTGTTATCGAATCGACAGGCCCCAACTGCTTTCTCGGTGAAGTGTGTAACGTAAAAGCACGCAACGGCGAAGATCTTTGTATGGCAGAAGTTGTCGGGTTTAGGGGAAATCGTGTGTTGTCGATGGTGCTGGGCGATGCCGGCCGCGTGAGCCCCGGAAGTGAGATTGTTGCAACAGGCCATCCGCTGACGGTTCCGGTGAGCAATAAGTTGCTCGGCCGCGTCATCGATGGTATGGGGAGACCCATTGACGGCAAGGGGCCGATTGATGCCGTCGAAAGACGCTCAATACATGCAACTCCGCCGAGTCCGCTTGAGCGAAAACGCATAACAAAACCAATCGCAACGGGTATCCGGTCAATCGATACGTTGAAGACATGTGGTATTGGACAACGGGTTGGAATTTTTGCGGGGAGCGGTGTAGGAAAAAGCGTGACGTTAGGCATGATTGCCCGCTATGCAAGCTCGGACGTAAATGTCATTTGTCTTGTTGGCGAGCGGGGGCGTGAGGTGGGAGAATTTCTAGACAAAGAGCTTGGGGAGGTCGGGCTGCGCCGGTCAGTTGTCGTTGTGGCGACAAGCGATCAGGCTGCTCTCATCCGAATCAAGGCGGCGTTCATGGCAACAACAATAGCGGAATATTTCCGCGACCAGGGGTTGAATGTCGTTCTCATGATGGATTCGCTTACGCGGCTGGCAATGGCGCAACGTGAGGTCGGCCTTGCGATCGGTGAACCGCCGACAACGAAGGGATACACTCCATCCGTATTTGCCATGCTGCCGAAGCTTCTTGAACGGGCGGGGAACGCAAAGAAGGGAAGCATTACGGGGTTGTACACCGTGCTGGTTGAGGGGGACGATATGAATGAGCCTGTCGCGGATAGCGTGCGCTCCATCCTCGACGGGCATATCGTTCTCTCACGACGGCTTGCTTCGGCGGGACATTATCCCGCGGTGGATGCATTGGAAAGTGTCAGTCGTGTTATGCCCGCAATTACTACCGGCGAGCATCAACGGGCGGCTGCACGCATGCTCGATCTGATGGCAACCTATCGCGAGGCAGAGGACTTGATTAACATCGGAGCGTATGTAAAGGGAAGCAATCCGAAAATTGATGAATCTCTGAAAATGCGTGAGATGATCCGGGCATTTCTCCGACAGCAATCGGATGAGCATGAGGATCTCGACACCAGCATCAGCTTGTTACGTGAAATGATGATGGTATAATCCGGAGCAAGAATGGCAAAACCAGCGTCGCGGTTCAAGACAGTTGTGCGTGTAAAGAAGCAGCAGGAGAAAATTGCCCAGCAGCAGTTGGTGCAGATTGAACATGCACATCTGAAAGAGCGCGAGGAACTCCTTCGCCTTCATGAAACAAGGGAAGAAGCCGTCGATGGGTCTCTGCACCAAGGCAGGACGCGGGCGACCGACCTGCAAATGCAGAGGGCGTTTATTGTCAAGCTGAACGGGCAGATTCATCAACAGTCGTCCAAAGTTAACGACATACTTGTGAAAGCGAATGCCAAGCGCGAGGAACTGACAGAACGTGCACGCGCCCGTCAGATCGTTGAAAAGCTTGAAGAAAAGAAATCTGTTGAAGCGGCAAAAACTCTTGATCGCAAGGAGCAGGAAAATACTGATGAAGTCGCAAACCGAAGGTCCAGGTAACATACGATCATGTCCGGCACAAAACAATACATAATCATCTTTCTCTCATCCCTCGCATCGGTCACGACACTTATGGTCTTGACGGCAATGGTGGAACCGAGGTTCTTTTCTCTCGTTCCCGGCACGTTTCCGCCCGATTCAACTCAGCAGCACCGTGCCGGGATATCGGATTCAATCGCAACTTCCGGCTATTCAATGACCTCGATGGGTGATAGTTCCGCTCCAACTCCCCGACAGCCCGACACGGCTAATGTACAAGCGACCACTGTTGCAGCGAATGGAGGGATAAACCAACTACCTGAGAAAGTGAAGGGAACCGTTTCGGAACTCAAGGGTAATACATCGATGACAATACCGGCACCGTTGGACACACTGGAAGAGGCGGAGCTGAGGAAGATGGTGCAGATCTTTGAATCGATGGAGCCCGAGGTTGCCGCCAGAATTTTGATGAAAATGGATGAACAGGCTATTAGCAAGGTCATTGCGAGAATGAAAAGCCGTCAAAGTGCAAAGATCCTCGCGACATTGGATCCGGAACAAGCTGCTCGAATACTGAAAGGGAAGAGAAACTCATGATTGGATTACTGCAAGGTTTGTTTTCCGGTACGGTGAAGCTGCCGGTAACGTCGTCGGAGAAATGCGGCGAGGATCGGGTAGAGGCTGCTTACACTGAACCTGCTGAAGAAGGAACATCATTTTTTGCTATGCTGGTTCAGTTGTTTACTCCTCAATCCTCAAAGCAAGCGGAAGTCGTTGGAATCGTGACAGTGGAAACTACTGACGAAATGTTTTCTTACGCGACAATGCCGGAAGGCAATGAGCAAAGAGGTGAAGTGTCATCCAACGTCCGATCGCTCGATACGCTCGTGGCGAAGATGACACCCGTTGTGTCGACAAGCGAAAGTGTTGAACCGACATCCGGGATTGTGGATGCTCCTCAAGCATCGAACACTCAGGTCGGGTACCGGCGTGCCCAGAGTTCTGCTCAATCTCACCTTGTTGATAACGGGGAACAACGTGAACAGAGAGCGCCTGTTGTTCATGGGGTCGGACAGATGCATCGCGCAACAGATCTACAAAAGCCCGCGGCTATGCAAAACAATACCGGGCCTCAACCCGATCCGACAGTTCGATCGGATCATGATGTTTCGCAGGAATCGCCAACTCAAAACGTAGTCATGGGCGGCCCAAATAGCAGACCTGCAACGGAGATTATTGAGCGAAGAAGTGAAGGATTTCCCCTCAATTGGAACAAAACCGGATCAAGCGAGATTGTCAGGGATTCTGTACGGGAAACCGGAAGACAAGAGGTTGCCGAAGGATTGCGGACCCTGTCACCCGAGGTTGGCAGACCCTCCGTTCGGGAAGCCGGAAGTCAAGGAGTTGCTGAAGAGTTACAGATTCTGACCAACAAATTCTCAACCGTTGGGATTCTGAAGAGGGAAACACCGGAGAGTACTGCCCGAATGAATATTCCGGCTGAGTATTCTGAAGATATCTCCACTGACGAAACAGAACGAGTTCAAACTCGAGATGGTGAGAATACTAATCATGAAAACAAGGCTGGGCTACAACAATCACCATCACGCAGTAATCTGCAGGCTGTGAAGCAGGCAGGCGTCGATCAGGCGCAGATAGATCAGCCTTCTGTGATGATTCCGGAGCCGGTATCGCCTAACAAAGCAAATCCGGTCAATCTTCCGGGACAGCCAACAGTGGGCGTTGCAGAGACAAAATTTGCGAAGGAAGATTCCGAGACAAACACAGAAAATGATACACAGCTCGACCCCGGCCTTCAAGAGAAAGGCAAAACGCCACCAGAAGCAAAGAGTGTGCAGGCTTCAAATCAAGATATGAGACCTGAAGTCGTAGGCCGGCCTGTTTCTGCCGAGTTCCAACAGATACCGATTCACAGCAGGCCGGACACGCCAAACTCATTTCAGGCTGCTGAAAAGCCGTATGTTCCGGTTCAACTTCCCCGGGATTTCGCGCAGAATCTCATGGTACGAATCTCGGATGAGTTGAAAGCACATATCGAAGGGAAATCATCGGAAGTGCGAGTCGTGATGAAGCCGGAATCGATGGGACAGTTGTCCCTCCGCGTTGCAATGGAGGACGGAAGACTTGTTGCGATCATGGATGTGAGCAAGACGGCTGTAAAGATCGCGCTGGAGGCCCAGTTGCCTCAATTGCGTGAGGCGCTTGCAGCACAAGGAATCAATGTCGAACGATTCGATATTCTATCGGGATCAACAACTCAGTTTGAGCGTCATGGTGAGGGCAGCGCCTTTCATCGGCAGCAGCACTCCCGGCGTCAGATGGATGTGGATGTAGCCGAACGGTACGATACCGTGAAGTATCTCGGCTACAACACGGTCGAATACATTATCTAACAACTAATCAGAAAGGAGACACTATGCCGATCTACCAGGCGACAGCAGTCGGTCCGCCGCAAATTGGTACATCGACGGTGAACAAAGGGGCTATGGGAAAGGATGACTTTCTCAGGCTTCTCACAAACCAGCTCCGCTTCCAGGATCCGATGAACCCGATGAAGGGGGCGGATTTTGCGGCGCAGTTGGCGCAGTTCAGCTCGGTTGAGCAGCTTAGCAACATCAGCGCTTCGCTGGAATATAGCATCAACGCAAACTATGTGTTGACGCAGGCAATCAACAACGGCCTTTCAGCGGGATTCGTCGGGAAGGAAGTACGCGCAAGCGGCGATACGTTTACTCTGGCTGAGGCGGGTGACGGACTTCGGAGCGCAAAGCTGGGCTATTCGCTCGGATCGTCAGCAAGTTCCGTTACCGTCAAGATCAAGAATGAACGGGGAGAAGTTGTTCGCACGATGCAGCTTTCGGGCACGAGCAAGGGCGATAATTCATTCACGTGGGACGGGTTGGATGACGGAGGCGTTGACGTTCCCGGAGGCAAGTACACGTTTTCCATCGAAGCCAAAGATTCAGCCAACAAGAACATCGATGCGTCTACGTTCTTCTTCGGGAGGGTCTCTTCAGTCCGTTTTACCGCTGAGGGGACGAAGTTCGTCATCAATGGTCAGGAAGTATTCCTCGGCAATATTCTGGAAATCCTGGAGGGATAAGTCATGGCAGAAACAGTAAACGGTATCAATGTTCCGTTCCTGCCGGTAGGCGGGGTTGACGGGCTGAAGCAAAAACCGTCGATTCAACTTCCGGTTGAGCGATCGTTCGAAGCGATCTTTCAGAAGGAACTGAGCGAAGTCAAGTTCTCTAAACATGCACAGGAACGCCTGAACGAGCGCAATATCCAACTTGATCAACATGACCTGTCTCATCTTCACAATGCCATCGAACTGGCAGAGAAGAAGGGCTCACACGATTCGTTGGTGTTGCTGCGCGACATGGCGTTCATCGTGAGCGTGAAGAACAGAACGGTTGTAACGGCAATGCACGGTGAAAACATGAAGGCGAATGTTTTCACGAACATTGACAGTGCAGTAATAGCTGGGTAGTACAGTAACTAACACGGGCTGGTCCTCGGCACGAGGAGGCCCCCGGTTGAGCCGAACGACAGAGGCTTGGCCAGAACAACATATCATCATAAGGGGGTACAAATATGTCACTCTACACGTCTCTTTTTTCGGGCGTTTCGGGCTTGCGTAATCATCAGGTAATGCTCAACGTCATCGGAAACAACATTTCCAACGTCAACACCATCGGGTACAAATCAGCGCGTACCACTTTTGCTGAGATGTTCTCGCAAACCCGGCTGAGCGCTTTTCGTCCCGCAGGCGAAAGCGGCGGAATCAATCCACAGCAGATTGGCCTCGGTGCTTCGGTAGGTTCGGTGGATACGATGTTCACGCAGGGTAATTTTGAGGCATCAGGTTCTGCAACAGATCTTGCAATTGCCGGCGGAGGGTTCTTCGTCGTGAGGCAAGACGGACAGAAGTTCTATACGCGGGTTGGCAATTTTTCGTTTGATGCAGTCGGCAATATGGTGTTGCCCGGTAACGGGGCAATTCTTCAGGGAAAACTTGCGAATCCCGACGGAACCATTCCACCCAATGCATCCATTCAGAATCTGAAGCTTTCGCTCGATATGAAAGCGCCGCCCAAGGCTACAACATTTGCGAAGTTGGCCGGAAACCTCGACAGCCGCGCTGTGCAAGATACGGAAGTGCATTCAACGATCCAGATATATGATTCTCTCGGCAATTCACACACTGTCGAAATCAAATTCACCAAAACAGCTAATGCGAACGAGTGGACATGGGAAGCCTCGATTCCGACGGGCGGTACGCCGCCAGACCCCATGACGATTGCAAGCGGCGGCTCGGGCACTATCACGTTTGATAGCAACGGCGCATTGCTTGATTTCCAATATGCCGGTGGCGCAACAGCGTTGACGGTTGACCCTAACAACGGCGCCGGCATGGGCCAGAGAATCGACCTTACGCCCGGCAGGGTGGGAGAATTTTCCGGCATTACACAAACAGCGCAGAATTCCCTCGTCAACATGCGCGATCAGGATGGCTATGTATCGGGAACGCTGGAGAATATTGCTGTCGATAAGACGGGCAGGATTCAGGGCAAGTTCTCGAACGGAACAATCATCACGCTCGGACAAATTATGCTGGCTGAGTTTAACAACCCGGGCGGGTTGAGCAAGGTGGCCGAGGGTATGTACAGCGCTTCCGGTAATTCCGGGGAACCGATTCTCCTCATTGCAGGCGAGGGGTCCAACTCCACGATCAACGGCGGCGCACTCGAACAGTCCAACGTTGATCTCGCAGAGGAATTCACCAAAATGATCGTCGCACAACGCGGATACCAATCAAATGCGCGCATCATTACGACTACGGATGAAATTCTTCAGGAGACGGTGAATCTGAAGCGCTAATCCTTAGAATCCGGGGCGGCCGTCAGGTCGCTCCGGAATTCATTGTATCCAGAGGCCTTGAACAACTTCGCGCGCTGCAGTAACCTCTTACGCGTTATCGTGTAGCTCGTGCTCACCGGGTTCTTCAAGTTCCGCAATACGCGCGGCAAAACATCCACGTGGCCGATAATAGCCACCAGGGATTTCTCTTGTCCTTTCCCTTCATGCAAATCCTGCCCAAATCTCTGCAATCTGACGCCACACTAAAGATTTTCGAAAAGATACCGATGGCATACGGTTTGACCTCTCTGCTTGCAGTATTATTCAATAACGAAGAACTATCATGGCAGACGAGAAACCCACAACTGAACAGCCCGCAGAAACAACCGAAAGCAAAAAGGATGGTCTCGGAAAGAGGATTTTGATATTCGGCATTCCTGTTTTCCTCGTGCAGTTTATCGTTGTCTATTTCCTGGTGGCGAAGTTCATCGTTCCGAGTACAGGCCACAAGCAAACTGAAACCGCTGTGGAGCAGTCGGGTCACGAGAGGGAGAATACGAAAACCGACAAAGAGGAAGCCAGAGAGCAGCATATCTATGCGGTCAAAGATCTCATCATCAATCCGGCAGCAACAAACGGTCAACGCTACCTCCTCACAACGATAGCGTTCGACCTGAGCAGCAACGATGCATTGAAGAATCTGGAAAAGAAGGAGATGGCTGTGCGTGATGCTCTTAACTCGATACTCACGAGCAAAACGATGGAACAGTTGATTGATGTCTCGAAGCGCGAGAGTTTGCGCGAAGAGATTGCCGGAAAGGTAGCGCATCTCGTGGATCGCGGAACGCTTCAGAGTGTGTACTTCAGTAAATATATCATCCAATAAGAAACGGCACATGGCGGGCATACTCTCACAACAAGAAATTGACAGTCTTCTTTCAGGAATGACAAAGCAAGACGAGGCGACGGAAACGAATCCCGGGGCGGATCGAGAGGTTCTTCCTTTCGATTTCCAGATTCCGAGCCGGATTTCGAAACGGCAACTGCAGGCGTTGAACGCCGTGTATGTAACATTTGCGGAGGCGTTCGGCTCGTACCTCCTGTCAAGCTTGCAGGCACGGGTCTCGATGAGTGTAACGGATGTGCAGCAAATGTTTTACTCGCAATATCTTGCCTCCACGGCAAAGCCGAGCTGCTTGTATGTTTTCCGGATGGGCGAATCCGAGGCACAGGGCGTTCTGGAATTAAGCCCGTCGCTGGTGCTTGCGGTTATTGCACGAATGCTCGGGGGAACTGCCGATCCGAATCTTCCTCCTCGCTCGATCACGAAGATTGAACAGAACATCACCCGCGGAATTGTTCTCCGTGCTCTTGCCGATATGGATCGTGCCTGGGCGACAATCATCGACCGGAAATTCGTGCTGGAACGTTATGAAACTGAAGGCGACTTTCTCCAGATTGCTCCGGCAAGTGAAGTTGTTCTGGTCGTATCGTTCGAACTATCAATCGACGGGCAGCCGTATGCAATGAACATCTGCCTTCCAACGTTCGCCTTTGAAGACATTCTTGCCAAACTCCACGTTCAACATTCTGCCGGTGTGGATTCGAGTCATGGCCATACCGAATCCCGCGTCGTCGTTATGAAGACATTGGAAACCACGAAAATCCCTCTCGTGTGCGTGCTTGGCGATACGACTCTAACAGTAAAACAATTGATGAATCTGGAGCCCGGCGACGTGTTACTCACGGATACTACGACAGCCAGCGATCTCCGGATCGAACTTGGAGGCACAACGCGGGCGCTCGGAAAACCGGGAATCTCCAACGGACGGGCGGCAGTGAAGCTAACTCAAATAATGTCAGATACCATTAATCAGGAAGAAGGTCAACATGGAACAAATTAAGGATGAAGAGATCCTGAAATTTCCTCCGCGTCAACAGGAAGCTGAGAAAGCGAAGGAGCAAACAGAAGGTGAAGCCCGCCTGTTTCCTTATGCTACCGGGGATGTGGAAATGCAGAAGGCAAGCTTTCAACCGTTGGATCAGACGGCTGAACCCGGCTCGGGTGATCGGGACAAAAAGCTTGACCTGATTATGGGCATCAATCTGTCGGTCTCCGTTGAACTCGGCCGGACGAACCTTGAGATTCGACGAATTCTGGACATGAAGCGCGGCTCAATCATCGAGTTCGACAGAATGGCCGGCGAGCCTGTTGATATTGTTGTCAACGGAACAAAGATGGCCGAAGGCGAAGTTGTTGTCATCGACAAGCATTTTGCCATCCGCGTGACGAGCCTCGTCGGGACAGAGGAACGCATAAAGGGGCTGGGTTCCTGATGGAGTGGATTGTGGTGAAGTCTCTTCTCTCGCTCGGCGCAGTCATTCTGCTGATGATCGGCGTTGTGTTCGTGATGAAGAAATATGTGTACGGACGCCAATCCTCATCATCGCAAATCGTTGAGATGAAGGTGATTGGAACGTTGATGATTCAGCCCAAACGCTCAGTCAGCGTGATCAAAGTAATGGACAAAATTCTTGTGATTGGACTGTCGGAAGACGGGATGCAATCACTGGGCGAAATTAGTGATGCAAAAAGTCTGAGCCGGATCGACGAACGGCTTGCCGGTGAGTCTGCACAAGGCGGTTGGTTTACAAGAAAACCCTCGCAATCCGCGTCCGTTTCATTTGCGGAGGCGCTAAAGGCGCAAATCAGCAAAGTGGCAACGAAAGGGGCCTGATGACGAGAAAGCTGCTGCTCCTCATTCTTGCGTGTGTTCTTGTCGCGGGCGAGCTATATGCGCAGAGCAAGCCTATGCCTCTTCCAAAACTCTCGGTGGAGGTGGGCAAGACGGCGAATCCGGAGGATGTGTCCATCACGCTACAGATTTTGTTCTTGATGACCATTCTTTCACTTGCCCCGGCGCTTCTGATTCTGACTACAGCATTCACACGTATCATTGTAGTGTTCCATTTCCTGAAACAGGCAATGGGAACAACACAGATGCCTCCTTCACAGGTTCTCATCGGGCTGTCATTGTTTCTGACATTTTTCGTAATGGCTCCGACTTGGAACAAGGTGAATGATTCAGCACTTCAGCCCTATTTCCAGAAGAAAATATCTCTCGAGGAAGCATACGATAAAGGCGTTGAACCCATTCGTGAGTTCATGTTCAAACAAACGCGGGAGGAAGACTTGGGATTGTTCCTGCGTCTTTCAAATCTCGACAAGCCCAAGAGCCGTGATGATGTGCCGACGTATGCGCTCATTCCGGCGTATGCCATCAGCGAGTTACGCGTGGGGTTTCAGATAGGGTTCATGCTCTTCATTCCCTTCATCATTATCGATATGGTAGTGGCAAGTATTCTTATGTCGATGGGTATGATGATGCTGCCGCCGGCAATGATTTCGATGCCATTTAAGATTCTGTTGTTTGTGCTGATTGATGGATGGCATCTCGTAGTGAAATCGTTGATGCAGAGCTTCCAGTAAGGAGATGATATGACTGTTGAATTTGTAGTCCACCTGTTCCGTGAGACATTCTTCACCGCACTGCTTGTAGCGGCGCCTGTTCTTCTGGCCTCGTTGCTTGTAGGTTTGTTTATCTCCGTGTTGCAGGCTGCAACATCTATTCAAGAGTTCACGCTGACGTTTGTTCCGAAACTCATCGCTATCGCTGTCATTCTCGTCTTAACCCTGCCGTGGATGATTGATACGCTGCTCGGATTCACTATCGGCCTCTTCCAGCAAATCCCGACAATAGCACACTAACGGAAGCAAGAACAATGGAAGTATACGTTTCCCAGCTTCTTCTCTTTCTCCTGCTGTTCGTGCGTATCACGTCGTTAGTTGTTGTTGCGCCGGTATTGGGACATCAGGGCATTCCGGTGCAGGTCAAGGTAGCATTCGGCCTGTTCTTTTCGTTTGTCTTGTACCCCGTAACTGCGGGTGATGCACCGCCTGTGACAACAGAGTTCTTGCCGTTTGTATTGCTCATTCTTCATGAAGCGGCAGCCGGAATCCTGATCGGATTTGCAACCGGTTTGTTGTTTGCGGGCGTCCGGTATGCGGGCGAGTTGATTTCGCTTGAGACGGGCCTTTCGGCTGCATCTATGTTCGATCCTGAGGCAGGCAAAAGTACGTCGGTGATCAGCGAATTGATGTACTTGATGATGCTTATGGTGTTCCTCCTTTTGAACGGACATCATTTTGTGCTTGAGGCGCTCTATCTGAGCTATACGGCAATTCCCATCGGCGGATTGACACTCTCTGCCGCAGCCTTCGACGAGATGTTGAAGCTCACAGGGTTCATTTTCATTGTTGCGGTGAAACTGGCGGCCCCGGTTATGGTTGCGATGTTCCTCATCAGCGTTGCGCTTTCGATTCTCTCCCGCGTGATGCCGCAGATGAACATCTTCATGGTGGCGTTTCCGCTGAAAATCGGTGCGGGGTTCTTTGCAATCATGACGGCAGCTCCGTTGCTGGTGTTCGTGTTCAAAAAGCTGCTTGCAACGTTTGAGGCCAACTTGCTTGAATTGATCAGGGTATTGTAAGAGATGGCAGAATTCGATTCATCGGCTGAAGAAAAAACCGAACCAGCGAGTCAAAAGAAGAAAGATGATACGCGCAAGAAGGGAAGCGTTGCCAAGTCAACCGACTTGAACTCGGCGGCTGTTCTGGTGTTCGGCCTGCTGGTGCTGTATTTGGGAGGCTCAACCGTTGCGCTGAAGCTTGCGGCAATCGGGCGTTCCGTATTCTCGAATGTCGGGCAGGTTGAGCTCAGCACCGCCAACCTGCATTTCATTCTTCGGGAGGGGATTGTTTCGTTCGCGTTGATTCTGGCGCCGTTGCTGCTTGCGGTGATGGTGGTCGGTTTGATCTCGAATGTTGCCCAGGTTGGACTGTTGTTCGCGTGGGAGCCGTTACGGCCAAAATTCACGAAGCTCAATGTTCTCAAAGGGCTGAAGCGCATTCTGGCATCAAAACACTCCATCGTTGAAGTGATGAAAGGCTTGCTAAAGATATCCGTAATTGCAACAGTTGCTTACGGTTCAATGCATGATGTGGTGTCCGAATCCCTCTCTTTGGCAGACGGCACAGTGAGCGGAATTGTCGGGTTCATGTCGGTTGCGTCGGTAACTGTTGGTTTGAAAGTCGGGCTCGCTTTCTTTGTCATTGCAGCGGCAGATTACGCTTTCCAGCGATTTGAATTCGAGAAGAAGTTGCGCATGACGAAGCATGAAGTAAAGGAAGAGATGAAACAGGCCGAGGGCGATCCGCTGATCAAGGGACGCATCAGAACGATCCAGCGTCAGATTGCCTATCGCCGCATGATGCAGGATGTTCCTAAAGCAGACGTCGTGGTTACAAACCCGACACACTTTGCAGTCGCCATCAAGTACGAAATGGGAAAAATGGGAGCACCGAAAGTCGTTGCAAAAGGTGTTGATCTCATCGCGCAGCGCATCAAGAGTATCGCTCAGGAAAACAATGTCCCGATTGTCGAGGACAAGCCACTCGCGCAAATGCTGTACAAAACGGTTGAAGTAGGCGAGGAAATCCCGGAAAAACTGTTCCAAGTTGTCGCACAGGTGCTGGCATATGTATATCGCCTGCGCGAATCACGAAAGTCAATGTTCAGTGTGAACTAAACGATGGAATCAGCGATTCACAACAGAGGGTTTCTCGACTCGGCGCCAATGAAGATGCTGAGCAAGAACTCCGACTTCATCCTTGCGGGCGGTGTGATACTCATTCTCGCAATGATGATCATTCCATTACCGCCGTTGATGCTGGACGTGTTGCTTGCAACGAACATCACCATCGCCATACTCATCCTGACGGTTTCGATGTACATCACGCATCCGTTGGAACTGTCGGTGTTTCCCGGTCTGCTTCTTATACTCACCATTTTCCGTTTGTCGCTCAATGTCGCTTCGACACGCTTGATTTTGGGTGAAGGATATGCAGGTGAAGTGATCAATGCGTTTGGCGTATTCGTGGTTCAGGGAAACTACGTAGTCGGGTTCATCATCTTCATTATTCTCGTCATCATTCAGTTCATCGTTATTGTGAAAGGTGCCGGACGCATTGCGGAAGTAGCAGCACGCTTTACTCTCGATGCAATGCCCGGCAAGCAAATGGCGATTGACGCCGATATGAATGCAGGCCTTATCACGGAAGATCAGGCCCGGCAACGTCGTCGAGAAATTGCCCGTGAAGCTGAGTTTCATGGAGCAATGGATGGCGCAAGCAAGTTCGTGAAGGGTGATGCAATCGCCGGGCTCTTGATCAACCTTGTCAACATTGTAGGCGGGTTTGTGATTGGTATCGTACAACGGGGAATGCCGTTCACGGATGCTCTGCAAAACTACACGTTACTAACGGTGGGTGACGGGCTCGTGTCGCAGATTCCCGCACTCATTGTATCAACGGCCGCCGGTATGATTGTGACACGCAGCGCGTCGGGGACTGCGCTTGATATTGAAATGCGAACGCAACTATTGGGGAAACCGAAACCGTTATTGATTGTTTCAGGAGCGTTGGGACTTTTTGCCATCGTTCCCGGCCTTCCAACGATTCCGTTCCTGTTGCTTGCCGGGCTTACCGGATCGATAGGATTCGTCAATATGCGCGATAGCAAACATGCTGCGCTTGAGAAAGCGAAACCGTCAACTCCTGCAACTCCTAAACAAGAGCAGATAGAGGATTATCTCCAAGTTGACCCGTTAGAGGTGGAAATCGGATACGGGCTGATTTCTCTGGTTGATGAGACACAGGGTGGGGATTTGTTCAATCGCATAACGAATCTCCGTAAACAACTTGCGATGGATTTGGGGATTATCATCCCTCCGGTCCGTGTACGAGATAATCTTCAACTCGATCCCAATCAATATGTCATCAAGATCCGCGGGAATGTAGTTGTAACGAACACTCTGATGGTTGATCGTCTGCTTGCGATGAACCCCGGTATTGTTGGTGAAGAACTCAAGGGTATTGCCGCGAAAGAGCCTGCATTTGGTTTATCGGCTCTCTGGATAGGCTCGCACGAGCGTGATCATGCTGAGATGGCAGGCTATACGGTGGTGGAGCCGGCAGCGGTTCTCTCTACACATCTGCAGGAAGTATTGCGTCGCAATTGCGACAAGATTCTTGGCCGGCAAGAGACGAAGAAATTAATCGAGAATCTAAAGAAGGAATATCCGGCCATTGTTGAAGAAATCAATCCGGAATCGCTTCCGTTCGGTACAATCCAAAAAGTGCTGCAGAATCTGTTGCGGGAAGGAATTCCGGTAAGGGACCTTGTCACTATTCTTGAGTCGCTATGTGACTATGCGAAGGTGACGAAGAATGTCGACGTACTGACAGAGTATGTCCGCCATTCCCTCTCGGATACAATTGCCCGGATGTATAAAGACGGAAAGGGGGTGCTGCACGCAATTGCGATGGACCCGCGGCTTGAGCATGTCATCACCAATGCGCTGCAACATCAGCGCGAAAGCAGTCCAAGTCTCGGTCTGGCGCCCGAGATAATCGAAGAAATACAAAAAAGCCTGACGACAAACGTCGAAATGATGATGGGGGCGGGATATCAGCCGGTCGTTCTATGTGTTGCCACCGTCAGGCCGTATTTCTATCGCTTGATTCGAACATCGTTCCCGAACGTTGCAGTCTTGTCGTTTACGGAACTGCCGCCCGAAACAGAAATTGAATTCATAGGAAAACTGGAGGTAAGCAATGCGGATTAAGAAATTTACCGGTGCCACACTGAAAGCTGCAACGGATGTGATGAGAAGCGAATTGGGGGAGGATGCGATTATTCTGAACACGAGAACTGTTCCCAAGGGAGGCGTGCTCAACTTTCTTCGAAAGGATGAGTTTGAGATTACTGCTGCCATTGATGAAGAAGCGGTTGCAGAATCGGATTCGGATTTCCCGCGACACTTGGCCCGCGCAGGCATCAGCCCGACGGCATCGAAAACGTCTGGCGGCGAGAACACATTTGCAAGTCTGCAAAAAGTAGCCAAGCAGTTCGAACATCGGACCCGTGAGCGGCATCCGGGAAGGGTGGGCGTTCAATCTGCGAACAGCCTGGCCGAGTATCATGATTTGAAGGGGGAGGTCGAGCATTTACGAAGTGTGGTTGAGGAAATTGCTGTTCATCTCAAGTACAGCAAAATGCCGACCCTGCCCGAACACCTGAAAAGCGCGTATGCAAGACTTGTCGAGCAGGATGTTAATGAACACCTTGCATCGGAACTCGTCCAAAGCGCGTATCGCTCGTTGGGCGAAGACCGCCTCGGAAACAAGAAAGATGTCGAGATGCATCTGTTACGTACTCTTTCCGGAATGTTCAAGACGTTGCCGCCGGCAACATCCTCGAAAAAGCCCCGGATCATCGCCTTGGTGGGCCCGACCGGAGTCGGGAAAACAACAACAGTGGCAAAGCTCGCTGCCATTCACAAGCTTATCCACAAACAAAGCGTTGCATTGGTTTCTGCGGACACGTATCGAATCGGCGCGATTGAGCAGTTGAGAACCTTCGCGACGATTGCCGACATCCCGATGGAGGTGGTGTATAAGCCCGCCGAGATGAAATCCGCTCTATCATCTTTCAAAGGAAAGGATGTTGTCTTCATCGACACAGTTGGAAGAAGCCAACGAATGAAGAAAGAGATCAATGAATTGGCAAAGTTCGTAAGCGCTGCGAATCCTCAGGAAGTTCATCTTGTTCTCAACACTTCAACTCACGGCCGGGCGTTGGAGGAGATACTCGAGCGGTTCAAGACCGTTACTCCGAACCGGATCATCTTTTCGAAACTCGACGAGGCTGTAACATTTGGCCAAATGGTCAATATTGCACATGCATCCGGCATTCCGATCTCCTATATCACCACAGGACAAAACGTTCCTGATGATATCAAAGTGGCAAGCAATGTGCATCTTGCACAGATGGTATACACCGGAGAACTGACGAATGCTTGACCAGGCAACACGCCTACGAGAAATAGCGGAGAAGAATTGCAGCAGGAACTCTGCAATGAAGCCGCATATCATCACCGTTGCCAGCGGCAAGGGGGGCGTGGGAAAGAGTACTGTGGCGCTGAATCTTGCGTTGCGTTTGGCGGAACTTGGCAGCACATCGCTCTTGCTTGATGCGGACGAGAATCTGGGTAACATCGATGTGATGGCGGGGATTTCACCGAAGCTACGGCTTGGCGACATCCTTCGGGGAGAGAAGGATATTGAAGACGTTATCATGCCGGTTACGAAAAACTTCAGCATTCTGCCGGGCAATTCCGGCGAGCGCGAGTATCCGTTGATGACGTTAGAGAAGCAGAAAGAATTACTCAATGATATCGCTGATCTGGATCGACACTACGACTACCTGGTCATTGATACGTCGGCAGGAATAGGAGAGGATATCATCAACTTCGCAGTTCGTTCACACGAAACACTTGTTATTACCAGTCCCGAGCCGACAGCGATAATGGACGCCTATGCATTAATCAAAATGGTTACACTCGCTGACGAATTTGTTCCTTTGAAAGTCGTGATCAATACAGCACGGACGCCGGCCGAAGCCGATGATGCTGCAATGAAATTGCAAACGGCTGTGAACCACTTTTTGAAGAAGCATCTTCATTATCTCGGCACAATCCCGTACGACATCAGCGTTACAAGAGCGGTAACACGGCAATCGCCGGTTTTGAAGGAATTTCCCCTCTGCGGCGCATCACTTTCGATGAACATGCTCGCAGGTCGTATTGCAGAGCAGGCTGCACATCTGAAAACACGGAGGGTTCGTATAGCATGAACAAGCTCATTTTTCAAATCGGGGTTCTGGGTTTTTGCGTTGCCACGGTCATTTTTGGCGGAAGTGGCGGATCGGTGATGGAGATTGTTTCCCGATCGTTCATTGTTTTTGTCGGGATCGTGCTTGCCGCAACGGCAATTGTACTGGTTGGCGGGATGATGATCCAGAGGAATATCGTCGACTCCCAACCATCTGAAAAAGAGTCGACAACCCAGGTTCCGAACAACACGACAACATGAATACGGCGATGAACGAAACAGCGACTGAAACCTTATGGGAAGAATACTCCCGGACCCGGTCGCTTGATGTGAAACGAAAACTGGTCACGGAATACAGTGGCGTAGTGAAGTTTGTCGTCAGCAAGTTCCGCGGGTATTCCCGGCAGTCAACTGCGGTGATCAATGAAGAGGACCTGTTGCAGCTCGGAATGATCGGGCTCTTGGACTCGATCGACAGATTTGATCCCTCGCGGGGAGTGAAATTCGAGACGTATGCGATTACACGCATTCGCGGCACAGTACAGGATGAATTGCGGAAGCTCGACTGGGTGCCCCGTTCTGTACGAGAGAAAGTTCGCACACTCGACAAGGTAACACAAAAAATCGAATGCAATAACACACTCGCGGGCTCGACGAAACATATCGCGGAAGAACTGCAAATGTCCGTTGACGAGTATATCCACATGCTCCATGAAACACGAAGCGCTACCCCTGAAGCGATCACGTTCGGAGCAGGCACGGAAGAATCGTTGGAAAACAGCATCGCCGATGATGATATCGATCCTGCGGAACGAATGGGCAACGAACAGGTAAAGGAAATGCTCGTGACTATTGTGGAGAACTTACCGTCGCAGGACAGGCTCGTGATAGCGCTGTATTATTATGAAGAACTGACATTCAAGGAAATCGCCAATGTGCTGCGGCTTTCTGAGTCGAGAGTGTTTCAGAAACATGCGGCCATTCTCGAACGATTGAGAAACAAGGTAAGCACGCTCGTGTCGTAACTCCGGGCCGCCCTTGATCAGATGCAACACATGAAAACGATATTCAGTCACAGACGTTGTACTGACATTTAGGGACCACATGGCATCACCGCAATTTATACGGGACAAGGTACAAACCATCATTCAATTGCCGACACTTCCGGCTGTTGCCCAGGAGGTTGTGGAAATGGTTGAAAATCCCAAAACATCAGCCTCACGTCTGGGCAGAGTGATTGAAGCAGATCAGGCCCTGACGGGGAAGGTCTTGAAAATTGCCAACTCGGCATTCTACGGCTTCCCGAAGCAGATCGCTACCGTGGACTTCGCGATTATCGTTCTCGGGTTTGATGCACTGAAGGAGATTGTCATCAGTATTTCGCTCGTCAGCGCCCTGCAGAAAAAGGGCGACGCAACGTTCGATGCTCACCGGTTTTGGGATCACTCAATCTATAGCGGCGTAATTGCGCGCCGGCTCGCCCGTGATCTCGGCTACAGGGTCAGCGGCGAAGTGTTCGTTGGGGGGCTTCTCCATGACATGGGGATCTCAGCCTTGCACCAGTATTTTCGAAATGAGTACGATGAAATTCAACAGCGGGCCGAATCTTCCGGTCTTCCCTTTATTGAAGCTGAACGCGAAGTCCTTGGCGTTACTCATGCCGATATAGGCGGCTGGCTTGCCGAGCGGTGGAACTTCCCCAATCATCTCGTCGAAGCGATCTTCAAACACCACGAGCCGCTGGAAGCGAAAGAGAATCCGGATCTTGTCAGCATTATCCATTGTGCAGACGTGTTGGCAAATACTCTGTGCGGGTCGCCGATGCAGTACGAAGAGGGGTTGACATTCCACCCGGACGTGTTGCACAGGCTTCATCTCGACGATCCGGGATTGCTTGACCGGTATGTCGAAAATTATCGTTCGATCATTGCATCGGATATTACACAATTCAAGAGTATGTTCGGTGCTGCGCGAGACTAATATGAACCATCCCTCACATCAAAAAGCCAGACTACGACGCAATCGCCTGCAGTTGCTTGACAATGCTGCTCCGCAGTTTGAATCGTTCATGGAGAGTCGCGAACAATACATTTCAGCGCTGGAAGAGACGATCGATCTGCTCAAACGCAATCATCTGCAGGCAACGGAAAACAATGCTGCTATCCGTACCTCGCTTGACGAAATGCTGGCAATGCAGCAACTCTCCAACAGTATCAGCACGGCATTGGAGCCGGAAGAGATTGTCGGAACGCTCGTGCATCTCACGCGGCAGGTTCTTCCTGTGCTTGAAATGAATGTGTTTCTGTTCGAGCGGGAATCGGGTTCTCTCTTGCCGTTTTCGAAGCGATCCTCACAGGAGTTCATCAACGTTGCCCGGAAGCAGGTTGAGGCGGGAATTGTGGATTGGGTGATAGCGGAACAACGGACAGCATTGTTTCCCGACCTTGATGTGATTGGCGCGGGTACGCAACAGAGAATTCTTGTGATCGTACCGCTCTTCATGCGCAACGAGGCACTTGGCGTCTTCATGATTCAGTCGCCGAAATCGCACGAGGAAATTTCAAACCATGACATCCAGCTCTTGAGCGTTTTGGCGCATCAGGCTGCGGTGGGTATCGAGAACTGGCGGACATTTGATCGCATTGTCTCATTGAACAAAGAGTTGAAGGAATCGCAGGCACAGACGATGCACGCCGCAAAGCTCGCTGCCATCGGCGAGTTGGCAGCGAGTATTGTGCATGAGATCAAGAATCCGATACAGGTTATTATGATGCACATGGAAATGGTGCAGCGCGGGAAGCCGCTTCCCGGATGGCACGACCTTCTTGCGCAGCAAGTCAAGCGTCTCTCGGAGATGACCCGGCGGCTGATGAACTTCGCCCGCAATGCTTCGGAAGAGCCGAGAATGGAAGAAATCAATGTGAATAGGGCTATAGAAGAAACCGTTGCCATGGTTCAGCATGAATACCGGAACTCGATGATAGAAATCACTACTGCGTTGCGCCCTGATCTTCCTCCGGTAGTCGGTAACATCAACACGCTCCAGCAGGTGTTCCTTAATCTGTTAATCAATGCGCGGGATGCAATGCACAAAGGCGGAATGATAACAATCTCGACAGAGTCTTCGGGGTTTCACGTGATTGCAAAGTTCGCCGATTCCGGATCGGGGATTGACAAACACCATCTTGACAAGATTTTTATGCCGTTTTTCACAACGAAGGGCGAAGGAAGCGGAACCGGCCTTGGCCTATCCATCTGCAGAAAAATCATCAGTGACCACAAAGGGGAAATCAAAGTGGAGAGTGAAGTAGGGAAGGGGACGACATTCACGATATTTCTCCCTATGCGAAGGAGAGTTGTATGAGACGACTGCCGGTATTGGTAATTCTGCTTCTCGCGCCGTATGTAAGTATTGTGGCGCAATCGCATTCGCAACAAGCGAAACACGAGTCTTCAAGTCGTGCTGAAATCAAATCGCCGGCACGCACAAACTCGTCGCAGGTGGCGGAGAATGTTGTTCCGGTGATTGACATTAGAGCGTTGGCGATGCAGAGTCAGGAAGTGGCAACGAACAAGAATCCGGTGATGAGCATATCGGAGCAGGGCGCTTTTGGCCTGCGTACGGTTCCACTTGTTGTAGCTCTGTTCGTCTCGCTTGTAGGGACTGCGGCAATGATGTCCGCGATTGGCAGTCCGGTGTCGCGCAAGCGCCGCAAGCCGAGTACGAACATGCTCGAGAGGCGTGAAGTATCGGCCGTTGATGCGATTCTTGCACAGGCGAAACTCGTTCTTCAAGAGAAAACACAGGGATCCTCCGGGCGTCTCGGTTTCGAGTTCGGTGTAGTTGAAGCCGATGATTCGGCCCTTTCTCTCGCCAAGACATTCGGACGGGGACAGGGAGAATTTCGTCTCTTGAGAAAACTCGAATCAGAGCGCCAGCCGTACGCATGGGAATCAAAACTCAAGTCCGCGCAGCAGAATCACCCTTCGGCCAAGAGACTTGGGGTTGGTAAGGGTGAAGTCCAACTTGTCGCGTCATTGCGAAGAATGGAAGAATCACAAATCCGGAAGGAGTCACGAACATGATTAAGGGACTGTATTCATCAAGCAATGGCATGCCACCCATGCTCGTGAAAATGGAAGTGCTGGCAAACAATCTTGCCAATATGAATGCAACAGGTTTCAAAAAGGACGGGATGTTTGTGGAGATGATGAAGGATTCCGGCGTTGCCCCCAACTCCTCGGCCGGCGAACTCACCACACAGCTGACCATTCAGAGGACAACGGATTTCAGCGAAGGGTCATTGAAACAAACGCAAAACCCGCTTGATTTTGCATTGCAGGGTGAAGGCTATTTTGTTGTGCAGACTCCGCACGGCGAACGCTATACGCGCAACGGCAACTTCACGCTCGGCCTTGACGGATCGTTGACAACGCGTGAAGGGTTTCCGGTTCTTAGTTCTGACGGGAAGATCACGCTTCCGAATATTCAGCGAATAGTGCAAGAGAATGTAGTTGTGACTGAGTCAGGCGACATAATGATCGGAAAGGATCACGTAGGGAAAATGAGGATTGTTGAGTTCCGGGATCAAGCGAAGTTGAAGAAGGAAGGCAGCGCCCTGTTTCGTTCTGATGAAGAGAACGATCCCGGGCTTATCGAAAAGGAATTTCCGGTTGTACGGCAGGGTTTCCTGGAAGAATCGAACGTTGACGGAATAGCGGAAATGATTGAGATGATAGAAATATCCCGCCATTTCGAATCCAATCAGAAGGCAATTGCTTCCCAGGATTCCACGCTCGAAAAACTGATGGAAATGGGAAAACTCTGATACCAACTTTGATTGAGAGCAGAACGAGTTTTAACAGACCAGAGAGGATAGTATGAACAGAGCATTACGAACAGCATCTGCAGGGATGGGCGCCCAGCAATTAAACGTGGATACAATTGCGCACAATCTTGCCAACGTAAACACAACCGGCTTCAAGAAGTCGAGAGCGGAGTTTCAGGACTTGATGTATCAGACAATCAAGGCAAGCGGAGGCGCAAGCGGTAATGCGTTGCGGGAGACGAATGAAATTCAGGTCGGAACCGGAACCGCCCCAATGGCAACGCAGAAAAGCTTCGTGCAGGGAGATTTGCAGGCGACAAGCAATCCGTTTGACATTTCCATTGTTGGCGAGGGCTTCTTCCAGATAAGAAAACCGGACGGGACAATTGCGTACACGCGGGACGGCTCATTCAAACTTTCATCAGACGGCACTCTTGTCACTTCGCTCGGTTATGTACTGGAGCCGGGCGTGTCGCTTTCGAGCGATGCGCAGAGTTTCTCAGTAAGTCGTGATGGTACAGTTGAAGTCAGCGATGGCTCCGGAGATACACCTGTCCGCGTTGCACAACTTGAATTGGCGAAATTCGTGAACGTGGCCGGATTGAAGGCAATCGGAAACAACCTGTTTGCTGAAACGCCCGCATCAGGTGCCCCGATGGTCGGGACTGCCGGAACAGAAGGCTTCGGCGAACTTCAGCAAGGATATCTTGAATCATCCAATGTGGATGTCGTTGAGGAGATGGTCAACATGATCGTTGCTCAACGGGCGTATGAAATCAATTCGAAGACGGTGAAAACAGTTGAAGATATGCTTCAAATCGCCAACAACTTGAAGCGGTAACACACAGTGATTGTCATTAGCATCATACTGACATTGTTGTTGCCCGCAGATGCGCGAGAACGTTCTCTTGCAGAGCAGGAAATCAAGAAGGCGATTGAGCAATTTGTAAGCTCAAAATTGACCGCACAGTTAAGCGCTGAGGAAGCATTTTCTGTCGAGTTCCGGAACGTTCCTGTGAACATTTCAGTCATTGCAAACGGGGCAACGTTTCGGGTTGTTGATAAGGGTTCGATGCCGTTACGTAATAATGCGCTGCTTCCGGTGGAGGTCGTGCAAAATGGACGTGTTGAATATACGTTTCTTGTTTCGGTGAAGATTCGTCGGTTCGGCAAAGTCTTGATAGCATCGGACAAGATAGAAAAGGGGCAGTCCGGCGATTCCATCTCTGCAAGAACAGAACAAGTTGAGACAACAATGTTGACGGCAGATGTCATTGCTGACAAGGAAAAGCTCACAGGGAAGCGGGCAAAGCGTATCATCAAAGCCGGTTCAGTTCTGACGGAAAGCATGTTTGAGGGAGTCCCGACAGTAACACAGGGCAGCCCTGTAACACTCTCGGTGAAATCCAACAGTGTTGTGATTGGTGTGCAGGCAATTGCCCGTGAGGATGGAGCGAAGGGTGATATCATTGCGGTACAGAGAGTCGGATCGGGAAACAGATACACTGCCCGGGTTGTCGATGAAAAGACAGTTGAGTTGGTCAGTCAAAAATGAAAGTCGAATAATGAAAACGAATACTCTGAAATATCTTGTCCTGTGTGGGATTGCCGGCGCAAGCACCGTCTTCGCCCAGGATATGCGCAATAACTTGAACCGTTCGCTATTCGCGGACCAGAAGGCCACACAGGTTGGTGATGCCGTGACGGTTCTGATTCTCGAAAGCACGAGCGCCGTCAACGACGCGAAAACCGAAACATCACGCGGTAGCGACATATCCCTCTCAGCAAATGCGACTCTGCCGTCAGGTAGCGGCAAGAGTGTCAGTGGGGGAGTCGGAACGGGGAATCAGTTCAAGGGTGAAGGCTCGACTTCGAATCGCGGTTCAGTCCGGGCAAAGATCAGCGCACAAGTCGATTCTGTTCTCGCAAACGGGAATGTCATCATTAACGGGAGCCGCTCGATTACGATCAATGGGGAAGAACAGATTTTGAAGATCTCCGGCATTGTCCGTCCATCAGATATAATGCCTGATAACTCGGTCTACTCATTCAACATTGCCGATGCCAAGATTATGTTGCAAGGAGAAGGAAGCCTCACCAAGGTACAGGAGCCGGGTTGGCTGACGAAGATCTTTCATTGGTTGTTCTAAGGAAGCTGAATCATGAAATCGAACCGTTTTCATATTATAGTTGCGGCTTTGCTGTTTGCAATCGGTACCTCCAACTCTGCGACGCGAATCAAAGATATCGCATACCTTCAGGGCGTACGCGGCAAGCAGATTATCGGCTACGGGCTGGTTGTCGGATTGAACGGCACAGGCGATACGCAGCGATCCACTTTCACACTTCAGTCCGTTACGAGCATGCTGAAACGGTTCGGGATTACCGTTCCGCAAACTGACTTGAGACTCCGCAATGTCGCTGCGGTGATGGTCACATCGACGATTCCCGGATTTGCACGCGAGGGCGGAGTGATAGATGTAACCGTCTCATCGATGGGCGACGCAACAAACCTTCAGGGTGGAATTCTCTTGATGACTCCCCTTTCGGGAATTGACGGTGCAGTGTACGCAATGGCGCAGGGGCCGATCTCGGTAGGGGGAAGCGGCGTTCGTCAGAATGGGAACGAAGTTCGCCGCAATCATACTTCTGCGGGACGCATTCCCGGCGGCGGGATTCTTGAACGGTCAGTCGTTACGGATTTCAGCACCGATTCAACGATAGCCCTTGTTCTGACGCAAGCGGATTTTACAACGGCAAACAGAATTGCGGAGGAAGTTAATTCAAAATTCGGCAGCAGAATTGCAACAGCAAACGACGGCTCGACAATCTCCCTTACAATTCCGAACGAGTTCAAGAATGATGGCCGGCTTGTCGAGTTTATTTCGCAAGTCGAACTTATCGAAATAACTCCCGACGTTGCCGCCAAGGTTGTTATTAACGAAAAGACCGGGACGATTGTCGTCGGCGGGGCGGTCAGTCTGCTTCCGGTAGCAATTTCGCATGGCAGCTTGAATATCGATATTCAGTCAACACCTGTCGTTTCTCAGCCGAACCCCTTTTCTCAGGGACACACAGTGGTAACAAATCTGACAACGGTTTCGGCACAGATTGATTCATCCGTTGTCGTGGCTCTCGACGGGGCGGCAACCGTTCAGGATGTTGCAAAGGCATTGAACATGCTGAAAGTCGGCGCTCGCGACATCATTGCCATCTTTCAGGCATTGAAAGAGGCGGGGGCGTTGAAAGCCGCATTGGTGATTATATAGGCCCAATTGATGATTAGTGATCAGACCATAACGTCGTCTACTCCCCCGCAGAAAAGCGAAAAGCTCGATCACGCTCAAAAAGCCAAGCTTCAGAAGGCTGTTCGTGAGTTTGAGTCTGTATTTGTGGGGTATATGCTCAAGAGCATGAGGAACACCGTCGAAAAATCCGATAACTCTACGGATAGCTTCGGGGGCGACATGCTGGAGAGTATGTTTGATGTGGAATTGGCAAAGCACATCTCCAAAAACAGCAATCTCGGCATTGCAGACATGCTTTACAGAAAGATGACGGGGGAGAAGTTATCCCCGCCCGTATCCACAGCGGCTCAGAACATCACTAAGCCGTCGAAGAAGTTGGAACAACGTGTTGATTTCTCGAAAAACACTATACCGGCAAAGAAGGCGCCGGGAATCAATTCCGCTTCAATCGTGAACAACAAGATGTCACTTGTTGACCGGCTGCGGAATTATGAGTCGTACGTCGCGGAAGCTTCAGAAAAATTCGGAGTAAAGGATAGTCTGATTAAAGCGGTCATTGCGGCGGAGTCTTCGGCACGGCCCGATGCGCAATCGCCGAAGAACGCAAAAGGATTGATGCAATTGATTGATTCAACAGCCGCCGAAATGGGCGTAAAGAATGTGTGGGATCCGCGGGAGAACATTCTGGGCGGGGCGAAGTATCTCAAGCAGTTGCTCGAACGACATGATGGTGACGAGACTCTCGCTCTTGCGTCCTACAATGCAGGACCGGGAGCAGTGAAGAAGCATGGCGGTATTCCGCCGTTCAATGAGACGAAGCAGTATGTAGCCCGTGTAATTCGATTGATGAATGTATTCCAACAGCAGGAGGTAAACAATGAGTAACCTCAATCATCTAATGGAAGTGATGGCGGCAGAAGCGGAACTGACCGAGCAGTTGATTGAAGTGATGAAGATGCAGCAACAAGCCCTCGTGAACCTTGACCATGCCGAAGTCGAGATTTCGGTGGACAAGCAACAAGAACTTCTGCTGCCTATTGAAGCGCTTGAGCAGGAACGGCTCCGGCTAACTCGAGAGGTGTGGTGCGAGCTTACTCCGCCCCCTGATGCACCGGAAACGTCGATTCATCTCACATCATTGCTTCACCATCTTCAGAGAAAGGATGCTGACAGACTCTCAATGCTTGGAAGCCGTCTGCATTCTGCAGTTGAAGTGATGATGAAAGTGAATCAGGCCAACCAATACCTGATTGAGCATTCCCGGAGATTTGTGCGGGAAACATTGCGCATAGTTACGGACGGGCATTCCCGTCAAATAGTTGATCATCGAATCTAAAGAGGAAAACCATGCCGGGCTTATTTGGATTGTTGGAGATCGGACGTAGGGCGCTGGCGTCGCAGCAGCTCTCAATGAACGTCACGAGTCACAATATTGCGAACGCAACAACGCCGGGCTACACGCGCCAGCGGGCTGACTTGATTGCAACAATGCCGCTCAAAAATGCCAAGGGGTTGTTCATTGGAACAGGCGTAAGCGTTGAAGGGATTGAACGTTTGCGCAACAGGTTTCTTGATAACCAATATCGTCAATCAAGCGGAACATTGGGGTCGGCTTCGTTGCGGCAAGGCGTACTCAGTCAGATTGAGTCGGTACTGAATGAGCCGTCCGATCACGGGCTCCAATCGGCAATGACGAAGTTCTTCAACAGTTTCCAGGAGCTGTCCGCACATCCCGAGGATGCCGGTCCGCGCAACGCCGTGTTGTCGCAGGCAACGCACCTTGTTTCCACGTTCAACCGGATCAGCAACGGCCTCATAGCTCAGCGAAACAATCTCATTGATGATGCAGGGAATAAGGTCATTCAGATCAACAGTCTGACAAGACAAATCGCCGACCTGAACGCGCAAATCGTTTCCTCAAGAGGTGCCGGCAACCTCCCGAATGACCTGATGGATCAGCGTGATCAGGCGCTTGACCAGCTTTCGCAACTTGCCAATATCTCGGCATCAGTCGATAGTCAGGGTGTCATGCTTGTTTCAATCGGAGGGACACTTGTTGCCGGAAACGCTACGTCCGTACCCTTGCAAATGTCTGCAACGGCGAACTCGTTGACCATTACCACATCCGGCGGGTACGCGCTGCAAGTCGGGGGTGGCCAACTCGGGGGGTTGATGGAAATGTATAACACAACAATTCCCGGCCAGCAGTCGCAGATTGATACACTCGCAAACACGATTATAACACGCGTCAACGCGGTTCATGCTGCCGGATACGGACTTGGAGATCCGCCGCGAACAGGGATCAATTTCTTCACGGGGACCGATGCCCGAAGTATTGCCGTGAACAACACTATTTCCTCCAATATAAACAACATTGCTGCTTCGGGTGACGGCGCACCGGGTAATAATGAGAATGCCTTGGCGCTGTTTGGCATTATCAACGAACAACTGCTCGACGGCGGAACATCAACAGTCTCCCAGTTCTACAATCGATTCGTCAGTTCGATCGGGTCGGCAGTCACCTCTGCTACCGCGGCGAGTAACGGTGCCGAACTGATCCTTTCACAACTGTATGCGCAGCGCGAATCAGTTTCCGGTGTTTCGTTGGATGAAGAAATGACCAACATGATCAAATTCCAACGGTCGTTCGAAGCTGCTGCCCGACTTGTGAGTACAACGGACGAGCTTATGAAAACTATCCTCAATATGGTGTAGCCATGAGAATCAGTGATAACATTCTGACGAAGAATTTCCTGACCAGTGTCAACAATTCCCGGTCCCGAATGAGCAAGCTGCAGGATCAGCTTTCATCGGGAAAGCGGGTTTTGAATCCGTCCGACGATCCGGAGGCGGCATACAGAATCCTCAGAACAAAAACCGCCATCCACAAAAACGAGCAGTTTCAGAAGAACGTGAGTGACGGAACCGTTATGTTGCAGGCGACTGCACAAGCGATTGATAATTTCAGCAACCTGCTGCTTGAAGCAAAAGATATTGTGACCAAGGCACGGAGCGGAATCGGCACGACAAACCTGGAAACCTTTGCCGAGCAAATCGACGCCATCATCAAGAGTGCCGTTCAGATCGGTAATACGCAGTTCAACGGCAAACATCTTTTCGGCGGTACGCAAACCACGGCTCCTCCGTTCATTCTGGCGGCGGATGGATCAACGGTAACTCTCAACCCCAACGGTATCACCGGAACGATTGAGCTTCAGGTTGGTGACGGATTGAAGCAAGCAGTGAATATCGACGGGATGCAGGCATTCCTCGGAGAGGAGATCTTTCAGGCGCTGATCGATATCCGTGACACGATGCGTGGCGGCACCGTACCCACCGCGGCACACTACGACCAGGTAACGGCACACGTGTCGCATGTGTCGAGTGTCGGCGGAAAGACCGGACTCATGTTGAATGCTCTTGAAATGCACGAGAATTTTCTGGCAGGACGTGAAATTCACCTTGCAAGCTTGCTTTCAAATGATGACGATACGGATTTTGCGGAATCAACATTGTTGTTGAGGAAAGAAGAGATGATGCTGGAGGCGGCATTGAATGTCGGTGCCCGGCTAATCCCAAAAACACTGATGGACTTCTTACGGTAGAATGAACTCTCGTTGGGATGCTGGAACCATACTCGGCCTGGCGCTGGGATTTTCTGTTGTCTTCGGTTCGTTTGTGTTGGAGGGCGGTACCATTGGCGGACTGATTCTGCTTCCTGCCATGGCGATTGTATTTGGAGGAACCATAGCAGCAGCGATGATCGGCACCTCAATGAGCAGCATAACGAGCATCGGAAGACTGATGTTTCTTGCAGTGCGTCCGCCGATACAGGACGTCCGGTCAACGATCGATTCGATTGTGTTCTACTCGTCTGTTGCACGGCGGGAAGGATTGTTTGCTCTTGAGAAGTTCATCGATACAGCGCCGCATCAGTTTTTGCAGAAGATTTTGAGGTTAACAGTGGACGGGATTGATCCACACAGCTTGCGTGGCCTTGCGGAAACGGAAATCCACTATGTGGGCGACCGTCATGCGAGGAATGCTGCAATCTTTCACAAAATGGGCGGGTATTCGCCTACAATGGGCATTATCGGAACAGTGATGGGATTGATTGCCACACTTGCCGCGGCCGGTGAAGATCCGGATACACTCATCCGGCACATAGCGACAGCTTTTATCGCCACCTTGTGGGGCGTGCTTATGGCGAATATTGTGTGGCTCCCGATTCATGACAAGCTGAAGAAGATTCATGATGAAGAGAGCATGCATCTCGATCTGATTCTTGAAGGTGTTCAGGGAATTCAGGCAGGAGAGATTCCGAGCGTCATCAAGGCAAAGCTCGAAAGCATGTTGCCGCATTCGGAAAGGAACTCGGTGCTCGTATGAAATCGAAGCGAACACGGAAATCGAAGAACGAAAATCAATCCAACACCGACAGGTGGCTACTCACCTACGCGGATTTGATTACGTTGTTGCTGGGATTGTTTGTAATCCTGTATGCAATGTCACAAGTTGACAATACGAAGTACTCGAAAGTGGTGGTTGCCCTGGGTGGAATGTTCGGAAAAGCTGTACCTTTGGGCGGATCAGAGTCCGTGTTGTCCGGTGGAGAATTGATGCCGGATCGTATGAGTATTGAACGCAAGCTGCAGGGAGCGCTGTACCAGGACCTTCAATCTCAATTGGTTTCGGTTTCCCAGGATTCACGCGGTGTAGTTGTTCATTTGGCAGAGGAGTTGTTATTTGCGTCCGGCAGCGCGACACTCAAGAACACGTCCATGGGAAGCCTCGACTTGCTTGCAAGCGTCCTCAAGACACTTCCGAACGAGATACGAGTTGAAGGACATACAGACGACGTTCCCATCAGCACAGCGATGTTCCCTTCAAACTGGCATTTGTCGGTCGGTCGGGCAATGAACACAGGCGATTATTTGATGAAACGGCATGGCATTGATCCGGAAAAGGTGACAATAGTCGGGTTCTCAGAATACAAGCCCCTGGTTCCCAACACAACACCGGAGAACAAGGCAAAGAACCGGCGGGTCGATATCGTCATTGTTTCATCAGAAGTATTGCACAACACTAAACAGGCGGGAGAACAACAATGAAGTGTTTCAATCATCAGTTCGGTGAAATCGAGTACGCACAAGAGCATGTGTATGATTTTCCGGAGGGAATCATCGGATTTGAGCATTTGCACAAATTCATCATTATCAACGATCCCGAAACAGAGCCGTTCCGGTGGCTGCTCTCCGTGGAAGACAAGGAGTTCTGTGTTCCCATTCTTGATCCGAAATTCATCGATCCTCTGTACCAGGCATCCGAGCGATTCGAAGAGGGTGTGACGGTTGCTGTCATTGTGTCGTTGAAAGAACCTATCGAACAATCCACAGTGAATCTGAGGAGCCCGTTATTGATTGATGCAGGGAAACATCTCGGGAAGCAGTCAATTCTCGAGAACGAGCGGTTTGCCATTCAGCACAAATTCATCAACGAGCTGCAGCTCGTTACGGGAGAGTGACACATGTTAGTCCTATCACGCAAGCTGGATGAGGCAATTCACATTGGCGGCGGTATTCGCGTTAAGATACTTCATATCAGCGATGGACAAGTGAAAATCGGGATTGAAGCTCCGCCCGACGTGAAAATCTATCGTGCCGAGATTGTTTCAGAGATTGAAAAGCAAAACATCCTTGCTGCCCGTGCAGGAAAAAGTGTTGCAGCAAAAGCCGCAGGTATGTTGACGAAATCGGCGGTCAAGACAAAACCAGACTGATGAGAAAAGGGTTGTATCCATGTTTGTCATAATCGGAATTGCTGTTGTGTTGCTGAGCGTTCTCGGCGGGTTTGTGCTGCACGGCGGCCCGCTTGGAGTGCTTTTCCAGCCGGAGGAATTTCTCATTATCGGCGGTGCCGCAATGGGCGCATTGTTGGTGCAGACGCCACCGTCGCTGCTCAAACGGGTGGCAAGCAACATGGGCGGTCTCTTCAAGGGCGATCCGTACACCAGGGATGAGTATCTGAACATGCTGAAGACGATGTTCGAACTCTTCAACGCCGCAACACGTGACGGTTTGATAGCTATTGAACAACACGTTGAAAAGCCGGAGGCAAGCTCCATCTTCTCAAAAAATAAATTTCTTATGCACCACAAGCATGCACTGTACTATCTTGCCGATACGATGAAACTGCTGATGGGAGGCGGGGTGCCGCCGCATGATCTTGAGTCGATGCTTGAAGCGGATATCGAGACACATCACACCGAAGAAACGCAAGCAAGTGGAATGTTGCAGAAGGTGGCCGATGCCCTGCCCGGTCTTGGCATCGTTGCTGCCGTCCTGGGAATCGTGATCACGATGCAGGCAATTGATGGGCCTCCTGCGGAAATAGGCTATAAGGTTGCAGCGGCCCTTGTGGGGACGTTTCTGGGCATTTTTCTCTGCTACGGTTTCGTCGGCCCGATGTCGACGCACATGGATCTGTTAAGCCAATCGCAATCGCGGTATTTTGAATGTATGAAGGCCGGCATCGTCGCCTATGCAAAGGGGAACGCCCCGTTGGTGGTTGTTGAGTTTGCCCGACGCGTCATTCCAAACGAAGTACGGCCGACATTCCAGGAACTGGAGCAAGCGGTGAAAGCTCTTAAGCATGTACAATCCTAAGTAATTGGGCGAGGGCAATGAACCGCAGTCACAGCGATCTTCCCATTATCATCAAGAAGAGGAAGCACGGCGCTCACGGCCATCATGGCGGCGCGTGGAAAGTAGCGTATGCTGATTTCGTTACTGCGATGATGGCCTTGTTCATTGTGTTGTGGATTGTCGGGCAGAGCAAGCAGGTGAAGGAATATGTAGCGCATTATTTCAGGGACCCCGGGGCTTTTTTTGAGAACTCAACGGGAGGCGGCGCGTTCAACGGAACAACAGTTCCAATGCCCCAACAACATGTTGAAGACAATCTGCGTCGTGAAACCAAACGAATGGAGCATATGGCCTCAACGCTGACGAACAAATTAGGGCAGGATTCGTCGCTGCATCAGCTCCTGAGCCAGATTTCATTTGAGATGACGGAAGAAGGGATGAGAATAAATCTGAACGAGTCTGCTCAAGGCACATATTTCGACCTCGGTACATCTCGGCTGAAACCGGAGGCTATCGGGATACTGACTACGATTGCAACCGAGATCGGAAGACTTCCTAACGATGTGGTCATTGAAGGGCACACAGATGCGCTTCCATATTCGAGCACGCTGGGGTATACGAATTTCGAGTTGAGCACGGATCGCGCCAATGCGGCGCGTCGTCTTCTCATGGCCAACGGGTTGCGGGCTGAACAGCTTTCCGATGTTCGCGGCTATGCCGACACCCGGCTGCGCGATCGCAACAGGCCGTTTGATGCTTCCAATCGCAGAATCAGCATTGTGATTAAGTTCGGGGAACAGTAGTATGAACAAGCCGCCAAAAATCTTGATCGTTGACGACGACGAGGTGCAGTTGCAGGTCATCGGGCATGCCATTCAATCGGTAGGCGAGTATGTCGTCTTGACGACAACAAGCCCTATAACCGCAATGCAGATTGCCGAGAAACACTCTCCCGACGTTATCTTGAGCGACTTTTTCATGCCCGAGCAGGATGGATTCACCTTCTGCCGAAAGGTCAAAGAGCATCCCCGGTTGCGTACGGTAATGTTTATTCTTCTGACATCGGCATCGACAATTGATCAACGGGTCCGCGGCCTTGACCTCGGCGCCGATGACTATATTGCCAAGCCGTTTAATACTGAGGAGTTGCTTTCACGCATCAGGGCTGCACTCCGCTTGAGGGCGTTGAACGATGAACTCGAAACCGACAAAGCGCAACTTTCCGCTCTCTACAAAGAGGCGGAAGAAAGTTTCATGGGAGTGCTCTCACTGCTGACACACCTGATTGGCCAACGTGTGCCGAGCGCGTCCGTACGCGGGGATCGTGCGGCTGCCATGGCCCGCTGGATTGGCGAACGCCTCGGCTTGAATGAAGAAGAGTTGAAGATGCTTGAGATCGCGGCAAAGCTCCATGAGATCGGCAAGGTCAATCTACCTGATGATCTGTTGAAAAAGCCGGTGTCTGAGTTAACCGACGTTGAGCGCGGAGCGATTGCGCATTTTCCGATAATGGGGCAGATGATTCTCGGCGGCATACCGCGTCTGCAATCCGTTGGCGCGTTTCTTCGTCATCAGATGGAGAATTTTGACGGAACCGGATATCCCGACAAGCTGCAAAAAGATCAGATCCCGATTGAAGCGCGTATTCTGCGGGCAATCAACGTCGTTGAATCGGAATGTGCGGTGCATCCCGGGAATGTTGAGAGCGCAGTCTCTGCTATTACGCGTTGCAAGGGGACTGTGATTGATCCGCATATTGTGCAGTTGATCACCGAGTATTTGCAAGTCGTGGAAAACCCCGCATGGCGCGAAGGGAAGAGGCAGGTGTCGATCTATGATTTGAAGGAAGGAATGGTGATAGCACACGACTTGACCACGGGAAGCGGCACCAAACTCCTCTCGGACAAATCGAAGATTTCCCTTTCGATTCTTGAGAGAATATTTGCTCACCACCAGCATGATCCGATTCTTAATACCATTTACGTCTACGACGCATAAGGTATTGGGAAAAGGATTCATACCGGCTTTCCTTTTGAGACGTACGGATTACCCTTCATGTGAAACCGCCATTTGTGCAGTGTCCCTTGAGTGATGCCGATACGTGTCGTGCGAGCTACCGCGACAGGCATTTCCAGAAATTTCTCCTCTGCAAGCCACAAGTTGCCGGTGCATAAGTCAACGCCGTTTTCTTCCCGTCCGATTCCGAATGCTTCACACAGTTTTGCGGGTCCATTGCATAAATTCCTTTTGGCATGTTCTGAGGTGAGCCTGATCCCGCGGTGACGTGCCATTGTTTTCACGCCTTGCACCGGCTCTGCGGCCCGCAATAATACAGCATGTCCGACACCGGCTTCTTCCGTTACGACGTTGCAACAGAAATGCATTCCATACGTGAAATAGACATAAAGGTGTCCGCCGTTCTTGAACATTGCTTCGTTGCGGCGGGTCATACCGTTGTATGCATGACTCGCGGGATCCTTTTCTCCCAAGTATGCTTCCACTTCAACAATCTGCCCGATAAGAATTTCATCGTTTAGCCTTCTGACAAGAAACTTACCGATAAGTTGGCGGGCGACTTGCAGTGTCGGTTGCAGATAGAATTGTCGGCCGATTCTTCTCAAGTGCGGTTTCACAAGGCTGCCCTGTTGCATAGAAATAGACATGAACGTCTAATTGTTCAATGAGAAGGTGAAAGAGGAAACGAGCTTGGGGCGAATTTCCTCTTCATTCAAGCGGGCCTAAAATATATTATATGTGAAGCCGACTGCAATTACCTCTTTGATTTGCGTTCTCGGGAACGGTTCGACATTGAGCAGTTGCACCGAGAAAATTGCGCTGATGAATTTGTTCACTGTCATTGTCAGTCTGCTGTCGCTGCGGATATCAACACGTTCAATCTTTTTGAGCGGCGCGAAAAGCTCGAGCTTGGACGTAAAAAGGATGTTCTCGGCAAGCTTCCACTCAACATCTGTTACCGACTCGATGCCGCCTTCGACTTTGGATGTTTCGACTTGTTGCGTCTCGGGGTTGTCTGCGTAACCGTGCCTTTTCGAGAAGGTCTCGCGTAATGCCATTCCGAGACGTGTCTTCACCTCGGTAATGGGTTGCCAGCCCGCACCGACACTTTGAGTCAGGTATGCAGGGTCAAAGAAACCGGAAACCTCAGACTTGTCGCCCGCTGCCGGCGTATCGTATTTGTATCCCGGGGCGAACTGCGATTTGAATGTTACACCCGCATACGGATTTACATATTGATTCAGTTTGTAGGTGAGGATGGACTCCAACTCAATCTTGTCGTCAGTTTTTCGCAGCCCCTTGTCGGAAATGCGCGCCTGGCCAAACCCAAATTTGTATGCGTTCGCCCAGTTGGTTTTCTCCTCGTCACCCACTGACTTGCCCTCGATGGAGAATGTCCAGGAAAGGGCATTGTCGCCGCCTACCGACCAATCGGTGAAACCGATTTGGGCGAGCGTAAGGCCCGCTACCATACTATGCGTCCACCCGTACTTGGGAGCCTGAACGGTGTCGGTTTGCGCGAACAGCGTGTTCGCAACGACGATTAGAGAGAATAAAGCAAATGCTTTCATCGATAGTTCCTTCTGGAAAATGTAACCGGATATGTCTTGCCAAAAGCCCGGAGCGTTCCGCACTCCGGGCTTCCGAAAAGAGAATTCTCAATTTCCTATGTGGCTATGGGTTCGGGATTTTGAGATGTTGACCTACTTTGATCAGATCGGGATTTGTCAGGACATCTTTGTTGATGTTGAAGATATCCATGTACTTGTTCGGGCTTCCGAGATGCTGCTTTGCAATCTTCGACAACGTATCGCCTGATTGTACAGTGTACACGCCGTATAAATCCGTTTTCTCTACGCGGATATCGGCGGCCATTTCGCTTTCCCATCCCGGGATGGTCTTGATTTTGTCCCAGACCAGGTTCTTTTCCAACTGATACGACGCGGTACCTTTGATTTTCAACTTTCCTGCATCTTCAGCCACGGAGTCCATACGAACACCGAGCTTGGACGCAAGATCAAGAACAGATTGATATTTTGATTGTAACACGGGGCTACCTTTCGATTGATGTTAGGGGATTGTTACGGCCTACTTGGCGCGAAGCGCATCCCGAATTTCGGTAAGGAGTACCTCTTCCTTGGTCGGCCCGGGCGGCGGAGCGGCTGCTTCCTTCTTCTTGAGAGTGTTCACTCCTTTGACGATAAGGAACATTACAAACGCCACGACGATAAAGTCCAGTGTAAAAGTAAGGAAGCTGCCAATGCTTAGTGCAACCTCCGGTTTCACGACTGTACCTGAAGCATCCAACTCGGCGGCGCGTATGGCAATTTTCCATTTGCTGAAATCAACGCCGGCTGTGATGAGTCCGATAATCGGGGCTACAATACCTTCCGTAAATGAAGACACAACTTTGCCGAACGCTCCGCCCATGACAAAAGCGACCGCGATATCAACAAGGTTGCCTCGCATTGCAAAGGACTTGAATTCCGACAACATTGACATGAGCAAATTCCTTCCAAGAGTTTGGGTTATTGTAAGTGAAAACTGAAGTAGATCGTCCTCCAAAAACTACTGTGCCTCCATCGTTGGATGGAGGCACAGTCCGAAGAGTTCTTACTTCACTCTGAAGAACTCAATACGGCGGTTCTTCTGACGGCCATCGGCTGTTTTGTTGTCGCCGATCGGATTCGTATCGCCGTATCCCTTTGAGGCGACGCGATCTGCCGGAATACCCTTCTTCACAAGCCATGCCTTCACTGCATCTGCACGACGCTGTGACAGTCTCATATTGCTGGCCGGGTTTCCAACATTGTCGGTATACCCGCGGATCTCAACCTGAACGTCTTTGTTCTGATCGAGGGTGTTGAATGCCTGCTCAAGAATTTCCTCGGAAGCAGGTTCAATATCCCATTTCCCTGTCTTGAAGACGATTCCTTCGAGAACGATCGCCTTGCCTACCTCAACTTTGATTTCCTTCTTCTTCGGGACATCGTCCGTCGGATCGAGAGGATTGGTCTTGTTGGCAATTTCCTGACCGTCGTTTACGGAGCCACCATCAGTGTCTGCCTTCAGCGGGTCGGTCTTGTACTTCAACACTTCGTCACCGTCGCTCAGGCCGTCGCCGTCGGTATCGGCCTTCAGCGGGTCGGTCTTGTACTTCAACACTTCGTCACCATCGCTCAGGCCATCGCCGTCGGTGTCGGCCTTCAATGGATCGGTTTTGTGCTTGTATACTTCATCGCCATCACTCAGGCCATCGCCATCGGTGTCGGCCTTCAGCGGGTCGGTCTTGTACTTCAGTACCTCGTCGCCATCGCTCAGGCCGTCGCCATCGGTGTCTGCCAGCAACGGATTGGTTCTGTACTTGTGTACTTCATCTCCATCGCTCAAACCATCGCCGTCGGAGTCAGGATTCTTCTTGTCCGTGCCGAGTTGTTTTTCCTCGCGATTGGTAAGTCCGTCGCCGTCGGGATCCGCACTGCCGCTTTCACCTGCGACTGTCAGACCGATGAGGAAGTTCCAGTACGCATCTTTTCCGGTTGCATTGGCTTGCGATGCCGAGGTGATGGTATTGAGGTTATCATTGAATGCATAGTTGAAGCCACCGCTCATTTCAAATGCGGTGTTGTCATCGAGTCGGATTTGTATGCCGATTCCGGCAGGCGCATATCCGAGCCAGCCTTTCTTCTTAACGGAAGGATCGGTATTTCCCGGAGTTTCTTCCATATCGTAGTGAATTACACCTGCGCCAGCATAGATGAAGGGATTCCAGTTTGTAAATGAAAATGGACTAAGGAGGAGACGGAAATCTATCGGTACGATCTGGGCGATGGCGTTAGAACCATCCTGATTGCCTTCAAATTTGCCGACACGATTTGAACCGGCCATCCGGCCAAGTCCGACACCAAGTTCTCCCTGCACGACATCAGCGAATCCGTACCGCAGGAAAGCGCGGGCCAAAAAGCGGCTTTCTTTGTCAACGAGGTCATCGGTTTGCCCGAAGACGCCGCCGAAACCGATTCCCCCGCCCAAGCCGACGTCTTTGAACTGCGCGCTGGTTGGGACTACGAGCGCAAACAGAAGCGCCAAGATGCACAAAGCAGTGAAGTGCTTCATCGTTCGTTCCTTTATTTGTGAGTGTATATGATGGTTATGGATGTTATGCGTGTTGAGAACAAAAGACTGAATGGTGATTCAGTCTAACACGTTTCTTCTGAGACCAGTTGTTTGCAGCATATTGCGAACAAGAGAACTGCAATTCAACAGATACATTCTTTCAGTAATATGCTGTCGAAGAACATTCACAGCTCTCGGATCAAGAAAGCCTACCGACGAAAAATCAAGCACCAGTTCAGTTGTTGATGATTTGCTGAGTTCTGCCATCAGATCCGACCACGGCTCGATATCAGCCTCTTTGACCATACCCTCAATCTTGACGATCTTGGTCGTTGGACTCGAGTAGACGCTCTTGGCTCTAAACATTGGGGTCTGCATTTTTCTTCTATACCCCCACATCCATGCCAAGTCTAAATTGCCATGAGTTTCGCGACAATTTAGCAAAAAAGAGCCCAAATGCAAAATTTTATGGCCGAGAGCCCTGCAAGCACTTGGACTTGGCCATGTAATACCACGACGCCGTGATATTGCGTGGGTCAAATAAACCCGGCTCCTCTTCGTTGAATTCCGAGTTTTTTCATTCTACTCCTCAGCGTAGAGGCGTTCATTTTCAAGCGTATGGCTGCGCCATTCTTTCCTTCAATTACGCCATCGGATTCACGGAGAACCTGCAGGATGTGTTCACGTTCGACATCTTCAAGCGCTGAAGGCTTTCGACCGATGCCTTTCAGTCCGAACTCGCTCAAGTCGATATCGTGCAACTGTCCTCCCTCACACAAAATGATTGCCCGTTCGAGCGTGGCTGCGAGTTCCCGCACATTGCCGGGCCAATCGTATTGGATCATCCTTTCGAGCGTATCCGGATGAAGACCCTCAATACGTTTGTGCATACGTAGCGAGAATTTCCGTATGAAATAGTCCGCAAGGAATGGTATGTCATCCCTGCGCTCACGCAGCGGGGGAATACGTAACGGAAAAACTCTAAGTCGGAAATAGAGGTCGCTGCGAAAGGCGCCCAGTTGTACCTGCTCTTCGAGGTTGCGGTTTGATGCGGCCACGACGCGAACATTTGTTCGTATTGATTCCGTTCCTCCTACTCGTTCAAACTCTCTTTCCTGCAGAACCCTGAGAAGCTTGACTTGCGTCTCAAGAGGAAGCTCGCCAATTTCATCGAGAAAGATCGTCCCTTCGTTTGCGAATTCGAACCGACCTACTTTTCGGGCGAAGGCCCCTGTGAATGCTCCCTTTTCATGACCGAACAACTCGCTTTCCACCAATCCGGCGGGCAAGGCGGCACAATTCACTTTGACGAGGACGTTCTTTTTTCTGCTGCTCAAATTATGGATTGCCCGTGCAAAAAGTTCCTTACCTGTTCCCGTTTCACCTTCAAGCAACACGGTTGAATCTGTAGCGGCCACCTTCTCGATTTGCCTGAACAACTTCTTCATCACCGGCGCTGTTCCGATGATTTCTTCGAAGTTATGCTCAGCCTGAATTTCCTCGTTCAAATACAGATTTGTGGATCGGAGCTTGTTGATTTCCGCTTCGGCGTTTTTTCGTTCACGCAGGTCTCTGCCGAGGAAAATCGATTCTTCAACGGGGCCTTCATGTCTCATGAAGGAACGCGAGAATGCAACCGGGATTCGGGAACCCTGTTTTGTTGTGCAGGTTAGCTCCGCGTTCGTCAGGTTGCTGTCGGAGGGCAAGAGTTCTTGTGTACCGATGATTGTCTGAATCGAACGCCCGATCAATTCCCCTTTGTGGTACCCGAACAGATCTGTTGCGGCCCTGTTGACGGTTCGGATGATTCCGTCGTTAGTGGTTACGAACAATGCATCCGCCAACGAATCAATAATTCTCTCGAAGTACGTTTTTGCCGCGGTAATGCTCTGAAGCAGGAGCTTTGCTTCGTTAGATTGCTGAACGAGTTGTTGCTCGATGCGGAGTCGTTCGCTGACATCCTCCAGAAGAACGATACCGTGGAGTGTGTCTCCCGTCCGTGTCGTTTCAATTGAGAGATCAATTCCCGCCGGGGTGTCATCCATACGGCTTCTCGAAATGTTACGTACGAGTATCGGATTTGAAGATCCTCGCAGCATACTGAGCATGTCGTTCTCAAAGCCTGCGAGTTCCGGGAACGCCAGACGGATATCCCCGCCCATTGCGACAGCGTCACGGTCGTCGGCGTATCGCGCAGCATCGGCGGAGAAGGAGGCGATTCGAAATGAATCATCGAAGCAAACGTATTCCACAGCCTTGCGGTGGAACAGGGGAAGGGTTAAGAATTCCATTGTCAGGGGTCAACCAATTTCCGACATAACACGCCAAACAAATGCTCAATATGCTCACCGCTCTTTGCCGAGGTTACTATCGAGTCCAAAACCCGATCATGTCCTTCAAAAGATAGTGGCGAAACGAATGACCGAGGGCCGGCCATCAGATCGGATTTATTGTACGAGACAACAAGAAAGCCGTTTGGATTAATTCTCAGGAATGCGGTGATATGGGTCTTGATATTTGCTATTGTATCCTGCCGCGTAACATCCCCAACGACGATGGCACCGGCTGCGCCTTTCAGATACGATTCGTTTGTTGACGCGAGGAGCGTGCTTCCTTCAAGATCCCAGAGAATCACCTGAGCGCGCAGAAGCTCGCCTGTCTTGCGCGAAGTCATCTCAATGTGTTTTCGGGAAATCTTGACGCCAACGGTCGAAAGGTACTCGTCGCTGAATTGAGCGTCAACATACCGGCGAACGAGGCTTGTTTTGCCGACGGCGAAATCTCCAAGCAGGCATACTTTCTTGAAGTGCGTGTTATTCACGTCGGGTGCCTCGCGGTTCAAACAGTTCAAACCGAACCGTCCGGTTCTCGGAACTTCTGGTATCGGCAGCATCAACAAATCCGCTCCCGCCCGCAGCTACAAGACGAGTACTGTCAATACCCATCGCAGTCAGCGCTTCTTTGACGGACCGGGCACGTGACGTTGAAAGGACACTGTTGATTCTTCTCGATCCTGAACCATCCGCGTATCCGATAATTCTGAGATGGTGTTGCGGATACTGTTCCATGATACTTTTGATTACTTCTAACTTCGTTCGTTCGGCGTCGGGCAACGAAGCGTCACCGAGATCAAAATATACTTTAGTTGCCAGCTCTCTTGGGGCTGGCGGGGTCAATTTGTGAATAATCCGATTGACGCCGGGAAGTTGTTCAAACGTTCCCGCAATGCGATGAACGAGAGATTGATCGGTGGCGGTACCGGTGATCGTCAATGTGCCGTCTTCATCGAATGTGGTAAGAATATCCACTCCCTCAATCGCATTCAGCGCCGCGGCAATGCGTTGCGCTTCCGAAGCGGTTACTGTTAGGAACGAAGGGCTTGCGCCAACAGCAAGTTGATCGTTAATGACAGCCGAAGGTATAACGTCTTTTGTTGCTTCGAGCACACGGATACGAAGTAACTCATTGGGGACTGTTCCCCGCAAAGCAATGTTGTCGCCCTCCGCAGTGACGCTGATCTGACGCTCAACAATACCCCCGGCCGCAACAATGCGCGATGAAACGTTCTGCTCGGTTTCTCTGTTGTTCCGTTCCTTGTACCAATACCAGACGAAGGGAGTTGCAACCAGGATGGAGAGAATCACGCCGAAGGCGAATAGAAGCTTTGCAACGGAGGGGCTCTTCCTTTTCGGTTCGGCCTGCTCGATCAACCCCCGGATTGTTTGCTGAACGTAAGCCGGAACAGATGCCGGATGTCCATCATACTGCGCAATCACCTTGTCGTGTTCTGATACAATCTGCTCAAGTGCATGTCGCATCTGCGAAACAAATGTCTGTTGAAGCGGGCCCTCAGTCACCACTGCGAGATAGCAGTGTCCGGCAACCTCAAGCATGATATGCGATGTGCCGTACTCGATTGTGTCGAGTTCCGAAACCGTTCCTGAACGGGCAATCCACTCATTCACGAAACTCCGTATGGCTGTCAACATGCCCGACACCATCTCTGAATCAATACGATGTGCGAGCGGATTATGCGCTTCAGCAATCAACAAGCCGGAGTCTTTGTGAATAAGAAACACCGCATTCACGCGAAAGGGGAGCGATTCCTGCAAAAGTAGTTCGGCTTCTGAAACCCCGGAAAGTCTTGACTTCACCTTCCGAATGAGACCCCTGAAGGAAAAAGTCTGTTCGACTTTCCTGTTCACGTTGTCCGCCAGTTGTTTCAGCGCCTCGGACATGTATTTCGCAATTGTTGATCCTATGATCGGGTAGAGAGCATCGACCATGGAATCCCGCTGTGCACGGACCTGCTCGCGGATTGCCGCGCCCATAAGCGGACTAAGATCTTCCGCAACCTCTTCGGGGAACCTTTCGTGTTGTTCCCGCAACGCCTTTGCTACCGAAGGGGCCAGCGCGAACACAACGGCCCGCTTGTCTTGCTGCGTTCGTTCATGAAAGGTCTTGTCAATAATGGGGGCAAGCGCTACAGCAATTTCCTGGGCGGCTGATTCTGTTTTCGTCCTCAAGACATCTGAAATGATGGGAACCAGCAGAGCCTTCAACTCGGCGGGAGAATGGATCTCGTCATGCAGGCGATGCACAATTGAACGCAGATCGTCGACGGCGGCGCTGGTGGGTGCAGTAATCAAATCACGTAACTGCCCCAGGGCATCAGGCGTGCGCTGTTCGGCGATGGAAGCGGACGTGAGTAGGGGATCAGGCATCGACGACAGAGCCCTACGTTTTTTGTTGTTGAATGTGTGCCGCGAGAGTATTCAGCAAGTCTCCCAACTCCTTTCGCGAGACCTTATCTGACGACAATTCGTTCGCCGTCGTTTTCAGCATCTGTTCAATCGAAGATGACTTTTCTGACGCAGTATGAAGTGTGGCAGTAATAGCTTTATCAAGTCGTTCCGCCGTCGCAACAATCTCCTTGTTCAAAGAGGCGTTATCGTGTAACGTACTTTCCTTGAGTGATGTTAACTTCTTGTCCAGCGAGTCAATGCCGGATCGCAGTTCGTCGACATGACGCGCAACGAGTGAGTTCAGCTCGTGCAACTCGGACTGAAGCTGTTCCAGCTTGCTTTCGAGCTCACGCTTCTGGGGGCCAAAGATAATGTCCCGAATCTGATCAAGATGTTCGGGCGAATTCTCCGGCTGTCCATTTGGATTTTTGGGCATATGATTTTTCCTTACCGAGTGTGGATGTCGGTGGTTGTGTATGCGTGTTGTGAGCTATCAGTTGAGTTACGATCGTTCCTTCATGAACGATGTAACAATACGGTCGATTTCTTCCGCTGAAATTCCGGAGCCATACTCCGGCGGTTTTAAGTACTTATTCGGAGCAGCGGGCTCTTCCTTTTGCCATACAGGAGTGTTGCCTGCCTTCATGATAATGCGCTTGTCAATCTCATCCATCCACGATGCTGGAATAGTATGCGGGAGAGATTGTTGCGGTCTTGCAGGTGCCGCGTACTTTACTTCATCGGGATTGATGGGATGAGTTTCGAAGGCGAGTCGCTTGATATTCATGAGGTGTCGGGCCGTCACATTTTCCGAAATAATGGAGCCGCCCCATGTTCCGGGGCCGAGCGTCATGGAAGGATCGAGTCCGTTAGTGTAGCCAACCGCCCCTAACGCGGCCTGCGTGTTGACGAGGATGCGCATCGCAGGTTTCTCGAGCGCAAACTTCATGATGATGTCATGATCCTTCGAGTGAATCACAAGCGTGTGGCCGATACCGCCGAACTCAAGCAACTCAATGCAACGATGACACGCGTTGCGCCACCCATCTTCCGTATAGAAGGAAAGCACAGGCGAAAGCTTCTCTCGTGAAAGAGGATATTCACGCCCAACTCCCTGCAACTCGGCGATCAGCACAGTCGTGTTTGCCGGAACATTGATGCCTGCTTTCTGCGCAATGAACACAGGCGATTTTCCGACCATGTCGGGATTGAGGGTGCCACGCTCGCTGAACATGAGCCGGGCAAGGCGATCCTTTTCTTCCCCTGCAACGAAATATGCGCCCCGCTTCTTGCATTCCTCGACGACGGCATTCTTGATCGGGGCGTCGCACACAAGGGCGGACTCGGTTGAGCAGAGCACGCCGAAATCGAATTGCTTGCCTGAAATAATGTCGGCGACTGCCTTCTTGATATTGGCGGTTCTTTCGATGAATGCAGGCACGTTGCCCGACCCGACTCCGAACGCCGGCTTGCCTGAACTGTAGGCTGCTTTCACCATCTGGTTGCTGCCGGTTGCGAGAATCACAGCCGTGAGTTTGTGACGCATGAGTTCATTGGTGCCCTCAATAGCAGGAGTTCCGAGGCATGCAATGAGATGCCTCGGCGCGCCGGCCCGTTCTGCCGCATCGCGCACGACATTGATTGCTTCATTTGTGCAATGCGCGGCCCGCGGATGGGGACTCGCAACACAGGCATTTCTCGATTTGACGGAGATGATGGCCTTGAACATAGCCGTTGAAGTCGGATTGGTTGAAGGGATAAGCGCTGCTACAACGCCCATCGGTTCGGCAATCTTGTAGATTTTCTTCGCTTCATCAATCTCGACGACACCGACAGTTTTCAAATCTTTGATGGATTCCCACACGCGCTTCGTGGCGAATTCATTCTTCTTCTGCTTGTCTTCGGGCTTGCCGAATCCTGTCTCATCAGAAGCCATCCGACCGAGCCGCGCTGCTTCGGAGAAGCCGGCATCCGCCATCGCCTTCACGATCTTGTCGACTTGTTCTTGGGAGTAGTTTTTGAATTCAAGCTGCGCCGCTTTGGCTTTCACCAACGCGTCACGGACTTCCTGAATTGATGTTAGATCTTTGTCGAAGGGCATAACATCTCCTTAGAAAACGTAGCAAAAACTGAAAAACGGGAGCCGCGAGAATGCTGTTCCGGTTTCATTGAAAGCGATAGGCCAGCCAATATCAAAAACCGATTTCGGAGTGCACACACGTATTCCCACAATCGCAACGTTTCCTGATATCCCGCGGTTGCTCAGTGTGGTGAGTATTTCCCCCAACAACTTCATCCCGCCTCCGTTCTCATTTCGACTCAAAACCATGTCTGTCCCGACTTGAATGTAGGTCGGGAAAGGTGCCCGTTCATAACTGCTTGCCGGCGAGGCGAGATAAGCGATATTCAGATGAACACCGCCGAAGCTTCCGCCAACGGAAGCTGCGATGTTGAATGAAACAACGTGTTCATCGTACCGTGATGATATGCCGAATAATTCATCGGAAAAACCGACATCTGCGCCGATAGCTATTCCCTTAAGTGCTCCGCTGGGTTTGAGGATTTGGACTTTTGTGCCGACCGACCAGTAGCGGGCGGAGCCTCGTGTGAACGTTGTTAAATACGACAGATTGAAATGGATGAAATCAGCCGGCGCGTAGCCTGCCTGCAAAAGGAAAATTATAAAATCGCCGACCGAGACTTTTCCTTCCGGCATGGTTCGTCCTGTTGACATGGCAAACAATCGGTCTTGTCCGGGATCGTACACTTCATTGAGAGAAGATGTGTTATCTTCGTTCTGTGCCAATGCATCGGTTGCGGCAAAGGTGAAACAAGTAACAACCAGTACTACGTTTGCCTGTTTCATGAGAATAGAGTCGGCTGCTTATCTCCCTTCCCCGGTTTCAACTTGAAATGCCTGTATGCCAATTCGGTCGCCTCGCGTCCCCGCGGCGTTCGCTTGATGAATCCTTCCTGAATCAAATACGGCTCGTACACTTCTTCGATGGTTCCCGGCTCTTCGCCGACTGCAACACCGATTGTGTTCACGCCGACCGGCCCCCCGTTGTATTTCTCAATCAAACACAAAATAATCCGCTTGTCCATTTCATCGAGGCCGTGTTCATCCACCTCAAGAGCTTTGAGGGAATAATCGGCGACTTCTTTTGAGATGATGCCGTGCGCATGCGAGAGCTTCTCCTCGGCCTGTGCAAAATCCCGGCAGCGTCGCAACAAGCGGTTTGCGATGCGGGGAGTTCCTCGTGATCGGCTGGCGATTTCCCGAGCGCCTTCTTGTTCGATCTTGACTTCAAGAATTTTTGCCGAACGGAGGATGATGTCGAACAACGTTCCTGTGTCGTAATAGTCGAGCCTGTTAGCAATGCCGAAGCGTGCCCGGAGCGGAGCCGTGAGCAAACCGGCACGCGTCGTTGCTCCGATGAGTGTGAATTTCGGCAGCGTGAGTTGAATGCTGCGAGCGCTCGGTCCCGAATCAATCATGATGTCAAGACGGAAATCTTCCATTGCCGAATAGAGGTACTCCTCGACGACAGCGTTCAACCGATGAATCTCATCAATGAAAAGAACATCGCCTTCCTGCAGGTTGGTGAGAAGTCCGGCCAAATCGCCCGGCTTGTCCAGCACGGGTCCCGAAGTCATCTTCAGGTTGCTTCCCATCCGGTTGGCGATGATATGGGCAAGCGTTGTTTTGCCGAGGCCCGGCGGCCCGGTCAGCAGTACGTGGTCGAGAGCCTCACCGCGCTGCTTTGCGGCGTTAATGAAAACCTTGAGATTATCGGTTATCTTCTCTTGACCGAAGAATTCTTCAAAAGTAAGGGGCCGCAACGCCTGATCGAACTCGGCCTCGGCGGCAAAACGTTCGGGGGATGTGTAGTCGGATTTTGCCATCGGGGGTAATGTAAGAGAGAGTGCCGTGAAATACAACGGGGGATTGAAGAAAGAACGAAAAGGCGAAAGAAACTCTACTTTGAGCTTGTGTAGCGAAGAGCCGTCTTGATAAGTTGTTCGACTGTCGTGTCCTTGCCGTTCATTTCGTTAATTGCAGCCCTCAAGGCGCTTTCGGCAAGTGAACGATTGAACCCCAATGACGCCAGAGCAAGCAACGCCTCAGAGCGAATGCTCGTTTGCGATGCCGACGAGGCAGGTGGAAGGGACGTGGGCATCTCCATCTTGCCGATCTTTTCTCTCAGTTCAACCACAAGACGTTCGGCAATCTTCCTTCCGATGCCGGGTATTCTTGTCAGGGCGAAATGATTTCCCTCGCTAATGTAGTTGGTGAGATCGGAGGCGGAGATTCCGGAGAGGATGCTCTGTGCCATCCTGGGCCCGATACCCGAAACTGAAATGAGAAGTTTGAAGAGGTTCCGTTCTTCTTCCGTGGTGAAGCCGTAGAGTTGCAGCGCATCTTCACGGACATGCAGATAGGTAAGAAGAGTTGCCACGCTTCCTGTTTCGCCGATCTTTTCAAAAGTAGAGAGAGGAATGCTGACCGCGTAGCCGACGCCGTTGACATCAACCAGCAATTCGGTTGGAGATTTTGAGAGAAGAGTTCCTCGAAGCGAAGCAATCATGCACGTACCCGCTCTGGATGTGCAGCGATATAGGATTTCCAGTCCTTGTGCTTTGATGCCGGTGCCGTCATACGCTGTGCATGACAGATGGCAATGGCAAGCGCATCGGATGTGTCGTGCAGCATTTTTGATTCCTTTACCCCGAGGAGAGACTTGACCATAAACTGAACCTGCTCCTTCGATGCGGCCCCGCTGCCGACGATTGCCCGCTTGACTTCGCGGGGCGAGTACTCGGTAGTCGGTATTTGTTTCTCGACGGCAGCGAGAATGGAAACGCCGCGGGCGTGCCCCAGTTTCAATGCGGATTGTGCATTCTTGCCGTAGAACGCCGACTCAATAGCGAATTCGTCGGGATGGTATTTCGCAATCACAGTGCAAAGTTCATTGTAGATCTTCTTCAAGCGCAAAGGCATTGCCGTGCCGCCGTTGTTGCTTATGCTGCCGCAGGCAAGAAAGCGTACTTCGTTGTTCCGTCGTGCCACCAAGCCGTATCCCGTTACCAACGTACCCGGATCTACACCGAGAACGATGAGTGATTCGGAGAGATTCTTGTTCAGGTCGCGGGAATTTTTCTTCCCTCCACCTGCACCGGCACGTCTGGAAATCCTACCCATTCAGGGCTGCCATCTCCTTTTCGTCAATGTCAAAATTGGCGTAGACGTTTTGAACATCGTCATGTTCTTCAAGGGCTTCCATCAGTTTGAGGGTCTGCTCGGCTTCCTTTCCGGAGACCTTCGTATGGTTTTCGGGAACCATCTGAACAGATGCACTCTCGACGACGATCCCCTTGTCGTCTATTGCCTTTTTCACTGCTTCAAAAGCCTGCGGTGTTGTTGTTATGGTAAAGCCGCTTTCATCCGATTGCATGTCGTCGGCGCCGGCATCAAGGATGATCGCCAGCAAATCATCCTCGCTGACAGGCTTCGGCTGCCCGAGGCTCGGCACAACAATCTGCCCTTTCTTGTGAAACATCCACGCAACGCTGCCGCTTGATCCCAAATTGCCATTGTGGCGCGAGAATATGTGCCGCATTTCAGAAACCGTGCGCGTGCTGTTGTCAGTCACACACTCGACAAGGATGGCAACGCCGCCCGGCGCATATCCTTCGTATGTGACTTCCTCATACGACACGCCCGGCAGTTCACCGGTGCCTTTCTGGATTGCGCGTTTGATGTTGTCGGCAGGCATGTTGGCCGCCTTCGCCGTGTTGATGGCGAGTCGCAAACGGGGGTTGCCATCCGGGTTGCCGCCGCCATCGCGAGCCGCGATCGTGATTTCCTTGATGAGGCGCGTGAACAGACGACCTCGTGCTGCGTCTGTTGCGCCCTTCTTTCGCTTGATGGTTGACCATTTGGAGTGACCGGACATGAGGCGATCTCCTTAGCGTCGATTTATTTGATGTCTTTGATTTTTAGTTGCGGCACCGTATCCCGTTTCCCATTTCCATTTCTCGATACAAAATCGTTCTCTTCGATCGTGAACACACACTCGACATCTGTTCGGCCGGGAGTGAGTTTTGGCATAAGCTGTCCGAGGTTGAATCCGATTGCATCAATGATGTGGTTGTTCTGTTTCACTTTGAAACGGAGATGGTTTCTGCCGACGATGCGCGGCGGGCCGACAAGTTCGAGGTTGCGGGCAAGAAATACCGGGCGCATGTTGCCGGGCCCGAACGGCGAGAACTCATTCAGCAAACGAACAAGCCGCGGCGTGATTTCCGGAAGAGTAATTTCCGTATCGATCTTGATTTCGGGCGTCCTTAACTCATCACTCATCAGATCGCGGACGGCATTTTTGAATGCTTCCTTGAATTCATCAAGTTTTGCCAACTCGACTGTTACTCCTGCCGCGTACTTATGTCCGCCGAACTGTAGGATGGATTCTTCACATCGCTTGAGTGCATCATAGATATTGAAACCTGAAACGCTGCGGGCGGAACCCTTTGCCACGCCATCAACGGTTGCCATCATGATGGAGGGCTTATAGTATTTCTCGACCATCCGCGAAGCGACAATCCCTACAACTCCCGGATGCCAATGATCCTGGTGCAGCACAAGAGCCGCTTCCGCTTCAACATCATCGCATTCGCGCTCGACAAGCATTTGAGCTTCTTCAAAGGTGTCCCCGTCGATCTTGCGGCGGTTCATATTCTCCTCTTCCATCACTTTCGCGAGGCGTTCGGCGTCTTCAACTGTCTCACTGGTCAGCAACCGGACTGCCCTCATGGCGTCGCCGAGACGTCCGACGGCATTGATGCGCGGGGCGAGACCGAAAACAATCTGCCCTGTGTGGACATGTCCCAACGTGAAGCCTGCAATTTCTATCAATGCGCGGATGCCGGGACGCGGATTCTTGTTGATGGATTCGAGCCCGAGCCGAACGAGAATTCTGTTCTCGCCCGTCAAGGATACGATGTCTGCCGTGCTTGCAAGTGTAACGAAATCGAGGTAGGAGGGGAGAACGGATTCCTTGCCGAGTTTCATTGCCACAGCCTGAATCAGTTTGAAACCGACGCCGCAACCGCAAAGGCTCTTGAACGGATACGTATCGCCGGCTTGTATGGGGTCGAGAACAGCGTAGGCGTTGGGGATTGAACTACCGGGCTCATGATGGTCGCAGATGATGACGTCGAGTCCGCGCCTATTGGCATAGCCTACCTGATCGATAGCAGTAATCCCGCAATCTACAGCAAGAAAAACAGTTGCCCCGCTCTCGACAGCGTTGTCAATGCCGGTGTTGGAAATACCGTAGCCTTCTTTCAGCCTGTCGGGAATATAGTACGAGGCCTTGCCGCCGAGTTCCTTGAAGAAGAGGTAGAGCATGGCAGCGCCGTTTGTTCCGTCAACATCGTAGTCACCAAACACTCTGATGTGTTCATTGTTTCGTAGGGCTGCAACAAGGCGGTCGGTGGCGGCCTCCATTCCTTTCATCATGAACGGGTCGTGAAGTAGGCTCAGGCCGGGCCGAAAGTAGGCTTTTGCTTTGTCATAATCGTCGATTCCCCGCAGTACAAGAACCTTGGCGATTGGTTCGGGAACATTGATCTCTTTAGAGAGACGGGCAACGACTTCAGGTTGTGGTGGTGAAGCAAGTGTCCACCGGTTTTCGCGGATGGTCGTATTCACGGAGTCTCCTTTATTGCCGAGGGAGGCTTCATGCGTGAAATCTCCGGGCAACACAAAGGCACTGCAGGTCTGTAAGCCGAATTCTGTCTGTTCCGCGAAAGCGGAAGAGGCAGCCATTTATCTGGGTCCATCGTTGCCGATGGACTCAAGCGACCTACCCGAGAGTCTCGTGTCCCTTCCGACTTTTAGAGTGTTGGAAGGGACACGACGAAGCGAGCAACTTCGTGAACTCCCATACATGGTCTTGCTCCAGGTGGGGTTTGTCGTGCCCCCGATGTTACCATCGGAGCGGTGAGCTCTTACCTCGCCTTTTCACCCTTATCCCGCCCCGACGAGTCGGGGCGGGACGGTATGTTTTCTGTGACACTTTCCGTGCTTACACGCTTGCGCATGCAAACCCCGCGCTGTTCACGCGGCACCTTGCTCTGCGGAGTTCGGACTTTCCTCATGACGCCGATGGCGCCACGCGGCTGCCCGACCTGCAGTACTGTATGTACGATTTAGTTAATTAAACAAACTCTGTACGCCGTCTGGCGCTTATACAAGCGCAGCAGAAGTGTCGGCGATTTCTTCAGAAACAATGATGCGCCCGCACCGTTCACACGTGTACAAACGCTTGTTCTGTTTCAATTCAAGGACTTTCTGTGGCGGAACTGCGGTATAGCAGCCCCCGCATGAGCCGCGCTTAATGGGCACGACGGCCCGGCCATTCTTGGCCTTCCTGATGCGCTCGTACATGGCCAGATCTGCTTTGGCGACACGGACAACAACTTTTTCCCGTTCGTGCTTGAATTTCAGTTCTTCTTCCTCGGTATTCTTCGATACCTCGGCCAATTCGGCCTTCTTTTCTTCAAGCAGGGCTTGCGACTCTTCGAGCTCTTTCTTTCCGGTCTCGATATCGGTACGCGCAATGGTCGCCTTATTTTCCAGTGCGCTCATTTCCTTCTCCAGTTTGGCGATGGTTTCAGCGGCCTGGTCCATTTCGCGTGTTAATGCGTCGTATTCTTTATTGTTGCGAACCTGGAACTGCTGCATTTTGTATTTTTCGATCTTCTCCCTGAGAGAGATGATTTCTGAATCCGCATTGTTCCGTTGCGAGAAGGCTCCGCGCATTGTTTCCTCAAGCAACGCAAGTTGTTCCTGCAACGCGGCAATCTTCTCCTCGAGTTTCCTCACCTCGCCGGGAAGGTCGCCTTTCATATCCTCGATTTCGTCGAGGTTACTGTCGATGAGTTGCAAGGTGTACAGCGTTCGTAACTTGTTCTCCAAAGTTGTCTCCCAATAAGTCTAAAAATAAGAAACCGGGTTGGTTGTGATGTGTGTTGCTGCGACAGGGAGGGTGATTCCCTTCGCGTGAAATTCGTGTTTCAGCCTCTTCACCACCGCATCGACGACGGGACGTTCAGTCTCATAATGTCCGGCATCAATCAGGAGAATATTTCCGTGTGCATGGTGGAAGTCGTGATACTTGACATCAGCCGTGATGAACGCGTCCGCCCCGCGTGCAACAGCAGCATCTGCCAACTCGGCGCCGCTTCCGCCACACGCGGCAACCGAACGGATCATTGTATTGTTCGACCCGCCTCGCCGCAATCCGCCGACCTTGAGTCGCTTCTTGACGAATTCAAGGAATGCACGTACGCGCATCGGGCGTTTCAGCGTTCCTACTATTCCCATCCCGAACTCACTGCTTACGTTGTCGAGCGGGTAAAGATCGTACGCAACCTCCTCATACGGATGAGCCTCGCGTAGCGCTGTCACAACTTTCGGTACATCCCACTGGTTCACGACCATTTCAAGACGGATTTCCGTTGTGTTTTCCAGTCTTCCCTTGGCTCCAATTGCGGGCGACGTGTTCTCATTTCCCCTGAACGATCCTCTTCCCGCAGTCCCGAAGGAACAATGGTCATAGTTGCCGATGACACCGGCTCCAGCCATTGCCATTGCATTGCGTACAGCATCGACATGTTGCTCGGGCACGAACGTGACGATCTTCTTCTGCACGCGATACGTTGTGTGCAGGAACTCCACGTTTTGCAGCTCAAGCGCTTCGGCAATTGCAAAACTCGTTCCGCCTCGTGTAAAATCAAGATTCGTGTGTGCCGCGTACAGATTGATGTTCCGTTCAACCAACGCCCTGATGCACCTGCCGACCTCATCCTGCGTCGTAATGGATCTTGGCGGTCTGAACAACAAGGGATGGTGACTGACAATGAGATTCGCCTTGCGTCGTGCTGCCTCGGCAACAACGTTCGGCGTTACATCAAGGCTAACGAGGATTCCCTTTACCGCGGCGTTCATATCACCAATCTGCAGGCCGATGTTGTCCTTCTCCCAGGCAATATCCGGAGGAGCCCACGAGGAAATCAGTCTATGAACGTCGTTTACTGTCATGAACGGGGAGCCCTTTGACAAAAAAAGTGTCCCGCTTTTTGGGCGGGACACTTCTCTCTAACTTCTTAAGTGTCGAACGAGGTATTTTTTGATCGCCTTTTGCCGCGGCATGTTACGCATCATTACCTGTATTGGGAATCTCTGAACCATTTTTCTCGACCTAATATAGAGATTGAGGGGACGAGATGCAAGCCTGTTACATGATGCGCGTTCCCGTTACTGTGTCGAGCTTTTCAGGAATTCCACTTTGTCGTAATTGATGTCACGAAGCTTGTTAATCTCCTTCTCGACGATGGCAATATTGTTGTCGAGGTCCTGAACCATCTTCTTCTCCTGCGGAATGAGTTGCTGCCTCAACAGGATGTCTGTGGAAATCTTGATCGCGGCCAACGGGTTGTTGAATTCATGGCAAACAGTGACGACGAGTTCTTTGATGGCATCTGTTCGTTTCTTTGCAATCAACTCAGCTTTTTGTTGCTCGGCGATTTTCCTTTTGAGATATACACGTTCAAGGCTGTTAACGATGGTACGGGGAAGAACGGTGTCCATCGCTTCATCTTTGATCACATAATCTTCGACGCCGTACTTCATGACTTCAATGGCAAGCCGAAAGTCTTTGTTGGATGTCAGAAAAACGATGGGAGTGTCAATCTGCTGCTCGCGGATTTCCCGCGTGACTTCGAGGCCGCTCTTTTCCGGCAGGTAGTAATCGATGATAATAATCTCGAGGGAAGGGTTACTCTTTAGCTCAGCAAGCGCTGATTGGCCGTCATGCTTCCAGATAACATTGAACTTCTTCCCCTGATATTTCGATAACAGGTGGTGTGCTACGGCCATATAACTTGTATCATTATCGACGAACAGGACGTTGACGGTTGCGGGCGTTTCCATTGCGAGATGTTTCGGTGTTTGAGATGTCAGTTATTCAAGTATACCATAACTTGTTCTGATTTGCAACGAACCACCTGATCTTCTGCCAAACCGGTGACAGCAGTCATCGCAAGCTGTTCCGACAGCACCGTTCATCGAATACGGATGTTGTTTGGTGATGCCTCGGCAAATTCGAGCCGAGAAGCGGTTGATTTTCTTTGATTCTTTGGGTATCATCATTCGTATTGATTTTCCCGGTTGCAGAGTGCATTCCTGCGACGCGACAGTGTGTGTGGGCGACAACGGATACCTACAAATCTTAAGGTCAAATGAATGGCTGAAAAGCGAAGAATTCTCGTGGTTGATGATGAGGATGCATTACGAACGGTGCTCAGCGCCGAACTCAACAGCGAGGGCTACGAAGTCGGAACCGCCGCCGATGGGATGGAAGCGCTTGATGAATTGCAAAAAGGGGCATATGATCTGGTACTTCTTGATATCAAAATGCCGAACATGAACGGTTTCGAAGTGTTGAAAGTGATCAAGGAGAGACATGCAGGCACAAAAGTCATCATGCTCACGGGTTTTGCAGACTTGAAGAATGCCATAGAATCCAAGAAACTCGGTGCCGAAGATTTCGTCAGCAAGCCGTATGATCTTGTTGACCTTCTTACCACCATTGACCGCGTGATGAGTGAGTAGTTCCCCTTGTTGTTCCTGCTGAAGGCCTGCCATGGCGAAGAAGTACAATCTGCTCATTGTCGATGACGAAGAATACCTTCGCACGCTTCTCGAAAACGAGCTTGGCGACTCCGATGAATTCACGGTCGATACCGCCGCCGACGGAAGCCAGGCAATCAACAAGATCCAGCAAAAAGTCTATGATGTTCTCCTGCTCGACATAAAAATGCCGCGGGTAAGCGGCATCGAAGTGCTGCAGTTCGTTCAGGAATACTCGCCTACCACCCAGGTTATCATCCTCACCAACTACGCCGATATCAAAACCGCCATCCAGACTATCAAGATGGGGGCGTACGATTTTCTCGCAAAGCCGTATGATATCGACGAACTCTTCAACACTATCCACCGCGCAATTGAACGGAAAGAACTCTTCATCGACAACAAGTTGATGAAAAGCGAACTTGTCCGGAAGGGAGGGGCGAACGAACTGATCGGGCAGAGTCCCGCCTTCCTCAGAATGATCGAAAGCGCCGAACGGTTTGCGAACAGCGACTCGTTCGTTTTGATTCAGGGGGCGAGCGGAACTGGAAAGGAACTTATTGCCAGCTTCGTCCATCGGAAGAGTCCCCGCAACAATCGGCCGTTTGTAGCCGTGAACTGTGCTTCCATTCCGGATTCGTTGCTGGAGACCGAACTTTTCGGACACGAAAAGGGGGCGTTCACGAACGCCTACACATCGAAGCAGGGATTGGTAGAAGTTGCCAACGGCGGCACACTCTTTCTTGACGAAGTTGGAGATATCAGTCCGGCAATCCAGCCGAAGCTTCTGCGCTTTCTTGAAAGCGGCGAGTTCCGTCGGGTGGGGGGGACAAATGTGCTTACGGTGGATGTACGCGTTGTCAGTGCTTCAAACAAGGATTTGCGTGAGGAGGTTGCAACCGGACGCTTTCGTGAGGATCTGTTGTACCGCCTGAATGTTGTAACGCTCCACGTTCCGTCGTTGAAGGAACGCAAAGAAGATATACCGATTCTTGCCGATTACTTTTTGCAGAAGAAGGGAAGACTGAGGGACCCGAAACGGCTGGCTCCGGCGACAATCGACTTGTTGATGAACTACGACTGGCCAGGCAATGTCCGTGAATTGGAGCACGTACTGGAAGGAGCTGTGCTCCTTTCCAGCGGAGAGGTTATCGAGCCGTCTGATCTTTCTATGCACATTCAGCGAAGCGACAAGCTCTTTGCATTGTATGAATCCGACAATGCCGGCTCTGATTCGTCTCACAAAACAATCCCTCTTGAAGAACTTGAACGGCGGCATATTGAGCAAACGCTCAGGCGAAACAATCTGAACAGAAGTAAAACCGCTGCCGAGCTCGGCATCGCCAAAAAAACCCTCTACCTCAAGCTCAAAAAATACGGCTTCAGCGACGAGTGAACTCTGCATTCCTTGCAACTCACGATTCCTCTTAAGGTCTTCCCCTCTCCAAAAAACCGAACAAGAAGTGCAACATTTTCAAGGTCAAGTCGTCTAACAAGGTGACCAGTACCACATATAACTCTCCTTACGGAAAGCCGCCGGGTCTGACCAACTTCGGCGGCTTTCTTCCTTTATGAGCCCGCCGGTTCCTTGATTTTTCCATTGATTTTGTGTTCATTTTGTGCAGATTTTATTCAATTTCTCGCCCTGTGTTGCTTTTTGTGAACAGGGCATTTCTTCATCTTCACATCTTCCAAGGAGTTCTATGCAGAAGTTTCAGGGAGTAGACTATATGAACGTGGATAGCCTTCTTTCTGAAGAAGAGCTTCTTGTTCGCAACACGGTGCGCGAGTTTGTTGACGATAACGTTATTCCGATTATCGAGAAGCATGCCCGCGCCGGAACATTCCCGATGGATCTTGTTGCGAAGATGGCTGACCTCGGGTTGTTCGGTTCGACACTCCCCGCGAAATACGGCTGCGCCGAAATGAACAACGTTGCTTACGGGTTGGTGATGCAGGAACTTGAACGGGGCGATAGTGGTGTTCGCAGCTTTGCTTCCGTGCAAAGCTCGCTGGTGATGTTTCCGATTTTTGCCTACGGCTCCGAGAAGCAAAAGGACTACTGGCTGCCGCGTCTGGCAAAAGGCGAGGCAATAGGTTGCTTCGGGTTGACCGAACCGGACTTTGGTTCAAACCCCGGCGGTATGATAACGCGTGCAGAGGAGACGAGTGATGGCTACGTCCTCAACGGTGCAAAGATGTGGATTACTAACGGCACGCTTGCCGATGTTGCAGTTGTGTGGGCAAAGTTGGGCGGCGTCGTTCGCGGATTTCTTGTTGAGAAGGGAATGAAAGGATTCTCCGCCCCCGAGATGAAGGGGAAGCATTCGCTTCGCGCTTCGGTGACTTCGGAGTTGATTCTGCAAGATGTCCATATTCCGAAAGAGAACATTCTGTCGAATGGTGAAGGATTGAAATTGCCGCTGAGTTGTTTGTCACAAGCGCGGTACGGAATTGCGTGGGGCGCAATCGGTGCGGCGATGGCTTGCTACGATTCTGCATTGAACTACGCAAAAACACGAATTCAGTTCGACAAACCGATTGCGTCGTTCCAGTTAACGCAAGAAAAGCTTGTTCATATGCTGAACGAGATTACGAAAGCCCAGCTTCTTTGCTTGCAGCTTGGCAGATTGAAAGATTCCGGGAAAGTCCGCTTCCAGCAAATCTCTTTTGCAAAACGAAACAACGTCTATCACGCATTGCAAATTGCCCGTGAAGCGCGCAGCATTCTCGGGGCGAACGGAATTCTTGACGAGTATCCCGTTATGCGGCATGCGGCAAATCTCGAATCCGTAATCACTTACGAAGGGACGCACGAGATGCATACGCTGATTGTTGGAGAGGATATAACCGGAATTCCTGCATTTGTATAGGAATGCTTGTGAAGTTCATTTGTAACAATAAACCATTTCAACGATTTCCAATAAAATCCCCTTGTGAAAGATAAAATCCTTTTCGAAGCCCTCACGTACGATGATGTTCTGCTCGTCCCCGCCAAGTCAAACGTTCTGCCGCGTGAAGTCGATATCCGCACAAAACTGACCCGCAACATTACGCTCAACGTGCCGCTTGTCAGCGCGGCGATGGATACGGTAACAGAATCCGGAATGGCGATAGCCATGGCGCGGGAAGGAGGGATTGGCATTCTTCACAAGAACATGTCTATTGCCCGTCAGGCGGAGGAGGTTCTTCTCGTGAAGCGTTCGGAAAGCGGCATGATCCTCGAGCCGGTTACTGTTCGAGCGAACCTGAAAGTCCGGGATGTGTTGAAATTGATGAAGAAGTACTCTATTTCAGGCATTCCCGTTGTTGATGGAGGCGGAAAGCTCATTGGCATTATTACCAACCGCGATCTGAGATTTGAGCCTGACGAAGATGCGCTGGTGGTCGATATCATGACAAAAGACAATCTGGTTACCGCGCCGCAGGGAACAAGTCTTGAGCAAGCCGAACGAATTCTTCAAAAGCATAAAGTCGAAAAGCTGCCGGTTGTTGACAAGAGCGGCGTGCTGAAGGGTTTGATCACATTCAAAGACATCTTGAAGAAGCGGAAACATCCGTACGCTTGCAAAGACAAGCACGGACGCCTGCGTGTCGGGGCCGCCGTCGGAGTAACGGCAGACATTCTCCAGCGGGTGGCAGAACTTGTGAAATCCGATGTTGACGTGATCGTGATTGATACTGCACACGGCCATTCGCGTGGAGTCATGGATGCTGTAAGCAAGGTCAGAAAAAAGTTTCCGAAGCTCGACCTGATTGCCGGAAATGTGGGCACTGCCGAAGCAACTCGCGATATGATCAGAGCGGGCGTCGACGCTGTAAAGGTGGGTATCGGGCCGGGTTCGATATGCACGACGCGGGTTGTTGCAGGCGTGGGCGTTCCGCAAGTCTCGGCTATCATGGCGTGTGCAAAAGTAGGCGCACGCGCCGGCGTTCCCATCATTGCCGACGGCGGTATCAAGCAAACAGGTGATATTGCCAAAGCGATTGCCGCCGGTGCAGATACTGTAATGATTGGCGGGTTGTTCGCGGGAGTTGATGAAAGCCCCGGGGAGAAAGTTCTCTACGAAGGCCGCAGTTACAAGATCTATCGCGGCATGGGATCGCTTAGCGCAATGAAGGAAGGCAGCAAAGATCGCTACTTCCAGGATGCTGAAGATGATATTCAGAAACTTGTTCCCGAAGGTATTGAAGGCCGCGTTCCCTACAAAGGCCCTCTTGAAGATACCATCTATCAGATGGTCGGAGGGTTGCGTGCCGCGATGGGTTACTGCGGTTGCGCGACCATCAACGAGATGAAGAAGAACGGCAGATTCGTTCGCATGACTGATGCCGGGTTGCGTGAAAGTCACCCGCACGACATTGCCATCACCAAAGAAGCCCCGAATTACCACGGATGATCTCGTTCAAATGACACACAACAGAATTGCGCGTGTCCGTCATGAAATGCGGGAGAAAGGGCTGGCTGCGCTCATTGTCTCATCGCTTCCGCACATCCGTTACCTGACGGGGTTTACCGGATCCAACGCCCTCCTCATCATCACTCAGAGATCTTCGGCATTTCTCTCGGATGTACGCTACACACTGCAAGCCGGCAAGGAAGTGAAAGGCTGCAAGCGTATCATCATCACTCAAATAGGATTGTACGAAGAAGCAGCCGCACGCGAGTTGTTGAGCGGTTCCGGAAAAACGGGATTCGAATCCAACCAAATCACCTACGCGCAATACAGGGTTCTGCGAAGACTCTTTCCTGAAACCTCGTTTGCCTCAACGGCCGATATTGTCGAGAACGTGATGTTGGTAAAGGATGAGATGGAGATTGAGAGTATTCGCCGCGCTGCGAAAATCTCCGACAAGGTTTTTCACGAAGTGCTGGACAAGATCCGGCCCGGTGTGACAGAGTTGGAGGTAGCGGCAGAGATTTCTTTTCTTCACAAGCGCTACGGCGCACAACGCGATGCGTTTGAGATTATTGTTGCCAGCGGCATCCGCGGGGCGTTTCCTCATGCCCGCGCAAGCAGGAAAAAAATCCGTTCCGGCGAATTTGTGACTCTCGATTTCGGGTGTGTGATTGATGGGTACAACTCGGACATTACCAGAACTGTTGCAGTCGGCACTGTGAGTTCCCGTGCAAAAAGAATATACCAGGTCGTGAAGGATGCACAGCAGGAGGCGATCGATGCAGCCCGAGGCTCGATGTGGGCGAAAGACCTTGATGCAATCGCCCGCAAGCGCATTGAGCGGGGCGGGCTCGGCAAGTATTTCAATCACTCACTCGGTCACGGACTTGGTTTGCAGGTTCACGAGCGGCCGAAAGTGTCACAACTTAGCAAAGAACGATTGCGCAGCGGCAGCGTCATTACCATTGAGCCGGGCGTGTACGTGCCCGACTTCGGCGGGGTTCGTATTGAAGACGATGTGTTGTTGAATGATGCCGGCTGTCAAGTTCTCAACGGAGCTCCGAAAGAGCTTATCACCTTGTAAGATTTTAGCTTATTTCCAGGAATGATTGAAGCGGTAACAGTTCGAACTAAAGCAAGTCCGGCAACCGTGGACGAGCGCCGGGTTCTTGTCATTGCCTACTACTTTCCGCCGATGGGATTGAGCGGCGTGCAACGGACGTTGAAGTTCGTCAAATATTTACCCGAATTCGGCTGGAAGCCAACGGTGCTGACTGTTGAGCCCGTGGGATACTTTGCGCATGATGAGTCGCTTCTTCTGGAGCTGGAGGGAAAGAATGTCGAAATTGTTCGAACAAATGCCGCCGGACCAGGGAGGGTCTTTTCCAAGAAGAAGCGAACGGTGAAGCTCCCGTCTGAGCGGACAAGGAAATTCCTGAGTCGTGTGAGTGATACATTCTTCATTCCCGACAATAAAATTGGCTGGAAGCGGAAGGCGGTAAAGACGGCGCTTGCATTGCACGAACAGAAACCGTTTGACATGCTGTTTGCCACAGCCCCGCCGTTCACAGATTTTCTCATCGGAGCGGAGATCAAGTCACATCTCAAGATTCCGTTGGTGTTCGACTATCGGGACGCGTGGGTTGAGTATCCTCATAAATTCTACCCGACTCCGTATCACAAGTTGCGCACGATCCGGTTGGAACGCAGCGCGCTGAAGGCAAGCAGCCATATAGTCACAACAAATCGCAACGTGAAGGAGTTGCTGATCAAACGTCACCGCTTCCTCGGCTACAATGATGTTGAGATCATCCCGCAAGGCTATGATCCTGAGGATTTTGCAGGGACAGATGCCGATGGTGTTGTTCCGAGAACGAACAAGATGAGAATTACATACGCCGGTGTGTTCTGGGAAGACAGAGTGCCGACGTATTTCCTGCAGGCTCTTCACACGTTGTTCCAGGAACAGCCCCACCTTCGTGACCGCATAGAAGCGTTGTTCATCGGCAAGTTCCGAAAGGAGAACACGAAGCTTGTCGAAAAGCTCGGCCTGAAGGATACCGTTATTGTTGTTGACTATCTCCCGCACCGTCAGTGTGTCAACAATCTTGTTGCGTCGGATGTGCTCTGGATGATTGTGGGGGATAATGTGGGATCGCCCGGCAAAGTGTACGAGTATATCGGCGCCCGTAAACCGATTCTTGGCTGCGTGCCGGACGGGTTTATGAAACAGACAATTCTCGAAGCCGGGGGCGTTGTGACTGCACCGGGCGATGTTGCTGCTATCAAGCACGCTATTGAAACATTCTATCGTCAGTATGAAGAAGGGACGTTGCAGAATCCGCCTGAGGAGGTTGTGGAAAAATATGATCGAACGAAATTGACGGGCAAGTTGGTCAAATTGTTTGAATCGCTGTTGGCAGTGTAGGTGATTGCGCCAATTACTTATCATTTCTATCAATGAACATCCTCGTCATCGGTTCCGGCGCTCGTGAGCATGCGCTGGTCTGGAAAATCAGACAAAGCCCGAAGGTCAGGGAAATCTACTGTTCTCCCGGAAATCCCGGTATCGGCGAACTTGCCGAGTGTCTGCCAATGCGGGCAACGGCGCTTGAGGGTCTTCTCGATTTTGCGAAGCAGCAACAAATCGACTTGACTGTCGTCGGTCCGGAACAGCCGCTCGCTGACGGGATCGTTGACCTGTTCGAGGCGAATGGAATGAAGATATTCGGGCCCACAAAACGCGCAGCAGAACTTGAATGGAGCAAGGCGTTCGCCAAGGAATTCATGCAACGGCACGGAATCCCGACGGCACGCTACAAGAAATTCACCGCTTCGCAGAGTGCTGAGGCGAACGACTACATCTCGCGCAGCAGTATGCCTGTTGTCCTGAAAGCGGACGGACTTGCAGCCGGGAAAGGCGTTCTCGTCTGTTCCTCTCGTGAACAAGCCGTTGCATCATTTGAAGAGATGAAACGGCAGTTTGGTGCCGCTGGCGACACGATTGTAGTTGAAGAATTCTTGGAAGGAGAAGAAGCCTCCGTTTTTGCAATTTGCGACGGAAAAGACTTCGTCATGCTTGCACCGGCACAGGATCACAAGCGTGTCTTCGACGGCGACAGAGGAAAAAACACCGGTGGAATGGGGGCCTATGCTCCGGCGCCGATTGTCACGCCTGATATTTTGCGCGACGTCGAGGAAAAGATCATCAAACCAACACTCACGGGAATGGCGTCCGAAGGCCGCCCGTACAAAGGTTGCCTTTATGTTGGTTTAATGATTACGACAGGCGGTCCGAAAGTTATTGAATACAACTGCCGCTTCGGCGATCCGGAGACTCAGGTGGTTTTACCTCTGCTGAACAGTGATATCGTGGAGTTGTTTGACGCAACATGCGAAGGACGCATCGGAGAGTTGCGAAGCAATATAGCGCACTCGCAATCTGCCGTGTGTGTTGTGCTTGCTTCCGGCGGCTATCCTGACGAGTATCCGACCGGAATCGAAATCGACGGGCTTGATGAGTTGGCGGGAGTCAACAACGTTCTGGTATTTCATGCCGGAACAAAATTGCAGGGCAGCACTCTGGTCACGGCAGGGGGGAGAGTTCTCGGTGTAACGGCGATAAAGTCCGATCTCGCCGGAGCGATTGAGGATGCCTACAACGCTGTCGGGAAGATATCATTTGCCGGTGTTCATTACCGCCGCGATATCGGCAAGAAGGCATTTGTGCATTGATGCGATGGCTGAAGTCATATCAGGATGTTTTACTGATTGTGTTGATCGGTTTCATTTTGAGAGTGAGTCTTGTCGGCTACCTGCATCTTCAAGGCTACACCGGCGACGAACGGGAATATATTTCGCTAGCGGCCAAACTTGCACAGGGGCAAGCGTTTGTTGATTCCAACGGCGAATGGTCAACGAAGGCACCGCTCTGGCCGCTTCTCTTGTCGATCATTTTTCGAGTGTTCGGCGACGAATTGCTTGTCCCGCACATACTCGGATGCTTCCTCGGCGGATTGGCAATCTGGTTGGGATTTGTCCTGAGCCTTGATTTGACGGGGAGCAGATTTGTTGCGTTGATTGCAGCGGCGTTCATCGCCGTGTATCCGGGACTTGTTATCTACTCGACGCTGCTTCAAACGGAATCGTTGTACATTGTTTTCGTTCTTGCTTCGTTTATCTTACTTGAACGCCAACGCAAGCATCCGACACTTTCAACCGGAGTTCTGGTTGGCGTTATGGCGGGTCTTGCGACATTGACCAGGGCGGTGTTCTTTGGCTTCTTTGTTTTTCTGATTGCGGCGCTTGCTATACTGTATCGGAAGCAACCCGGCTCGTATGCAGGCTCGTTGTCGATTGCGGCCGTTGCGTGGCTGATTGTCCTCACGCCGTGGACGATTCGTAACTGCAACATTCATGGCGAGCTTGTTCCGATTTCTTCGTGGGGTGGAATGTCGATGCTGCTCGGCAACAACCCGTACTCAACAGGAACGTGGAGCAGCAAACCGGGCTTCGAGGAATGGTTCGAGCGTAAAGCGAAGGAGAATCTGGACTTGACTCAATCGTCGGAAACGGAAAGAAGCGCGTTCGGCAGAAAACTTGCGGTTGAGTATGTACTTTCCGAACCGGAAAATGCTGCCAAGCTTGCGCTGAAGAAATTCTATATGCACGGAGTCTATCCCATCTCAAACACCGACTCGGATACTCGACTTCAGGCTGTTTGCGTTGCGGGTGATATAGTGATGTACCTCTTTGCGGGGTTCGGCTTGATATTAATGGGGTGGAGGAAAGAGGGCTTCGTTCCGATCATTCTGGCCATGGTGTTTTTTACAACAATGCAAGTGTTGTTGCATTGCGAGGCACGGTACAGGCTCCCGCTCATGCCCTTTGCAGCCATCTTCGCGGCAGGTGGCGTGGCATTGTTCGCAGACACACATAGGCTGAGGGACTTTTTCAATATTCGTCGGAACAAAATTCTCGCTGCGTCCTGGGCAATGTTTGTTAGTGCCGTCTATTCATTCACGGCATGGCAATTTCTTGAAGGTAACATATGATTTCTGAAAGGGGAAGAACACGTTGAACATCCTTGTCACCGGCGGTGCCGGGTTTATTGCCTCACATATTGTGGATGAATACATCTCGCGTGGTCACAAGGTGACGATTCTCGATAACCTCTCTACCGGCCGGAGAATCAATATCAATCCGGCGGTGGCATTTCACGAGGTTGACCTTCGGGATGCGGAAGCCGTGAAGGAGATTTTTCAGGCCGGCCGCTTCGATGTCGTCAATCATCACGCAGCACAAATGGATGTTCGCAGATCTGTTGAAGATCCGGTATATGATGCGTCCGTCAATATCATCGGCGTACTCACAATGCTCGAGTGTTGTGTCGCTACGGGTGTCAAGCGCGTGATATTCGCGTCCAGCGGCGGCGCAATTTACGGAGAACAGGATTACTTTCCGGCGGATGAGCTTCATCCGACCCGCCCGATCTCACCGTACGGCGTGGCGAAGCTGACAACCGAACAATATCTCTTTTACTACAAAGCTGTGTACGGAATCGATTCCGTCAGTCTCCGTTATGCCAACATCTACGGCCCGCGCCAGAATCCCGAAGGCGAGGCGGGTGTTGTTGCAATCTTCACAACAAAACTACTCGGTCGTCAACAACCTGTCATCAACGGCGATGGAAAGCAGACTCGTGACTATGTCTATGTTGGAGATGTTGTGCAAGCCAACGTCCTTGCGCTGAACTGTGAAGGCTCGCATGTGTTCAACATCGGTACGGGAATTGAAACAAATGTCAACCAACTCTTCCATCACCTCAAGCAACTGACAGATTCATCAGCCGATGAACGCCACGGTCCGGCCAAGAAGGGCGAACAATTGCGAAGCGTTCTCACATCAGCTCGCATCGAACAACAATTGGGATGGAAGCCTACTGTTTCTATGGAAGAAGGCCTTCGAAAGACGGTCGAGTACTTCAAGACGAAAGAGGGATATGGCGCGTAGATCGGCTGTCGATTCCGGGCTGTTATTTGCAGGCGATCGCATTGCGACCTCGCGGGCAATCTCTCTTGTCGAAAACGAGCTTGATGGCTCCGAGGAATTTCTTCGCACAATTTATCCGAAGACAGGTCGAGCGTACCGAATAGGCATCACGGGCCCTCCCGGTGCAGGCAAAAGCACGCTCACAAACAAACTTGCGCAGTACTATCGGCGGCAGAATCTTGGTATCGGGATTATCGCGGTTGACCCGACGAGTCCTTTTACCGGCGGCGCATTGCTCGGCGACCGGGTTCGCATGACGGATGTGGAGTTAGACGAGGATGTGTTCATTCGCAGCATGGCTTCGCGGGGAAGTCTTGGAGGTTTGAGCAAGAAGGCAATGGAGGCTGCAGATGTTCTTGATGCGTCGGGGAAAGATATTATTATTATGGAAACAGTCGGTGTTGGCCAATCGGAACTGGACATTGCAGGAGCTGCCGATACAACTGTCGTTGTCCTCGTCCCGGAATCAGGCGATTCGATTCAGGCGATGAAGGCGGGTTTGATGGAGATTGCGGATTTCTTTGTACTGAACAAAGCCGACCGCGCCGGAGCCGAACAGGCAGTCATGTCCATCAAAATGATTCTGCATTTCAAGCCGGCAAGTGCCTGGAATTCTGATGTGCTGAAATGCGTAGCCAGCGAAGGAAAGGGCATTGAAGAGATTGCCGCGAAGATCGGCGAGCATCGGGCGTATCTCGAACAGAGTAGCGAATTACAAAGGAAGCGACGTTTGCGTACGGAATCCCGCATTCGTGAGCTTGTAGCCGACAAACTGCGTACGGATTTCTGGAGTGAAGAACGCCAGCGCATTCTTTCCTCCAGAATGGACGATGTTGTTTCGTTTGTGACAACACCGTACGATCTTGCACATGAACTAATCAATAATTTTCGTAATCAGTAGGAGAAGACTAAATGGCAGACGCAACCGGAATGAGCTTCAATCTCACCGAAAGCCAAAAGGCGGTTCAGGAGCTTGCGCGCAAGTTTGCTGAAGAAGAGATGCGCCCTCACGTTCTGAAGTACGACGAATCGCAGGAGTTCCCTCACGACATTGTGAAGAAGGCGGCCGATCTCGGGTTCATGGGAATGACGTGGCCGGAAGAACTCGGCGGTGCAGGTTTGAGCGAAATGGAGGCAATCGTCATCATCGAAGAGATTGCTAAAGTCGATCCGTCCATTGCCCTCACAGTTGCTTCACATAATAGTTTGTGTACAGGACACATCATGAAGTTCGCCAACGACGAGCAGAAGAAGCGCTATGTTCCCGATCTCGCCAGCGGGCGCACACTCGGCGCGTGGGGGCTGACGGAACCCGGCTCCGGTAGTGATTCGGGAGGGATGAAAACAATCGCTGTTCGCGACGGCAAGGACTGGATTCTTAACGGAAGCAAGACGTTCATTACGCAAGGGTCGGTTGGCGGAACGTACGTCATTATGGCGATGACGGACAGGTCGAAGGGGAAGGGGAGCATCTCTGCTTTCATTCTCGAAAAGGGAATGAAGGGATTTACCATCGGCAAGAAGGAAAACAAACTCGGCATGCGTTGCAGTGACACCGCGACCTTGATATTCGACAACGTTCGTGTGCCCGGAGAGAATCTGATCGGAGAAGTAGGGCAGGGATTCAAGCAGGCGCTGACGGTTCTTGACGGCGGACGAATCGGCATTGCGGCTCTTTCGGTTGGCATTGCTCAAGGCGCGCTTGATGCAAGCGTGAAGTACGCAAAGGAACGGCACCAATTTGGCAAAGCGTTGGCCGAGTTTCAAGGCATCCAATGGAAGCTTGCCGATATGGCAACTGAAATCAATGCTGCCCGGCTGCTGACCCAGCGGGCGGCATGGATGGCAACGAATGGAATGGACTACACGCTCGCCGTCTCGCAAGCGAAGCTCTTTGCCAGCGAGGCTGCTGTACGTGCAACCAACGAAGCTGTACAGGTTCATGGCGGTTACGGATTTATCAAGGAATTTCCGGTCGAAAAGCTGTACCGTGATGTGAAGCTTATGACGATCGGCGAAGGGACTTCTGAGGTTCAAAAGATGGTCATTGCACGACAATTGCTGGCATCATAATCTATGGCGCTTATCGGAACGGAACTCAAATATTCTCCCTCATTCCAAAAGAATGAAGAGAATTTCAAATCACTGCTGAAGCGCGTGCGGGAGAGGGAAGAGAAGGTCAGACTCGGCGGCGGGAAGGCGGCGATCGAGAAACTTCATCAGAAAGGAAAGCTCTCGGCTCGGGAACGTATTGAGAAGCTGGTTGATCCCGGAAGCTATTTTCTCGAAGTCGGCCTCTTTGCCGCGTACGAAATGTATGAGGAATACGGGGGAGCCCCGTCATCAGGGACTGTGTTCGGCATCGGCAAAATTCATGGCCGCGATGTCGTTATTGTAGCCAACGATGCAACGGTAAAGGCAGGGGCGTGGTTTCCGATTACTGCCAAGAAGAATTTGCGGGCGCAGGAAATCTCCATCGAAAACCGCCTGCCGATTGTCTATCTCGTCGACTCAGCGGGAGTATTTCTCCCTCTCCAAAGTGAAATCTTTCCCGACAAAGAACACTTCGGCCGCATCTTCCGGAACAACGCCGTCATGTCATCTCTCGGCATCACACAAATTGCCGCAATTATGGGGCCGTGTGTGGCAGGCGGTGCGTATCTCCCGATCATGAGCGATGAAGCATTGATTGTTGATAAGACGGGAAGCGTCTTCCTTGCCGGAGCACATCTTGTGAAGGCTGCAATCGGTGAGGAAATTGAGAACGAATTGCTCGGCGGGGCAACAGTCCACTGTGAAATCAGCGGCGTCACCGACCACAAAATGGCGAATGATGACGAAGCAATTCAGAAAATCCGAAGCATCATCAGCAAACTCGGACACAAACCCACTGCCGGGTTTGATCGCAGTGAATCTGTTCTGCCAACGTATCCGGTGGAAGATATCTACGGCCTCTTTCCTGCGGATCGCACGAAGCCGTACGATACGTACGAAATTCTTGCGCGCATTCTCGACGGAAGTGAGCTCGACGAATACAAGGCGGGCTACGGCAAAACGATCATTACAGGCTACGCCCGCATAGATGGTTGGGCCGTCGGGATTGTGGCGAACCAGCGCTCGGTTGTTAAAACTGCAAAGGGAGAAATGCAGGTCGGTGGCGTCATCTATAGTGATAGCGCCGACAAGGCGACGCGCTTCATTCTGAACTGTAACCAGAAGCGCATCCCGCTGGTATTCTTCCAGGATGTCACCGGGTTTATGGTCGGAAGTCGTGCTGAGCATGGCGGCATTATCAAGGATGGCGCGAAACTCGTGAATGCCGTTGCAAACAGTATCGTTCCGAAATTTACATTCATGGTGGGGAATAGTTACGGCGCGGGCAACTACGCAATGTGCGGCAAGGCATACGATCCTCGTTTAATCTATGCCTGGCCGACTGCACAGATTGCTGTGATGGGAGGGAAACAGGCGAGCGAAACGTTGCTGGGAATTCGTATCCAGCAGATGGAAAAAGGGGGCAAACACATCAGCAAAGAGGAACAACAGCAGTTGCTTGCAGAAATCCGGCAACGCTACGAAAAAGAGACAGATCCCTATTTTGCTGCAGCCCGCTTGTGGGTGGACGGGATTGTTGATCCGGCGGAGACACGCAACATTGTTTCGAGGGGAATTGAGATGGCAATGCACAATCCGGATTTCCCGCAGTTCAATCCCGGCGTTATTCAAACGTAATCGGCCAGACAATTCGGAGCGGTGAGGATGAAAGGTTCTTTGCTTTCAATGCTGGTCGGATTGTTGCTTGTTGTTCCGGCATCATCATCCTCACAGACTTCCCCTCCGGTGTTCGACGAACGCGCCGAGGTTCCCGAGTTGATCAGTTTTTTTGCGCCGTTTGTGTTCCCGAAAGTCGTGCAGGACATTTATCAACTGAAAGAATTCATTCGCAGCGAGGAGTTCGCAGAATTCAAGCAATCATTCGGCGACCTTCACGCAGTTGACGCAATTTTTGACAAAGCGATGAGGTTCAGTTGGAGCAACGCCTACGAGGCGCTGTTTATCTCGCTGGCGGCGACGATGGATCACAGAAGGTTTGGCGTGAAGATACCGGTTATAGGGCCGTTGCTCTGGTTTCCGCTGACGTCGGAGTTCGAAGATCAATTTCGCGCCCGGGTAGACGCCCTGCCGCGAAAACTCTATGCCGATTCACCTCTTAGAGGTGCAGGCGATCGCGACAAATTGCAGCACTTTTTCGGGTCGGCGTTTCTTGCATACACGTTCGAGTCACGCGACGTCGCTGAACGCATAGGCTCGTTTATCGAGTGGGGCGAAGATAAAATAATTGTTGACGGAGCGTTGGATGAACGTGATTTCCGCTCAAACCGTCACGGGCAGGAATTCGGGTTAAGATTGTTGGATGACAAGACTGTTCTTCCATCGTCGTTTTTACGTTACTCGATTGCCGTCCACGATTCACTGTCTGAAACGCCGTGCGGCACAGTAGATCTTATTCAGGAGGATCGATGAAATCCATTCTCGTTGTTGATGATGACAAGGCAATACGCGATTCGCTCCGCATGATTCTGCAGTACGCAAAGTACGACGTTCACTTTGCAGAGGACGGTATGTCGGCATTGTCGCAACTTGCGGCTTTGCAGTTTGACCTTGTTCTGCTTGATATCAAGATGGCCGGCATGGACGGCCTTGAGGTACTTCGCAAGATCAAAGAAACCGAAACTGATCTGCCTGTCGTTATGATCTCCGGCCACGGCACAATCGAAACTGCTGTCGAGGCAACCCACCTCGGAGCGTTCGACTTCCTCCAAAAACCTCTCGACAAAGACAAACTGCTGATTGTGCTTCGCAACGCGTTGGAGAAGAAGCAGTTGCTGCTTGAGAACAAGTTGATGAAAGAGAGGGTTGAGGGAAAAAACGTCATCCTCGGCGAAAGCCAGAAAATCAAGGATGTGCTGACGGTGATAGAACGGGTTGCGCCAACCGATGCCCGCGTGTTGATTACGGGTGAGAATGGTGTCGGGAAAGAACTTGTGGCGAAAGCGATTCATCGGCAAAGCAGACGGAAGGAAAAACCACTCATCGAGGTAAACTGCGCTGCAATCCCGAACGAGTTGATTGAGTCTGAACTCTTCGGACACGAGAAGGGTGCATTTACCGGTGCAACGAATCAGCGCATCGGCAAGTTCGAACAGGCTGATGCGGGAACGATTTTTCTTGACGAGATTGGCGACATGAGCATGAACGCCCAGGCGAAAGTCTTGCGGGCATTGGAAGAGGGGAGAATCGAACGGGTGGGCGGTACGAAACAAATTGCCGTTGATGTTCGTGTAATTGCAGCAACGAACAAGAATATCGCCGAAGCAATCAAGCAGAATCGCTTCCGTGAGGATCTGTTTCATCGCCTGAATGTTATTCCAATTCATGTGCCGCCGCTACGCGAGCGTCGCGAGGATATTCCGCTGCTGGCGGTATCGTTTGCAGAAGAGATTTGTCTGCGATATGGCATGGGCCGGAAGAAGTTCTCGATTGATGCCCTTCAGAAATTGAAGATGATGGATTGGCCCGGCAACGTTCGTGAACTGCGCAACATCGTTGAACGATTGGTGATTATGACACCGTCACATACGATTGAAGCGGCACAGATTGAAAAAGGCGCTACCGGCACAAGAACCGAGTTTGATGATCTGCTGAGTCTTGGGGGGACGTTCCAAGATTTCAAGGACAGGGCCGAGGCGGCATACATCAAGAAAATGCTGGACGAGAACAAATGGAACATCAGCAAGACGGCTGAAGCGCTCGACATACAGCGCAGTCATCTTTACAACAAAATGAAGAAGTTTGGATTAATGCGGGGGGATGAGCCGGAAGAGTAGATTCAGTTCTCCCTTTTTGTCCGCTGCCGTACAACTTCATACATGGCAATCGCTCCTGCGACTGATGCGTTGAGTGATTCGATTCTTCCCAAGAGGGGAATCCGTACGAGAAAATCGCAATGTTCCTTCACAAGCCGCCGTATTCCCTTACCTTCATTTCCAACAACAAGTACAATGGGCGACGTATAATCAACCGCATCATGCAACCGATCGCCTGCACCATCCAACCCGACAATCCAACACCCTTCCTGCTTCAGATCCCTGATCGTATGCACGATGTTTGTCACTTCCGCAATGGCGATATGAGTTGTTGCCCCCGCTGAAGTCTTGACGACTGTCGAGTTGACGGGAGCCGAATGATGTTTCGGAACAATCACTCCGTGCACACCTGCACACTCGGCTGTACGCACCAACGCGCCGAGATTATGCGGGTCTTCAATCTCGTCCAGAATCAGCAGAAACGGTTTCTGATTGCGTCCGGCTGCGATGCCGAACAGTGATTCAACGCCGACATACTTATGCGGCGAGCGAAGTACGGCAACGACTCCCTGCGTCATTTGGTCGTCGGCAAGTTCACGGAATTTCTGGCGGTGCATTTCGGTGACGGGTATGTTCCGGGTCTTGGCAAGTGCACGGATTTCTTCGATAGGTTTCCCGTGAACGCCGGAAAGGAGAGAAATATGTTCGATGGCACGGCCGGCCTTGAGAGCCTCTATCACCGGATTTCTGCCAACGATTGTTTCAGGCATGGCTACGCTGTCGGAAACGACTTCTTAGGATGTGTCCTTTAGTTTTTGTCTTCGGGCGATGATCTTTTCAATTCCCCATCCAACAAGAAAAAAGAAAATGCCGAGAAGGAACAGGTACAACTCAATCCACAACGTCGGGCTGTTGATGCCAAGGATGAGGCCCAGACCCAGGCAGGCAATGCCGAGTGCTTCAAGCCCTTTTGCAACGTAGATCATTCTTGGTTTCCGTCCCCGATATCGGGATCATCCTCAAGTGTCACGCTCTTTCCTTCATTTGCGACTTGCTGCAGGCGGATCTTCAGCGTCGTTTCATTCAGCCGATGTTTGAATGCAAACCGCTTATTGATATGAAGAACGGGAAAGTCATGCTTGAACTCTTCAAAGTTCTCTTCGCCCGGAAGCAGTTTGATAACCTTGAGCGTAAATGGTGTTTCCGTGCGGACCTTGTTCAACACTGCAAGCGCTTCGTTGCAGAGCGGACAGTCGTCTTTCGAAAACAGTTCGACGAGTATCATGAATTCCTATCTTCATGTTTTCGGTTCAGCGCGAGAATCCAGATCACGCCGCCGAGGAATAACGGGATGCTGATGAGTTGTGCCTCCGACAAGCCGAACAGCAATCGCGGATTCAGCCGCAGAAACTCCACGCTGAACCTGAAGAGACTCGATAAAACAAGATAGATGGCGAACAGTTTTCCGTCGGGATAGTTCTTTCTTCTGAAGTACAACCACATCAGCAGAAACCCGCCAACGCCGAGGAGCATTTCATACACCGGGGTCGGATGGCACGGGGTGTTGTCGGGGACGATTCCATTTGGGTATTGACTTGTCAGCTCGGGGAAGATGGAAAATGCCCGTGAAGGAGGGTAAGTGCCGTTCTCGTAATTCGTACCCCAAGGCAAATCGGTCGGAAAGCCATAGTCGCCGTCGCCCGATAAGTGGCAGCCCAAACGCGCAACGCCATATGCGAGCAACAGCGCTACCCCAAGGGCGTCTACAACTTTGAGAATAGGAATCTTCTTTGATCGAACATAGACGATAATCGCTGCCATGCCGACAATAAATCCGCCGTACCACGTCAATCCGCCCGCTGAAAAAATCATGTCGAACGGCGCCCGCATGAATGAACTCCAGTTTTCAATGAGGTACAGAAGTTTTGCGCCGGCGAGGCCGAAGATCAAGGCAATGATCGTGATATTGCTGGCAAGGTTCGGGTTGATGCCTTTGCGTTTGAATTCCAAGGAGAGAATGTAACTTCCTATGAGAAATCCAATACCCAGCATCAGTCCATAGCTGTACACTTTAACGGGGCCTATCTCAAACAGAATCGGTATCATGAAACGACTAACTCAACTATTGGTTGTTTAGGGGATTTGAGAAGAGTGATGTTCTTTGCTGTGAACTTGATGACAAACGTGTTTTCGGTACCATCGAGGCTTGCAACGGTGACAGAGTACGTTCCTTTTAGGTTGTCGTACTCGCGAATAAACTGCGCTGTGCCCGATGCGGGAAGACTTAACTGAGGAGCTTTCAATCCTACGATTGTGAGTCGTAGCTCTTTCTCTGTAAGTTCCTCCTGAACTGCAAGCTCGTAACGAAAGCTGGCAAACCTTCTGGTAGTTTCGATTGTAATGAGAACTGTCCGGGCTTGTCGTTCGGCATTGAAATGCGGGGCGATGGTCAGGCGGTATTCGTGTTCCGAAGTTGTGCGTACTTTCGGGGCCCGTTGCTTGGTCATCCTGATGCGCTATCCTTCAAAATACGTTGCCTCTTCCTGCTTGAACATCTCGATGATTTCCTTCGGCGAGGAAACATGAAGAAGTTTCTCGCGAAACTCAGCCTTGTTCATCAGGCGTGAGATGCGGCTGAGCAACTTGATATGGGGTCCGACCATGTTCGCCTTACTGACCAGCAAAAATACAAGACGCACAGGCTTTTCATCGAGCGATTCATAATCAATGGGTTCGGCGGTTATGGCAAACGCCGCTGCTATGTCTGAAACAGCGTCAGTCTTTCCATGAGGGATGGCAAATCCGTCGCCGACGCCGGTTGACATGATTTGCTCGCGTTCGAAGACTGCCTCACGCACCTTCTCCTTATCGAGAACCTTCGGTGATGTTGCAACGAGATCAACGATGCTGTTGATGATATCGTCCTTCGAGTTGCCTTCAAGATGTGTTACTACAAGATCCTCCGTGAGGAGATCGCTAATCTTCATTGCTTCTAATCGCTCCTATAATTCGTCGCGCCAGTGAATAATCTTGCGCTCGTATTGGTTTGCCAGATCGTCGGCAACGGATTTGTCCGGCGCTTCTGCATTGATATGAAACAGGGGACGTTCCTTGTCAGGCAACAACAACACAGATGCTCGCTGGCCGTTGTGTTGCAAATGAACTTTCACACCGTCCACAAGATCACGTTGCTTGCCCTCCGAGTCGCGCATAATTTGCCTCATCACCCTTCCCTTGTGTTCCCACGAACAATTGACGTTACGTTTCGACATGTACATGCGCGGCAGCGCTGCGTCAATCTCTCCCAGCCGCTTGCCTGTCATGGCCATCATCATGAGAATGCGTGCAAAGGAGTACATCGCGTCGGTTGCGAAAAAGAAGTCCGTGAAAATGAAGCCCCCCTTGTTACCGCCAACAAACTGTACCTGCTTGGTGGTCGCCGCCTCCATCATGGCAAGATGGCTGTTTCGTGTTTTGAGCACGGACACATTCCGTTGGGCGCAGATGATATCGATATCCCCGGACGACGTGATAGGAACCGCAATTGCGGTGGCATCAGGATTTGTTTGCAGAAAAAGTTCGGTCACAATCGTCAGCAGCCTGTCGGTATGGATGGGCTCGCCGTTTTCATTGACAAGGAATATCTTTTCACCTCCCGCGTCGATGAGGCAGCCGATGTCATAGCGTAACGATGTGACAATGTGAGACAATTGTTTGATCGAGTTGTCAAACTCATACTGATCGCGTGTCAGGCGTTTGGGATCGAGATGGGCGTTGGTTGCAATAACTTGACAGTCGAACGAGCCCAGAATAATGGGGAAAATGGTAGAAGCAACGCCGTTCGAATAGTCGATCACCATATTGAACTTGCGTTTGTTGATTGCATCAATGTTGATGGAGGAAAGGAATTTCTCCCTGTACGATTCCGTCGTTCGTTCGGGGAAGAAGATGCTTCCCACTTTGTCCCGTGTGGCCCGCGGAAAATCCTCTCCAAAAAACAACCGTTCGATATGTTTCGTTTTTCCGGAAGGCAAATCTTTCCCGTTCGCATCGAAGAAAATAATGTCGGTCAGATTTTTGTCAAACGGCGATCGCCGAACATGAATCCCTCCGGCCTCCTTCCCTGTGCTCAGTTCATGCCGCAACAGCGGTATCGACATCGCCCGCAAGTCCATAGTGTTCACACCTGCGGAAATCAAGCCGCAAATCAGCGCGCGGTTCATCATGCGTGACACATTGTCGGAATCGCGGCATGTAACGGCGGTTTTGCCTTCCCCGATAAACGCCCCGTACGCCGCGCCCAGTTTCGCCCCGAACTCGGGATTCATCTCGATATTGGAAAGTCCGGTCACTCGCGCATCGGCAAACAATTCGCGCAACCATTTATCCTCCCATACAAGGCTGCGAGTGAGGATGGCGCCTTCTTCAACGACTTTCTCGGGCCAGAGTTTAATGTTGGATGATAGCTGGGCTTTCCGTCCAATCCAGCATGCGTCGCCGATGAACACATTCTCGGCAATCACAGCTTTTTCGCCTATCGAGCAACGCGAGCAGACAACATCGTTGGAAAGTTCCGTACTGTGCCCGACAACGACGTCATTCCAAATCACGGTGTTGCGAAGCACGGCTCCCGGCCCGACTACGCAGTTGTCGCCAATAACACAGTTGGACATAGCGACATCGTCTCCGATCGTGACATTTTTGCCGAGCACAACCTGTCCGGTGATGGAGAGCTTATCGCGTTGGAACGAGCAACCCTCGCCATACCGCAAGTTGCCGTCCTTCTTTCCTTCGATAGTGATATTGACGCTACCGTTTAACGCATCAATGTGCGCTTCCTGATATTCATTCAGGTTTCCGATGTCGCGCCAGTATCCGTCCGCAATGTACCCGTATAGTCCCAGGTCGTTGCGCAAAAGATGCGGGAAGAGATTTTTGCTGAAATCGAATTCTTCGCGGTACGGAATCAACTCCATGACATCCGGCTCAAGAATGTAGATGCCGGTGTTGATGGTATCGCTGAAGACTTCTCCCCATGAAGGCTTCTCAAGAAACCGTGTGATCTTGCCGTCTTCTGCCGTGATAACCACGCCAAACGCCAGCGGGTTTGTTGCATGCGTGAGAACAATGGTCGCCTTTGCTTTCTTGGCTTCGTGATACCGGATTGCTGCCGAGAGGTCGAAGTCTGTGAGTACATCACCGCTAATGACGAGGATTCGTTCATCAATTCCTTTTGTCGCATTGCGTACGCTGCCGGCAGTGCCGTAGTCGGCCTCGGCCTTCACATAGCTCATCTTCACGCCAAGGCGTGAACCGTCACCAAAGTAGTTAGTGATGGCTTCAGGGGAGTAGTACAGGGTGGAGATCATTTCCGAGATGCCGTGTTTTTTCAGCAGCTCCACGATGTGGTGCATCATCGGCTTGTTCATAACCGGCGCCATCGGCTTTGGAGTATTGCACGTCAACGGGCGCAGTCGCGTCCCGAACCCGCCAGCCATGATGACTGCTTTCATCGTTCGGTTGAGCCTATGTGAAAGGAATAAGAAATGATTGGTCTGCTATAGTACTGCGAAAAAGATAGTGAAATTCAAGTATGAATACAATGGATGGCTGCCGCATGCGGTTTCAGTAAACGAGTCTCTCTTGCTGCAACCCGTCAATGGTTCAACGCGCTGTCCATGTCTGCAATAATATCCTCAACATCCTCTATGCCGACGGAGATGCGAACAAGTCCGTCTGTTACACCTATGCGCGCCCGTTGCTCAGCCGGGATCGCGGCGTGCGTCATCGTTGCGGGATGCGTGATAATCGTCTCCACGCCTCCAAGACTCTCCGCCAAGGCACATAGTCGGACTTTCTTGAGAAAGGTGCCGGCAGTGTCAATGCTTCCCAGCTCGAACGAAATCATGCCGCCGAAGCCCCGCATTTGCTTTTTTGCAAGTTCGTGCTGCGGGTGATCCACAAGACCGGGATAATACACTTTGTGCACTTTCTTCTGAGTTTTCAGCCACTGCGCAACCTGCATTGCGCTTTCACAGTGTTGCTTCATACGCACTGCAAGGGTTTTCGTACCACGCAAACAGAGCCAGGCATCGAACGGACTCAGGATTCCACCGATTTGTCCCGTGGTGTTCATGGCCGCGCTGACGACGCCGCTCGAGGGTCCGCCGATGTCGATGCAGGCCGCCCAACTCGCTCCGAGTGTGAACATCGAAGCCGCCGCCGCAACCGCAATCAGTACGGACGCTGCCACAGGGTGAGTGATCCAGGCGGCGGCGAGCATCGCCATCGCAGCCGCCGCAT
>JAANMV010000021.1_pt1 | contig 154736 bp, 135 predicted proteins | sample 7279661 | NCBI WGS metagenome assembly JAANMV01 (sample SAMN14094540, study PRJNA606508) | bioreactor metagenome | isolation source: A lab-scale SPAN reactor treating ammonium-rich wastewater day 121 | place: Ireland: Galway | collected 2017-05-16
GTACCATCTTCTTTACATCTTTATACCCATTTGCTTCAAATGAATAAAGATACATTCCTGAAGCCATATAACTTCCGTCAAATTTAACTTCATAACTGCCCGCAAGTTTGTATTCGCTTAATCTGTACACCTCACTGCCAAGAATATCATAAACCTTAATTGAAACATTTGTACTTTGGGGAATATCAAATTTTATAGTTGTTACCGGATTAAAAGGATTTGGATAATTCTGATACAATTTATATGAGTCGGGTATTTCGCTTGATATAGGTTGAATACCGATTACACACAAAGTTGTTACGTAACCAAATGTACCAGTTTGAGGTGTGATGAGTGTATCCATTATTAAAAAATCTGTAACTGATGGAATATGGCTATTCACTATTCCGCCTGAGTCTACTGATATTTTATGAGAAACAGTGTTACCGCAAGTATTTCCATTGTTATCCAGCTTTACAATAAACATTCCGGTTGATCCCCAAATACCGCCAAATCCTGCAGCAACATAACCCCCATCACTGGTTTGTAAAATCGACCTAGCATCCGTTTGTCCCGTGCCGCAGTCCACAACCCTGCTCCATTGAAGCGAACCATCAGAGTTAAGTTTCAAAATGAACATACCACCACCCCAACCGGTATAACCAGCTAAAGCATAACCGCCATCAATAGTTTGTACGATTGAATAGGCACGATCACTATTTACTGCAAAAACTTTGGTCCACTGAAGCATACCGCTGCTGTCTAATTTTGCAATATACATTTTTTCCGACATGAACGAGTAGGTCCATCCTGCTACTGCATAACCGCCGTCAGTAGTTTGTACTATCGAATAAGCAAAATCATCGCCTTTACCGTCAATCGTCTTTGCCCATTGAAGAGTACCATTTGAATCAAGCTTTACTACAAGCATATCTTCACCAAAAGACCAGGTTGCGCCCGCCACAATGTAACCCCTATCCGTTGTCTGTTTTATACAACGTCCATAACTACTTCCAATCTTTTTGCTCCATTGTAGTAATCCCATATTGTTGAGCTTAATAATAGTCAATCTAAAAGTACCACCGCCTTCATCCATAGAGTTAGCAGTAATGTATCCGCCATCTGCAGTTTGAACTATAGAATAAGCGGCACCAAGTAAGTCACCAACCAACACTCTTGCCCACTCAACATTGCCTGCAGAGGTGAGCTTAACAATAAACGGACCTGCAATACCTGGTCCAAAATAACTTCCTAATCCTGATACAGCATAACCACCGTCAGAAGTTTGAATTACTGATAAAGCAAGATCGTCATCAAGACTGCCTATGGTTTTGCTCCATTGCATCTGACCGGAAGAAGTTAATTTTACAATATACATATGACCGCCAGGCCAATAATTTCTACCTACTGCAATAAATCCGCCATCTGTTGTTTGTATAATTGAACGAGCCTCTGCGGTATTTGAGGAATCTCCGATCACCACTTGAAATTGAGACTGGGAAAAACAATCCCCCGCACCCGGAATGAATGAGTATAAAATAAAGAAAAGGAATAATATAAAATATGTTTTTTTCATATTAAGGAGTAAATCTGATATTATAAAATCTAAGCTGAAAATATACTTTCTTTACAAAGATAATACATCATTTATGTGATTCCTATGAGGTTAGTCATAAAAAAAGAGACGACCCAACGGATCGTCTCTACATAAGCAATTATTTTTTTATAATTTCAAGCTAATCATGGAAATCAAGCTCAATCAAGTTAATCAAGATAATCATGATAAGTCCTGCGGCACTGTAACATTGTACCAGAATTTCTTTTTCCGGTCAAGCACTTCATCAACGTGAATATGTTTAACCTCTGTATAAGCTTTCAGTCCCTCAAGCCCAAGCTCTCTGCCAACTCCGCTTTGTTTATAACCGCCAAAGGGAGCGAAATCACTCAAAAGATGCCATTCATTTACCCAAACAGTACCGACTCTTAACTTTGCGGCTATATTCATTGCCCGTTCATTATCTTTGCTCCACACTCCGCCGGCTAAACCAAAGTTTGTTGCATTGGCAATTTTTATTGCATCATTTTCATCTTTTGCTTTTATAACAGCAAGTACGGGACCGAAAATTTCTTCCTGTGCAATTCTCATATTATTATCAACATCTGCAAATAATGTCGGTTCAACATAACATCCCAGTTCAAATCCTTTAGGCACTCCCCCGCCGTAAACAAGCCTTGCGCCTTCTTTTTTCCCTATCTCAATATATTCAAGCACTCTTTTCTGGTGTTTATCGCTTACTACGGGACCAATATCTGTATCTTTATCCATCGGGTTGCCGATCTTCATTTTTGCTAGCTTTGCTCTAAGCCTGTCAACAACTTCATCATAAATTTTACTTGTCATAATGAGCCTTGAGCCTGCAACACAGCACTGCCCGTTATGGAAATAACCTGCATATGCAGAGCCGTCAACAGCCAGCTCAAGGTCGGCATCATCAAGTATTATTCCCGCTGATTTGCCGCCAAGCTCAAGAGTAACATTCTTCATTGTTGCTGCAGCATTCTGCATAATAATTTTGCCCACTTCAGTTGAACCGGTGAATGCAACTTTATCAACCATCGGGTTTGTTACCATTTCCTGCCCAACTTCTGCATCACCTGTAATTATATTAACAACTCCTTCCGGCAGTTCAGATGAATCAATAATTTTAGCAAGTTCAAGCGCGCTTACTGATGTTTCAGGCGCAGGTTTCAGCACAATCGTGCAGCCTGCGGCTAATGCAGGAGCAATTTTCCACATTGCCATCTGCAGCGGAAAGTTCCACGGTATAATTGCGGATACAACACCAACAGGTTCACGCACCAGCAGATTCTTGCTTACTCCCGGTTTGGAAATAGCAAGTTCATCGTTTAAATCGGTTAACGCCAGTTTGGCAAAAGTGCTTGCTGCGCGGTATGTTAAAAACATATCGTCTTTGGATTTTTTGTAGGTTGAACCTGATTCTTTAATTTCAAGCTCCTGCAGCAAGGCAGAATTTTCTTTTATCTTATCTGCAATCTGCTTAATAACTGCTGAGCGTTCTTCCCTGCTTTTGTTTGACCATACACCGCTGTCAAAAGCTTCGCGTGCTGCCTTAACGGCAGCTTTGGTATCTTCGACTGTAGATTTGGCAAGCTTTGCAAACACACTTCTGTCATAAGGATTAACTGCATCCATCGTTGAGTTATCTGATGAATTCCTGAATTCACCGTTAATGTAAATTTTGTATTCCAGCATTAAATAAATATGATTAGTTTTTAAATATCGTTACCAGTAAAAAAAAATCCTGCTTGACCCAAAGGGTATCCCGCAGGAATGACAAATGTGTTTTTAATGAATTTAATTCATATACAAATATGGTTTCCAGTCATCATCCACCCTGCCGATAAAGTGCTTCATAAAAGTAATATGCGAAGGTTTTGAAGGTTTTTTTGTCAGAGGCATTTTTGCTTCATCAGGCAGGCGGTCACCTTTTTTATTGTTGCACTTAACGCAGGCAGTAACCAGGTTTTCCCATGAATCATCCCCGCCTTTTGATCTTGGTGTAATGTGGTCGACAGTTAATGGCAGATCTGACCTGTGGCAGTAAGCGCATTTATGATTATCTCTTCTGAAAATATTTTTTCTTGAAAGAACTATCTTTTTATAGGGAACTTTAATATATACCCTTAATCTTACAATTGTAGGGAACGGCATAGATGAGCTTATCGAATAAACAAGCCTTGAATCATTAGCTGATATCAATTCTGCTTTACCCAGGAAAAGAAGTATTACAGCTCTTTGTACGTTACAAATGCTCATAGCTTCATAGTTCTGGTTCAGTACCAGAACTTTTCCGCTCAATTTCCCGTTTCTTGAGGGTTTACCCCAATGATCTGAAAGATCATATCCATATTCCGGTTCGAAAACGTTGCTCCTTTCAAACTGCAGATTGAATAATTAAATATTCCTAAAAATAGCATTTTTATGAAAAATAAACAAGGACACCAAAAACAATTCAAAAATTGCAGAAAATTTCGTTAAAAATTTTGGTATTGCATTATTTGAGTTCAAAACCTAAAATTACGTTATAAAAATCAAAAAATGCCTATGAAGCAATAAATACGGTTTTAAATCTTAGAGTATATTATTGTTAAAATATAAAACCAATTATATAAAGTTTCTGATCCTAACGGTTATTTTAACCGTTTTGGTTATTCAGTCAAAAGAAACTTGCGCTCAGGGCAGAGACAGAAGCAAATTTCAGCTTGGATTTGTTGATACTTCAGGCTCTTATATTGATACTTCTCTAATCAGCGATACTACACGGATCAGGGGTCCTATTGACTCGACTGCAAGGGTAAATAATTTTAAATATGAACAAACAGATGACCTGCTGCCAGATTACGGTATATGGAAATCATCCCTCCTGCTTTACGGTTCTTCACAAACAAGGTATGATATAGAATTTGACTCACTAAACAATGTAATAATTAAACAAACCCTTGATGGAGAACCGCTAAAAATACCTCTGAAAATTCCTCTGGAAAAATATCTTCAGATAAGAAGCCATCTTAATTTCCAGGACCAGTTCTACAGGCTTGTTACGGATAAATTTATTATTGAAACACAGGATGACCTTGAAAAACTTTTCGAAAAAATTACAGAAATAACGATTCCCCTCCCCTTTACAGAGGAAACAATTTTCGGTCCGCCAACAATAAATCTTAAAATAAACGGAATTATTGATATTACTGCATCATATCAAAGATCTACAAACGATCTTTCCACAATTTTTAATGAATCACAGAATCAGAATAACATTAACTTTAAGCAGGAAGTACAGGTTACCACAAAAGGTACAGTAGGCGATAAGCTTACAGTTGACGCTGACTGGAACTCCCAGCGAACATTTGAGTTTGAAAACCAGCTGAAATTAAAATATACCGGTTATCCTGATGAAGTAATCCAAAGTATTGAAGCCGGAAACGTTTCTTTGGAAACACGCTCAAACCTCATAGGAAGCACACAAGCTCTTTTTGGTGTTAAAGCACAGTTTAAGCTTGGTCCTTTAACATTAACTACCATTGCATCTCAGAAAAAATCTGAAAAGAAAGAAGTGAATATCAACGGCGGTTCGGTTGAAACTCCGTTTGATATTTCGATTTACGATTATGCTGAAACCAATTACCTGCTTGATGAAAGATGGGGCCACTTTTTTACAAGGTATTATACTGGTCAGTCAGTACCACTTGATGTAACTGATGTTCAGGTTTGGGTTTATGCAGAGCCCAATAATCCCAATAAACGGTTTGTTTACGGCTCAGATACTTTAAGCAGAAGGCCTGTGAACGGCTATACAGGCATAGATACAACGCTTGTTATTCCCGGTCATACCTTAGTAGGAAATTTTGTTAAGCTTGATGCATCAGAATTTACATGGAATCGTTACGCAGGATATATAACTTTGACAGGAAATCTTCAGCAGCAGGGACGTGATGCTATTGCAGTAGCTTTCAAATACAATGATTCACTTGGAAGCGGATTCCAGATCGGTGATTTTGTAGAAAATGTTTCTCCCAGTGCAATGCTCAAGCTTAGGCTGCTGAGATACGAAAACCAGAAACCGGCTGACCAGGATCCGGAATATAAACGGTTATGGGACAGGATGCTTAAAAATATTTATAACCTTGGTGTCAGAAATATTAAAAATGATCCTTCTACATTAACATTTAATATTTATTATTCTGAACCGGGACAGTCACCTAATCCTACATACACAGGCGCAGGACCCAAAAACGGGAGGTCTTATCTGAATATTACGGGACTTGACTACAGGGTGAACGGTAATCCAAGCAGTAACCTGCCTGACGGCGACAATAATTTCGATTTTTTCCCGGGAAATACCATTGATCTGGCTAATGGTAATATTATATTCCCTTCGTTAAGGCCATTTTCCACAACGCTTACAGCAAATGGTATTGAAGCTGAATATATTGGGAAAAACGATACAATATATGAATCATCCAAATCTACGGCACAAAATTTCGGAAATTTAAAATTTACTTTAAAAGGAACAGCCAAAGGCGATGCTTCGTCAAGGTATTCACTTGGATTCAATCTTGTTGAAGGCAGTGTAAAAGTATTTAACGGTACAGTAGAGTTAACGCCTGGTATCGATTATTCTATCGATTATTCATTAGGCGAACTTGTAATTATAAATGCGTCTGCGCTTGTTGCAGGGGCAAACCTTAAAATTACGTATGAAACAAACGACCTGTTCCAGCTGGCATCTAAAACCCTGCTTGGCACACGGGCAGAACTGCAGATAAATAAAACTACATACCTGGGTTTTACATTAATTAACCTGAAGCAGCAAACATTAAATAATAAGATAAGAATCGGTGAAGAACCTACTAATAATACAATAATGGGTTTTGATGCTTCAACTGATATTAAAACCGGATTTTTAACAAAACTTGTGAATAAAATTCCGGGCTATAATACAAAAGAAGAATCAATTTTAAATCTTAAAGGCGAAGTAGCATTTATGCTTCCGGACCCTAACACTTTAAAGAGTATAATTCCTAGTGATAACGGTGAAGCCGTTGCTTACATAGATGATTTTGAAGGAGTAAAAAAGATCATACCTCTCGGGCTGAACCCTTTATCATGGACTTTATCATCTATTCCTGTAGATAATAGCCTTGTTCCGGGTAACTTAAGCGACCAGGATAGGGATAGTGTTATGAGCAGGAAACGAAGCAAGCTGTACTGGTTTAACCTGCTGAATAATGTACCTATCTCAGAAGTTTACCCTTTTAAAAGTGTTGCAAGTAACCAGAACCAGAATCTGACCCCGTTGGTCTTTAATATTCAGCCAAAATTTGTTGGTCCTTATAATTATATCACACAATCTGATTTTGATAACGAGGGTCCAAGAGATAAAAAATGGAGCGGGGTATTTAAATTCATTAATTCATCACAAACAAACCTGCTTGATGAAAATATAAATTATATTGAAGTATGGATGCAGGTTAACGGCGGCGCGCCGCTTTCAAGCGATTCGGCAAAAATGATAATAGACCTGGGCTCTATTTCAGAAAAGATCATAACTACTAAAAGAATGCCCCTTAACACTACCAGTCAGACAGTTAATTACCACACAGAAGACAGGAACAGCAGCGGACAGCTTGATGTTGGTGAAGATAATGGTATTGACGGCCAGCCAAACAGCGCTGAAAACTTTTACTTTCCGGAATTATCTGCTGAAACCAATAACGACCCAAGCCGCGATGATTATGCATGGGTTCAGGGAAGTACAAATTACTCTAAGTTTAACGGAACTGAACAAAATGCTACTAATCTTACTGAAGCAAAAAGAATTGACACTGAAGACCTGAATAATAACGGAACTTTGGACCAGAATAATAATTATTTTGAATACGAAATCCCGCTGGATTCCAATTCATTCAAAAATCATCCATTTATTGCCGGCGGCGGAAACGCAGGCTGGTACCAGTTTATTATACCGCTGGACCAGTGGAAACGCACAGTTGGCGGTAATCCAACTTTAACTAATATACAGTATGCCAGGATTTGGTTCAAAGGTTTTGAAGAAGATTCTGCAATTATTAAAATTGTTGATATCAATCTTGTTGGTAACCAATGGGTTAAATCAAATAAAAATGACACTACATATTCAGTTTCAGTGGTAAACGTAGAAGATAACCCGAACTATTACTCACCACCGGTTGATGGTTTAAGACAAAAGGACCAGACACAGGTTGACCAGAATGTTCTTTCAAACGAACAATCAATGTCTCTTGATGTAAATAATCTACTTCCCGGACAGTCAAAGCTTGTGTTTAAATCATTTACTGCCAGACCGGTTGATCTTATAAACTATAAAACCCTAAAACTGTTTGTCAATGGTGACAGCTCATTTTCTTATACTAATCCGGATATATATGATGCAGCTGTTATAGTAAGAATTGGAAATGATACTTCTAATTTTTATGAATACCGCGCGCCTATAAGACCGGATATCAGACCTATGACACCCTGGAACAGTTTTAATGAGGTAATTATTAACTTAAGCGAACTAACAGCTATAAAACAAAAAGTTGACAGTACCGGATTAATACATTACGAAAATGTTCCAAACGGTCCGCCGGGTTCTAAATACGGAGTTATTGGTAACCCATCTATCAGGGATGTCAGGCAGATAACCCTTGGTATTTATAATAATAACAGTGATCCGATTGTTACAAAAGAACTTACAGGTTCTGTCTGGTTCGATGAATTGAGAGTGATACAGGCAAATGATGCAAGCGGTTATGCTTTTACACTTAGTGCGGGTTTAAAAATTGCCGACCTGGCTACATTGAACTTCAGTTATAATAAAACTGATCCTAATTTCCATTCATTGGAAACAAGTTTTGGCAGTCTTAATCTGGCAAACAGCTGGGAAATATCAGGTGTATTCAATGCACATAAATTACTTAATGCGCTGCTTTCAAAATATGTTTCGTTAAAGTTCAAGGATTTCTTTACTTTGCCGATTTCATTTTCACACCAGGAAATAATGGACCAGCCTAAATATCTTCCTGCAACTGATATAAACCTTGAAACTGCAGCAAATAACAAATATTTGGAAGTTCTAGCTGCAACCGGTAATTCTGAAATTGCAGCTTATTATGCAGATCAGATAAGGATTGCTTCTCAAACGTTAAGAATTGCAAACAGGTTTTCTATCAGCGGAGCAAGATTCACATTTCCTGGCGATAATTTCTTTGTCCAGCAGCTTCTGAATAAAATTGAATTCAATTTTGTCAGAAATTCTTATACAGAACGAACGCCAACATTAGAAAGCAAATATGCATGGGATATGAACGGATCAATAGGATTAAGCTCAGATATTGACTTGATGAACTCATTTAATCTTAAAATTGGGAAATGGCTGCCTTTTGGAGAAGAATTTAAGGAGGCAAGGATGTATTTCTTTTTCCCGTTCATACCGCTGGCTCCATTATTTACCAACAATATTTCACTTTCCGGCAGCTTTAACAGGAGAAGGGGTGATGAAAAGCTGAGATCTAGTTTTGAACAAAGTCCTACTTCCCGACAGTTTGATGCAAACCGCGGCTTTACTATGAACTGGAAATTCCTTGAGAACTGGATGATTGATTTACAGGGTGATTATTCATTCAGAGCCGGCAGTGACCTTACATTTTTAGAAACTGATTCATTAAGGCAGCAACGCAATAATGCAGAAATTTTTAATGATATCTTTTTTGGCGATAAACTGATAAACTTCGGAAAGGACCTTGATTATTCCCAAACAGTATCCATCAATCCAAAATTCAATATTCCGGGCTTAAGGGATTTTATCGATCTTTCGGGAAGTTACAGGGTAGTTTACGGCTGGCGTGCATCCCAGTTTAATAATGCCCAGGGCAGCGATGTTGGCTACAATTCTGACCTTCAGGCAACTGCATATTTTAAGCTGAACAGTATTTTTGCCCTGTTTAAAAAATCAACAAATAATATTATGGGCGGGGCAAATAAAAGTTTCCAGCAGCAGAATCCCGGTGATATTATAAAACTGCTCGGTACTTTCATACCGGACCAGGTTTCTTTAACATATGCTCAGACAAAAGTGCTGCAAAATCCGGCAATTCAGGGAAGACCCGGGTTTTCCAATTTCTGGATGCAGTTTAATTCCAAAGAAGATATGGGACCTTCAAGATTCTATCAGCTTGGATGGGTAACCGACCCGGGCAAAAGAATTCCCGGGCTTAATCTGACTGATAATTCTAATCTGACAACTTCATATACATTTAATACATTTATTACCCCAATATTCCCGGAGAATCTGAAAATTAATTTTACCTACAAAACAACTAAAGGTACCATTAATGCGCTAACTTATAATTCAGATATCAACGGATTACTTGGCATTCCGATAAATTCAACAGAGAACAGAACTATCACGCGGCCCAGCTTTTTTGTAAGCCTTGGAGATAATGTAGGCGATGTCCTGGGGAGTCCGTTAAATGATACTTTAAATCAGGCAAAGTTTTTTGCTGATAGCTTTGAAAATAACCTGGTTTCATTCCCCTTCCCCAGCTGGACTTTATCACTATCTGGAATTGAAAAATTTGAAATGTTCCAGAATATTGCTCAAACAATTACGCTTGAAAGCGGTTATACAAGCGAATACAGGAAAGTAATTACTTATGACGGAAGAAATGCTGAATTTATCAGCGCACAGGGCTTAACATCAGGTTTTTCACCTTTAATTGGAATAAACTTTACATTCAAACAGCTTTCCGGAGGAAATTTAACAGCATCATTTAAGCTTAGCAACACAAATAACTATTTAATGGAGCCTAATAATGCCAAGCTTACAAATACAGCTACTAATGATATTTCAATAAATGCAAGTTATACTAAATCCGGATTTTCTCTGCCGTTGTTTGGATTATCACTTGAAAATAACCTGACAATTTCTTTTTCATATACAAGGACTAAAAATGACCCGCAGGTTCATGCATATCAAAGCGGGTTCTGGGAAACAAATTCACAGAACGGTTCTACTTCTACTACGCTGAACCCTTCGATACAATATAATCTATCCAGGAGTGTAACTGTTCAGCTATTTTATAAATACACAAAGATTGAACCAACCGGCACTAACCTGCAGATAACAACCAGGACAACCAATGAAGCTGGTTTGAACATAAGGCTGCAGATACAATAATTTGGAAACATTCACACTTGTACTGGGTTTAATTGCTGCATGTTTAACTACATTTGCCTACCTTCCGCAGTCAATTAAAGCAATAAATACCCGGCACACAAAAGATATTTCACTACCAATGGTAATAATGCTTGAAGCAGGTTTATTGACCTGGCTTTCCTATGGAATCCTTATAAACAGTATTCCAATAATTGCGGCAAATACGGTATCTATTGTATTTATGACAATAATACTTGTTTTAAAAATGAAGTATAAATAGCGAATTTTAATTATATTTCATTTAATCGTGAGATTTTTTATATTTGTAACTTGTTATTTGAATTTTTCGCAGTTTTTTAAACTTTTTCTGCGCCCATAGCTCAATCGGATAGAGCGACAGCCTTCTAAGCTGTAGGTTTCAGGTTCGATTCCTGATGGGCGTACAGGTTTTATGGTGAGCGTAGTTCAGTTGGTTAGAACATCAGATTGTGGCTCTGAGGGTCGGGGGTTCGAATCCCCTCGCTCACCCAAATAATATCCGCATTAATACAGTAAACACCCTAAACTCCCCTGTTAACTGCTATTTTTCATTGATTATTAAAGACTTTAAATTTATATTTGTTTCTTAGTTTTTTTAAGAAATTTCCAAAATTACAGAGGATTAGTTTGAGAAAAAACAGGTTCAGAATTATTTTAACATTATTATTTATAGGACTTTCCCTATACTTCCTGTATCCTACTTATAAGGATTACCAATTTACTAAAGATATAAAAAATCTTGTTAATGCACAGGATAGTGCCGCTTTTTTTGATAAAAACAGTGCAGATATACTGAAAGCCCGTGAAAAAAGATTAAAGCTGGGTCTTGATCTTCAGGGTGGCATGTATGTTATTATGGAAGTTGATATTGCTAAATTACTTTCAGATTTAGCAAAAAAACAGGATGATATATTAAATCAGACTTTAACAGAAACAACAGAGCAGTCAAAATCAAATGATGAAGATTTTGTAGATCTTTTCGAAAAAAATCTGCAGAAACGCGGTTTATCGATCAAAGCTTATTATGGTGAAATCAGAGACGAAGAAAGTGATATTAAATCAACTCTGAAATCAGAAGTAGAAAATGCAATTGACAGAGCTATCCAGGTTGTAAGGAACAGGGTTGACCAGTACGGTGTATCAGAGCCTGTTATACAGAAAAAAGGTTCAAGCAGGCTTGTTGTTGAACTTCCGGGAGTAAGTAATATTCTTGAAGTAAGAAAGCTGCTGCAGGGTACTGCCCTGCTTGAGTTCAAGCTTGTAATAGATCCGCAGATTGCAGTTAAAGTGATGGAAAAGATCAACACTTATATGGCAGGCGGAAATCTGGACTCGCTTATTAAGGCAGATTCATTAAGTAAAATTACAAAAGTTGATACAACCAAAAAAGATACTTCAAAAGTAACTGAAAATAAGATAAAGAAAGATTCAACTTCAATATCATCACCAAAGGATACAACCAAAAAAGATGTATCCAAGAAGGATACTTCAAAAAAGAACACAAAAGATTCAGTTAAACCAAACGATACGAACCTTACAGGATTAACTGACAGCAACGGAAATCCAATAGATACAAACCAGCAAATGAGCGAAGAAGAATTCAAGCAAAAGAACCCCTGGTTTTATCTTATCCGTCCGCAGCAGTTTGAAGATGGCTCACTTGCATGGTTTGTCCGTGAAGCAGATAAGCCAAAAGTTCAGAAAATTCTCGAGAAAAAAGAGATTCAGGATATAATTCCAACAGATGTAAGCTTTTCTTTCAGCAACAAATCTACTTTTGTTGATGAAGGTGAGAAGATCTATCAGTTCTATATTCTTAAAAAAGAGCCGGAACTTACTGGCGGCGTGGTTACTAACGCCAGGTCTAATATTGATCCAACAAATAATACGCCTGTTGTTTACATGGAAATGAACAGCGAAGGTTCAGCTGACTGGGCTAGAATTACCGGCGCTAATATCAATAAACAGATTGCAATTGTACTTGATAACGTTGTTTATTCAGCCCCGGTTGTAAGAAGCAAAATTACAGGCGGTAACTCTGAAATTGAAGGTATGGCAAATATCCAGGAAGCAAAGCTACTTGAAATCGTTCTTAAAGCAGGTGCTTTGCCTGCTCCGCTTACAATAATTGAAGAAAGAACTGTTGGACCTTCTTTGGGTGAAGATTCAATTCAGAAAGGTCTTTATTCTTCAATTATTGCTTTGATACTTGTAGCAATTTTTATGATAATTTACTACAGGTTTGCAGGTTCTGTTGCTGATCTTGCACTGTTATTTAATATGTTTGTTGTGCTTGGTGTTATGGCAAGCTTCCAGGCTACATTAACTCTGCCCGGTATTGCAGGTTTAATTCTTTCAATCGGTATGGCTGTAGACTCAAACGTGTTAATTTACGAGCGAATACGTGAAGAACTTGCACTTGGAAAACCTATTAAAACTGCAATTGAAATAGGTTACAAGAAAGCATTTTCCGCTATTTTTGACGGTCACGTAACTTCTATTATAACGGCAATTATTCTTTATCAGTTTGGTACAGGTCCTATCCAGGGTTTTGCTTTAACCCTTCTTATCGGTCTGTTGGCTAACCTGTTTACTGCTATTGTTATGACAAGAATTATTTTTGATGTGATGACTGATAAAGGTAAAACAAAAATCAATTTCGGATAATTAGAAAGAATATTTTATAATGCAATTTTTTCACGGTACTAATATAGATTTTTTAAGCAAGAGAAGGATGTTTTATCTTGCGTCAACTGCATTGATAGTTATAGGTATGTCTGCATTTTTCCTTAAGGGTCTTGTTATAGGCATCGATTTTGCCGGCGGTACGGAAGTCCTGGTTCGTTTCCAGAACACCGTTGAGATCAACAGTGTACGTACAGCTATGGACCAGTCCGGAATAACAGGCGCTGAAATTAAAACACTTGGCAATGACAGAGATATTCTTATCAGGACTGCAGAATCCGGCGAAGGAACAGTTGTAAGCGATAAAATTAAAGAGGGTTTAACAAAAAACATTCCGGGTAACAGCTTTGAAATATTAAGAATTGATAAAGTTGGACCGAAGATCGGAAAGGAACTTACAGTATCTGCTATATATGCAACAATATTTTCACTTATTGCCATTCTGATCTATCTGGCTTTCAGGTTTGAATTTCTTTACGCACTTGGCTCTGTTGTAGCTTTGTTCCATGATGTGTTAATGACACTTGGAATTGTTGCGCTTACCGGGGCACTGGTGCCTTCCATGAACCTGGAACTTAACCAGGGTATGGTTGCCGCATTTTTAACGCTTATCGGTTTTTCTGTTAATGATACCGTTGTGGTTTTTGACAGGATCAGGGAAAATATAAAGCTGTTTAAAAGCGAAAGTATATTTTCCGTTATGAACAAATCTCTTAACTATACATTAAACAGAACAATTATTACCAACGGTACCGTATTTATTACCGTGTTAATACTTTTAATCTTCGGCGGTGAAGTTAACAGGAGCTTTGCATATACATTTTTGATAGGTATCATAACAGGTACATATTCATCAATATATGTTGCAGGAGCTTTTGTTGTGGATGCAAAGAATTATCTTGATAAAAAACGCAAACCGGTATCAAGAAACATTGCAGTTAACAAAGCTTAATATTATTTTTTACCGGTTCAAATTAATTTTAGTTATTTAAAGTATGCCCGCAGAATCCGTTCTTGGATTGCAATGGGGTGATGAAGGTAAAGGAAAGATTGTTGACCTTTTAGCCCAAAAAGCTGATTATGTTGTAAGATACCATGGAGGCAATAATGCAGGGCATACTGTAGTCGTAGGCACCAAAAAACACTTTTTTCATCTTATCCCTTCCGGAATTTTTCACAAACGAACGAAAGCAATTATATCCAATGGTGTAATACTTGATCTTGAAGTACTTGCCCGTGAAATGGATATACTTGAAAAAGAAGGCATTAATTTAAAAAGCAAGCTTTGTATCTCACCGCGCTGCCATCTTATTCTCCCCTATCATAAAGCACTGGATGAAGCATTTGAAAATGCACGCGGGAAAAATAAGCTTGGCACAACCAAACGCGGTATCGGCCCTTCATATTCCGATAAGGTAAGTTATAACGGCTTAAGGGTTTATGATATAATCGACTGGAACGATTTTATTCAGAAATTCACTTTCCAGGCTAAGATAAAAAATAAGATACTAAAAACTTTCGGGGTAAAACCTGTTAATATAAATTCAGAACTTGCAAAGCTGAAAAAGCTGAGAAGCCGGATACTTCCTTATGTAAAGGATACTTTCGAAGTGATAAATGATGCAGCCCAAAAAAGGAAAAAATTACTTTTTGAAGGCGCTCACGGCATTATGCTGGACCTTGACTGGTCACCCTACCCTTTTGCAACTGGCTCTAACACGGTTGTTGGCTCAATTAATACCGGTTCAGGTTTGCCAATCAACAGACTAACCAATGTTGTAGGCATCGTTAAAGCATTTACATCACGTGTCGGGGGCGGACCGCTGCCGACTGAGCTGTTTGGCAGGCTGGCTGATGCTGTAAGAGAGCGCGGCGGTGAATACGGTACAACCACAGGCAGGCCGCGGCGTATAGGATGGCTTGACCTTGAAGCAGTCAGATTTTCGTGCAAAATTAATAATGTAAATGAAATAGTAATTACCAAACTTGATATATTAAGCGGTTTACTGGAATTAAAAGTTTGTACAGGTTACACCCTGAACGGAAAAAAGATAAGGTATTCCGAATGCGGCTATAAAGAGCTTTCAAAAGTTAAACCTGTTTACAGGTCGTTTGCCGGATGGCTTGAAGATATTTCAGCTGTTCGCAGATTTAAAGACCTGCCTGCTGAGTGCAGAAACTACATCAACTTCATTGCAAAATTCCTTGGTGTAAAAATTAAGTTTGTAAGCGTTGGCGCTGAAAGAAATGCTAATGTAAAAATATAATTTTTTAACTGTAATAAAAAAGGCTCAGATATTTTTCTGAGCCTTTTTTGTTTACTTATAAATACCGTTTATTTCTTAATTCTTTCTGCCTTAAATAAACCGCCTTCATTATGCGCCCCTCTGAAAGTTGAATAATGCCATCCGCCTTCCAGATTTCCTTTTTTAAGGAATGCATTCAGAAACACATTAGCATCAGCAATCTTTGGGTTTGTATTAATATTTATGAATTTCCTTTCCTCATTATAATAACCTGTCATTTCTCCCCCGTTCATTGTAGAAAATCCCATATATGTTGTATCAGCATTGTTTTTGGTAATTGTATAACTGCCGCCGACTATATAATCATTTTCTGTGCCAACATCCTTCTGTTTGGTAATAGTATTTATCTGCATTTCGCCTTCTATAAGGCTTTTACCGGTGCTGTCACTTATTACATAGCCGTATTTGCCCGTTTTTAATGAAATCTTTTTTTCGGATTCACTGCCTGAACATGAACTTATGAATATTGCAGCAACTATTGATAAAATTGTTATTATTTTCATTATTTCACCAGAACCATCTTTTTAATTTGAGAATAGACCGAATTATTATCTTTTGTTACATCAAGCTTATAGAAATATACCCCTGATGCCAGGCTGAATGCTGCAGCATCAAACGAATATGAGAATATTCCGATATTATAATACCTGTTCCCTATCAGTTCTGCTACTTCCCTGCCTGAAACATCATAAACTTTAAGTGTAACAAAACCAGCCTCCGGTAAAGCAAATTTAATATTTGTTGCCGGATTGAACGGATTCGGGTAATTCTGCAGCAGGTTATAAGCTACAGGTGTTTCCGAAGAATTCAGCGGGTTATCTAAACAAAGCGCCTGATTATATCTAAATGTAATTGTATCTTTGGGAAGCGGACCAAATCCGTTTAACATGTTGATTGCTCCGTTTAAATGGCAATAACTCATTATTGTACCGTTATTATTTGGTCTTGTACCTGTTACACAACCGCCTTCGGAGGTATAACAAGAATCAATCTGTCCGCTAATTGTTGGCCATACACATGAGTGTGTATGCATTGAACCGTAATTATGTCCTGTTTCATGAGTAATTACCATAACTGTCCATGAATATGTTGGATAAGGAGTATAAGTGCCTTCGATATTACTGAATGCAAATCTGCCTGAGTGAGATCCCGGTTCATATGACTGGCATAACACATTAACCCATGCTATTCCACCTAGCTGCTGTCCGTGCCCTGTGGAAAGCAAATGAGCAAGGTCACCCTGGAAGTTATCCTGTGTTTCATCACCGAATCTTTCCAGTATTTCAGTTGATGTACTTAAATTAATATAAGGATCGGGACTCGTGTAAACATCGACTCCCTGCAAATTCACTACTAAGCCGTCATTCTGATATAATGTTTTTACATGAACAAACGCACCATTTACATATGCTTCAACTGCTGTTGTACTGCTTCCTGCATCCAGATATAACTGGTAATCTGCCACAAAATAAATATCGACAGGAGAATTTGTATAATCAGAATTGGAATGTGATTCATTATTAACCGGGTCTTTGTAAAACCTGTCATATGTATCCCCTGAGCCGCATTCAAATCCGGCTTTTTTGATTATATCATTGTCATTATAAAGAATGTAATCATCTGTCAGCTTCTTATTGTCATCCTTAATAGCTCCAAGCACAAAATTTCCGAGATCAGTCGATATAATACCCATTACATTATTTTCAAATATACTGATTGTAACAACAGACCTGTTATTATTTTCAATTATACCCTGGTAAAAAATTCCGTTAGTGCTGCTTATAGGTTTTTTACCGGCAGGTGTAATTTCATTTACTGAATAACCGGGAGACCTTATTTCGGTTTTTATCAGATTTAAGTTAATTATGCTTCCGTCAGCAAGTGACAGAGGAAGAATTAGATCAGAAGGTTTAGAATTTTTTATATTGTTCAGTTCATTTTTATTCAGCTTTAATAATCTTGAATCTTTCACAAAATTATTAACTTCTGCTTTATTATAATTGTTATTAAGATCAAACAAATTAATTTTAGCAGCATTATTATACGAAAAAGTATTTTTTACTTTTTCGGAAATTTTATTTGCTTTTATTTCTGAATCATTTATTTGTACTGATTCCTGCTGTATGTTAAATGCAGAAAATGCCAATACTACAATCCCCAGAAATAAAGCTGCAAATATCAGGTTCAGTTTATATGTCTTTTTCATATTAGTCTAATTTTATTATTTCAGAAGAATTATAGTTGAAAGAATTTTTACCGGTTACAGGAGAATTATCTGAAATGGTAGCACCGTAATATAAAATTCTGTTATTATTTATCCCGGTTAAAACAAGTTGGTTTTCCTGTGTAAAGCTTATTGAATATTCAATACCTGATGCTGAGTATGTTAATGTTGATCCAGAAACAGTGTAGTTCCTGTCAATTGGTGTTTGACCCGGACATGTTAAAGTAGCTGTTCCACTGGAATTATTTGGAAATGTCACTTTTTCACCCGGGCAGATATCCATTAATGTACCGGCATTGTAAATTAATGTCCAGTTTCCCTGCAAAGTTCCTGTTGGAGTATTGATTTGATTTATGATATCCTCACAGTCACTTCCGAGGAAAGGCAGCGAAACAAGCATTAAAACAGTAATAATTCGGATTATGTAAATTTTGCTCATTTTTTGTTGTTATTAGTTAATTAATTGCTGTAAATATAATTATCATATAATTAATTCACAATAATTTACACAAAATATTACAAATTATTTAATAGATTTACTTACCGTAAGGGTTATACTTTCTCAGCAAAAACGGTGTTTACTATTCCCAAAAAATTGTTTTTTGAGCGTAAAATTTTAAAACCGTTTTTTTGAAGCAGGTTTTCATAGCTTTGTACTGTGATAAAATTATCTACTGATTCAAATAAATAATCATAAGCAAAATTACTGCTGCTTAATGTGTTGCCAATTTTCGGCAGGATTTTTTCAAAATAAAGCCTGAATGAACGGTTGGTTAATCCGCTTTTTGCAGGTTTAAACATTTCTATAGTCACAAACCTGCCGCCGGGTTTTAATACCCGGCAAATTTCTATGATGCAGCTTTCTAGATTTTCAAAGTTTCGTACGCCAAAGCCGATACCGCAAAGATCAAAATACCCCGTTTTAAAAGGCAGGTGTTCTGCTTCTGCTTTTACGGGATAATTTATATCTTCAGGCAGTTTTTGACGGTCAATTTTCAGCATTTCAAGTGAAAGGTCAGCTGAAAATATTTTCTGAGGCTTTAGTTTAAGGAATTCCGCCCCTAAATCTCCCGAGCCTGAAGCCAGGTCGAGTATAAATGGATATTCATGCTGCAAAAACTGCAGGAATTTTACCGCGCTTTTGCGCCAGCGGTTATCCTGGTAACCGCTTAATAAATGATTAAGCTTATCATATGTGGGTGATATCTCATCGAACATCTTCCCAATGAACTGTTTGTTCTTTTCGTATTTCAATTTATTTGAACCTGAGTGATGTAATAGGATTAAGGCGTGAAGCCATATATGAAGGTATTACTGTCACCAGAATACTCAATAATACTGCAATAATTGTTACATAAATTCCTGTAGATGCTTCTATTTGCAGGGGGACCGCTGACATATAATATATTTCAGGTATCTTTACTATGTTATATTCCAGCTGCAGGTAACACAATCCGTAGCCCAGCAAATTGCCTATAATAATACCAGCAATTGAAATCAGCATCCCCTGTATAAAAAATATCATAATTATATCTGTATTTTTTGCGCCAAGTGATTTAAGTATACCTATTGTTTCGGTTTTTTCAAGTACCAGCATTAACAAAAACCCGATTATATTTATACCTGCAACTATTATTATTAATCCCAGAACAATCGGAATCGGCTCTTTCTGAAGCTCAACCCATGTGAATAACCCTTTATATATCTGGTAAACATTCCTTGCATTATTGTTGGGATAGTCAACCCGGGCTTTAATTTCATTTGTTACTTTCCTGATTTTATCCGGATTTGTAAGGAATAATTCCACTCCAGTTACATACGGTCCCATGCTGAAGAGCTTCTGGGCATCTTTAAGCTCTGTATACAGCAGCACATCGTCGTATTCCTTTAAACCGGACTCGTATATGCCCGATACATTAAATCCCTTAACAACCGGTGTGTTTACTGCAGATGGTATTCCAACTGTTGCGATTATGAAGATCCTGTCACCAATATTTATATTCAGCTTGTTTGCAAGTTTATTGCCGATTATGATATTTGAAATTGATGAATCGACCTTTCCCAGGAAACCTGTTCCGGCTACAATACTCCTTTGTGAATTAAAAATGCTGTCTTCATTCCTGACTCCCTTGATAATTATCCCCTCGGTCCGGTCTTTAAACTTGATAACTGCTTCTTTTTGCACATAAGGATGTGCTTTATCCACATACAGCTCATTTTCAGGGTCTTTCAGCTGCGATATAACTTTGTTATAGTCAGCAATTCCTTCTTTCTGGAATGCTGTTACCTGTATATGTGATGATAATGATATTGTTTTATGGGTTATTTCTCTTTCAAATCCGCCCAGAACACTTACTGAAATTATAAGCGCAGCTACACCTATGGCAATTCCCGCAACTGAAATTGCGGTAATGAAGGAAATGAAGCTTGATTCCTTTTTAGAGCCTAAAAATCTTTTTGCAAGAAAAAAATTTGCCAATTAACTGTTAACTAATTTATTTAAAATGCCATTAAATAGCTTTTTATAAAGTCTTCAATTTCGCCATCCATCACTGCCTGTGTGTTGCTGGTTTCGTGGTCAGTACGATGATCTTTAACCATATTATACGGGTGGAATACATATGAACGGATCTGGCTGCCCCACTCAATTTTCTTTTTTGAGCCTTCAATTTTATCCAGCTTTGCCTGTTCTTTCTCTTTTTCAAGCTGGTACAGCTTTGATTTCAGCATCTTCATGGCATTTGCCCTGTTCTGATGCTGTGAGCGCTCGTTCTGGCACTGTACAACGATGTTTGTGGGTATATGTGTAATCCTGATAGCCGTTTCAACCTTGTTTACATTCTGCCCGCCTGCTCCGCCGCTTCTGTAAGTATCTACACGTAAATCTGCGGGATTTATCTCGATCTCGATGTTATCATCAACTACAGGATACACAAATACAGCTGCAAATGATGTATGCCGTTTCTTATTTGCATCAAACGGAGATATCCTGACAAGGCGGTGAACCCCGTTTTCTGCTTTCAGGTATCCGTAGGCATATTCACCGTGGACTTCTATCGTTGCGCTCTTTATTCCTGCTCCGTCGCCTTCAAGAAGGTCGACAATTTCCGCTTTGAACCCCTGTTTTTCGCAGTATCTCAGATACATACGCATAAGCATCTGAGCCCAGTCCTGCGCTTCTGTACCGCCTGCTCCTGAATTTATTGTTAATATAGCATCCCTGTTATCATCCTCATCACGGAGCATATTCTTAAATTCAGCATTTTCAACAGAAACTGCGAATTTTTCAATATCTTTTTCAATTACTTCTTCAAGTGTGGTATCTGATTCTTCTTCAGCAAGGGATATAATGGATTCAATATCGTTGTATTTGTTTTCCAGATCTTTCCAAAGGTCAATCCAGATATTATTTTTGTTTATTTCCTGCAGAATTTTCTGGGCTTCATTGTTATCATCCCAAAATCCTGCAGCCTGTGTTTTTTCCTGTAACGATGATACTAACTGCTGTTTCTCGTCAATTTCAAAGGAACCTCCTTAGGTTATCAACCCTTGTCTTAAGCTTTTTTAATTCTGATTTACTGTAATCGAACATTTTCCCAAATCCTGAACGTTAGTGAAGGATCTCACTAATAGACGTTATATTTTAGTTTTAATATTTTAGCTAATTGTCATATAAATATGAAGATTGTATGCTGATATTTAATCCGATGCTAACCGAATGAGACCCTTCACTTTGTTCAGGGTACATCAATTTCCATCATCAGCAAAGCTGAGGCAAGTGTCTTGCCCTGGGCATCGTTTTTAAGTGAAACAGTTCCCCCGCCTCCAAGAGTATTGTGAAGTATAAAATTCAGTGCATTAATATTCGGCATTTCATACCTTTCCACTTCCCCCAGGCAGATACCTTCAAAATATTTTTTAACAGCATCTGCGGTCACTTTTTCACGGATAATTTCATAATCTTCCTTTTTATAAGCAATCAGCCCAACATTAGCAGCATCACCCTTATCACCTGAGCGGCCGTGGCAAATCTCTTTTAATTGAATTTTTGGCATTTATATTTACAATATCCTCGCAAAAGAGGAGATTTTAGAAATAATTTAACGATTTTTACAAATTTAACAATAAATAGGGATTAATGAAATGTATGCGAAAAATACATAGTGGTGTCAGGTATTCACCTGACACGCGTCGGGTACATACCCGACGCCACATATGTATTAGTTTTTTATCTACCCCTTCGGATGAGCTTTCTGATACACTTTCTTAAGCCTTTCGACCGAAACATGGGTATAAACCTGGGTTGTGCTTAAGCTGGAGTGTCCCAGCAAGTCTTTTACAGCCCTTATATCAGCGCCGTGGTCAAGCAGATGAGTGGCAAATGAATGGCGTAATACGTGCGGTGATTTTTTCTTTACTTCCGAAATCAGCGATATATATTTATTCGTAATCCTGTTCAATAAAGCAGGGTACAGTTTTTTCCCGTTCTTCGCGTTGAATATCACTCCGTTATCATAGTTAACACCTTTTTCTGCAAAGTAATTTTCCCGCTTATTAAGATATGATGCTATTGCGCCGACAGCAACGGTTCCAACCGGTACAATTCTTTCTTTTCTGCCTTTACCCTTAACCCTGATAGTGAAATTATCCATATCAATCCTGTCAACTGTCAGCTCGATCAACTCATTAAGCCTGATGCCTGATGAATAGAGGAGCTCAATGATCGCCCTGTCCCTTTCTCCCCATATATCACCGCTGAATGTGCCTGAATTCAGCAATCCGGTTAATGAATATTCATCAACAACTGTTGGCAGGTTTCTGCCAAGCTTAGGGAATACCAGGTTACGGGAAGGATTAAGGCTGTATAGTTTTTTACGGTTAAGGTATTTATAAAATGATTTCAGGGTCGATATTTTTCGCGAAATTGTTCGTTTGGAGAATTTCTGTTCCTTATTAAGAACAAATGAAGCAATAAAATTCTTTAAAGTCTGCTCGTCAATATACTTTAATTCTATTTTGGGATTTTTTTCTTCAAGGGTTTTGGCTAAAAAAGAATAAAGATCGTTCAGATCTTTAATGTAGTTCATAAGAGTATGCTTTGAATAATTTTTCTCATTGATAAGGTAAGAAGAGAATTTATCAACAGCATGTATTAAATTCATTATTAATTGCTTTTTAATTTATACAGCATCAGATAAGCTGGAAAAATTAAAATTACCTGCTTTTATAGCAGGTACGAATATCGGGAAATCCCCTGTTTCGCTTCCAATTGCTTTTTCAGGCCTGCCCAGCTCGATAATATTATTGAAAATATTCATCGGGCTTTCATTGAACCTGAAATTCTTTACCGGACGTGTAATTTTCCCGTTCTTTACTTCAAATACTCCGTCACGGGTCAGACCCGTGAACAGCATTGTTTTAGGGTCAACTGTCCTAATGTACCAGAACCTTGTAACCAGTATCGCGTTATCTGAATCAGCTATAAGCTCATCTACCGATTTCGTTCCGCCCTGCATTATTATGTTTGAAGGGTACGGAACAGAAGGCTGTGATGTTTTCTGCGCCCAGAACCTGTTGCGGTGAAGGTTTTTTAAAACCCCGTTTTCAAACCAAACAATCCTGCTGTTAGGCTCACCGCTCCATGAAATTGGTGATGATGGCGCATTAGGGTCATTGGGATCGGAATATATATTTACATCCTGATTGGCAATGGTTTCCCCAATTAGAGTTCCTCCGCCCTTTTTTGAAAAATAGCTGCGTCCTTCATCAGCTCCACGTGAACCCATAAAATTCAAACACAGGCTCAGCATATCTGCTGCTGCGGCATGTTCAAGTATAACTGTATACCTTCCCGGTTCAATTTCCTGCGGATTTACGGATAGCTTAGAGCGTTCTATAGCCCAGTCAGCCAGTGAATTTCCGTTTATTTTACTTACATCTGTGTATGATTTATCAAATCTTCCTGAGCCTGTTCCGTCGTCAGTCCTTATTGTAGATGAAAACTTGGCAAGCGAAGCTTTATTGTATGCAAATAACCCGTTTGTATTCATCTGTGCAAAAAACGAAACTTCATCTTCCATATAGCCTGCAGCTGTTACACTGTTTAGTTCTGATCTTTCAAGTACATATGCAATTTTATCTGAGCGGCTGCTGCCTGAAACATTTGCGGTGTTTTCAGAATAATTTGATGCTTCAGGGTATGTTTGCGGACCAAGCAGAGGCATAAATTCTTTGTTATCAGGTGATACTTTAGCAATATCCTCGGATTTTTTTACTGCTTCTTTTATGGAAATATCATCGAACTTATTGGTAGTTGCAGTGCCTGATTTCTTTCCGAAATTGCTTGTTATTGTGACTGATAAGCCGTCGGCAAAACCATTGGTAGAAATAGAATTCCGCGCAAACCTGATATTATATGTATTGTTTCCGTTCAGTGATACAGATGCCGATTCAGCTTTTGAGTTTGAAAGAATTTTAGTAAGCAGATTTTTTGCTTCATTTTCACTCAGTATCATTTGCCTGCCTCCTTGGTCGTATTCAATATTTTAATATTCCGGAACCTTGCCGGTGATGAACCGTGGCTGACAGGTGAAACCTGTCCGGGCTCGCCTTTTCCGCAGAAGAAAGAGCCGCCAAGCTTATATTCGCTTTCATCACAGATAGCATCGCATGAATTCCACAGATCAACTGTATTGCCCTGGTAAGCTACATCTTTAAGCATACCGGTTATTTTTCCGTTCTTAACTTCCCAGAATTCCTGCCCGGTGAACTGGAAATTATATCTCTGCATATCAATAGACCAGCTTCCGCTGCCTTTTATGAAAATACCGTCTTCAGTATCAGCAATCAGGTCTTTCAGCGATAATTTTTTCTTACCCGGCATTAAAGAAACATTCGGCATTCTTTGAATCGGGAAATGATCCCAGCTATCGGCATAAGCGCAGCCGTTGGAAGCATTTTCACCAATGAATTTTGCCATTTCACGGGTTGTCTGGTATCCCACAAACATACCCTCTTTAATAATATCCCACTCAGTGGTTTTAACACCGTCATCATCAAATCCGCGGGTTGCAAGGCCGTCTTTCTGGGTCCTGTCGCCCTTTATATTAACTATTGAACTTCCATACTTAAGCTTATTCAGCTTATCGGGAGTCATAAAGCTTGTACCTGCATAGTTTGCCTCGTATCCCAGTGCCCTGTCAAGCTCTGTTGGGTGGCCGCATGATTCATGTATTGTAAGCCACAAATGGTTTGAATCAAGTATAAGATCTTTTCTGGAAGGTTCAACTGAAGGAGCTTTAAGCTTCATCTTTGTATGTTCAACAGCTTCTTCGATATCCTTCATATAGTCATATTCTTCAACATACTCATATCCTTTTCCTATTGGAACTGTAAATGAATCACGGGAATCAAAATTTCCTGATTCTTTATCTACTACAGTAATATCAAATGCAGACCATATCCTGTTGAGGTCCTGCTCAATATAAGAGCCTTCAGATGATGCGAAATATTTCCACTCATTAACAGCCCAGATAAATGAGCTGCAGTAATCAGCGCCAAGATTTTTAGCTTTTTCATTCACACTGAACAGAAAATTAACTTTATCATCTATCGATACATCGAATGCGCTTTTTTTGATAGGAGTTTTCCATTTTTCGTTGTATACAGGGGTTGGGACGAGCTCTACCCTGTTCTTCTGTATCCTGTTATTAGCTCTTGCTGTTTCGCATGCTATTTTGGTAATACGCACAGCTTCATCTTCAGAAAAAGTGCTGCTGGCTGCAAATCCCCATGTACCTTCGATAATAACACGCACTGCAAAACCAAAATTTTCATTATCGCTTACATTCTGTATTACCTGCTCGCGCGTTGAAACATTCTGCGAGCGGAAATTACTAAGCCTGAAATCAGAATACTGTGCTCCTGAATTCTTAGCGGTGAATAAAACTGTATCAGCTACCTTTTTTATATAATCATCTTCATATGTCCTGTGTTTTGGCACAGAATTTCCATGGCTGGTCACTATATTGCTCCCTAATGAATTGGCAAACACTGCTCCCGGTACAGCTATAGAGCAGCATTTGATGAAATTTCGTCTTTTCATTTAATTTAATTTGTGAATATTGAACTGCAAGATAAATAAATTATCCCGCAGTTTCAACAGAATCTTTGGATTCTATTTCCACTTTATGCTTGCAGGCAGGACATTCCAGATAATCGCCTTTTTTCTTGGAATATTTTTCAAGCATATAACTGTTGCCGCACATCTCGCACTTGGTTTCTCTTGGCCTTGTGTTAGCAATAAAATCACAGTCAGGATACCTGGTACAGCCAAAGAATATCTTTCTGGATTTCAGCGCTTTACGTTCAAGTATCTCCCCTTCTCCGCATTTGGGGCATTTTATACCAAGGGTGATGGGCTGTATGTTTTTGCATTCAGGATAACGCGAGCAGCCAAGGAATTTTCCGTATTTGCTGGATTTAACTACCATTGGAGCATTACATAAATTACATATCTTGCCTTCGGCAAGCTCCTGGTGTTCTTCCTGTTCACCCGGAAGCGGCTGCGCATTTTTGCACTTTGGATATTTACTGCAGGAAAGAAACCTTCCGTTTCTGCCCCATTTTATCAGCATCTTATTGCCGCATTTATCACAGTCAATATCAGTATGCTCTATCAATGATTCCTTGATATCTTTTGTCTTTTTATTCAGGAATTCCAGGTCTAAATTAAAAGGCAGGTAGAAATCATTAAGCACTTTTTTATAAGTAAGCTCGCCTTCTGCAATTTTATCAAGCTCTTCTTCCATCTGCGCAGTAAATTTAACATTTATCACATCAGAAAAATGGGCTGCAAGCAGCTTGTTTACCGTTTCACCAAGCTCTGTTGCATAGAGCTTGCGCTCTTTCAGGTCGCAGTAAGTGCGGTTTATGATGGTTGATACTATCAGCGCATATGTCGAAGGCCTTCCGATGCCAAGATTATCCAGCTGCTTTATGAGGCTGCTTTCAGTATACCTGGGCGGCGGATTTGTGAAATGCTGCTTCCTGAACACTTCTTTTAGATCAAGCAGGTCGCCTACTTCAATTCCTTCCGGAATTGCAAATTCATCTTCTGTATCTTCTTTTTCATCTTCAAATACATCTTCATACAATGCAAGGAAACCTTTGAATTTAATTGTAGAGTCAGTTGTCCTGAACTGGTAATTATTTATTTTATTCCCGTTTTCAGATTCAGAAAATGTATCGATTAACAGAGTGATCTGATCGCTGACAGAATTCTGCATCTGGCAGGCAACAAACCTCTTCCATATCAGCTCATAAAGCTTATACAGGTCTGGTGTCAGGTCTTTTTTAAGGCTTTCAGGTGTACGCCATACAGATGTAGGCCTGATTGCTTCATGAGCATCCTGCGTATTTTCTTTTTTCTTTGAATATACTTTAGGTGATGCCGGCAGGTATTCCTTGCCGAATTTTTCCTTTATAAATCCCCTTGCTTCGCTTACCGCATCTTCACTTAGCCTGGTAGAGTCAGTTCTCATGTATGTAATTAAACCTGTCAATCCTTCTTCACCGATATCAATACCTTCATACAGCTTTTGCGCCAGCATCATTGTTTTTTTAGGCGCCATACGAAGCCTTACTGATGCATCCTGCTGTAATGAAGAAGTTGTGAATGGCGGGTATGGGTTACGCCTTACTTCTTTTTTGGTTATATCAGAAACCTTAAACTGTTTAGAGTTAAGGTCATTTACAATTTCATTTGCTTCATTTTCATTGTTAATTTTCGGGTCATCGCCGTTGAACTTAAATGAAGTTTCATTTTGTGATATCAGCTTCGATTCAAATATCTTGTTCTTATCCCTGTCTTTGAAATTTGCAAGAATGCTCCAGTATTCGGTTGGTACGAATTTCCTTATTTCTTCTTCCCTGTCGCATATCAGCCTTAATGCTACAGACTGAACCCTGCCTGCAGAAAGACCGTAATAGATTACTTTCCACAGGAACGGGCTTACTTTGTAGCCTACAATCCTGTCAAGCGCTCTTCTTGCCTGCTGAGAGCTTACCAGCTTTTCATCGATCTGAAGGGGGTTATTTATCCCTTCTTCTACACCTTTTTTAGTAATTTCATTAAAAAGAACTCTGTATATATTTGAGTTCTTATCCTTTACTTCTTCAGCTATATCAAAAGCAATTGCTTCACCTTCACGGTCAGGGTCAGTTGCTATGAATATTTTATCAGATTCACCTGCTAGCTCCTTTAATTCATGTATAACTTTTTCCTTACCCGGAATTGTTTCGTATGTGAGCTCATAATCATTTTCAAAATCAACGCTTATCTTGCTTTTAGGAAGGTTCTTTATATGCCCTACTGAGGCAATAACTTTAAATCCTTTTCCAAGATATTTATTTATTGTCTTTGCTTTAGACGGTGACTCAACTATTACAAGTGATTTTGCCATTTTTTCTGTTTTTCTCTATAGTATCTTTTTAATGTATTGTATCGTTTAAGTTGATCATTACCCTGCTGTTTGCATCATTCATTTCCTCTATATCAAGCAAATATGAAGCAATTATAGATTTCATTTCATCTTTTGAAATGGAGCTGTAGCTTGAAACCATGATTTTATCAATTATAAGGTCAATATCCATATTATTGATTAAGCCCAGCTCTTTTAACTGGACAAGGTATCCGTATGCTTCAGCAGATATAATATTCTGTTCTGTATCATGCAGAAATCTCTGTGACCTTGTATCGGATTTTTCATCCAGAAATATTTTTTCACCTGCATAGATCTTTGAATATACCCAGCTGAATGCAGTGTTTATTTCATTTTGTGTATAACCCAGTTTTGAAAGGTTATCTATATCAACATCGGCAAGCTGCTTGTTGTTTTTAAGTTCGCTCAGCAGAAACACTATTATTTCTATAATTTTTTCGTACAGCATCTGTTATTTCTTTAAAATTTTATCCTTTTTCAGTCAGTTTCAGCAGCTAAGGTAAAAATTTTCTTTTTTCCTAATTAGTTCCTTTTGGCTTTTGGTTTTATCCTTATAGCCTGTTAAATGCAGTGCTCCATGTATTATAACACGAATAAGTTCCGGTTTGTAGCCGGTACCGTAAATTTTCCCGTTTTTTTTTACTGTATCCAGGGAAATAAATAATTCACCTTCAATTTCGTTTGATTTATCATTATAAGGAAAAGTTATAATATCAGTAAAATAATCATGTTTTAAATGGTCAGAATTAAGCTTTCTGATCATCCTGTTATTTACGAAATTTACAATAATTTCATTAAAACGGCAATCCTCCCCATCCATTACTTTAGACAGCGATTCCTTAACAATTTTATGTGAAATTGGCAGTTTATACGCGGGGTGAAAATTATTAATTAATATTGAGGAATTTTTTTGAATTTTTCCTTTATTCTTTCCCTTTTTAATCAAAAAATCTATACTTGTATTCTTAAATTAAAGTGAAACATTAACATATTTTCTAAACTTCTTATATTAAGCAATTTAAAAATATGCAGAAATTTATTATTTGTCAAGTGTCAAAAAGTCCTGAAATCCTGCACCATTGTTGAATTCTTTATACTGAGTGCAGTAAAACAGGTAATTTTTGGCATTTTGTTTAATCTTTTCAATCTCTTCAGGTTTAAGATCCCTGATGATTTTTGCCGGTACTCCGGCAACCAATGTGCCTTCCGGAACTTCAAATCCTTCCTTAACAACTGAACCGGCAGCTACGAGAGAATAAGAATTCACATGACAGTTATCGAGTAATTTTGCACCAATACCAATAAGTACAAAATCCTCAATCCTGCAGCCGTGAATTACTGCACTGTGCCCTATTGAAATATCGCTGCCGATAAAAGTCGGGAATTTCTTATAAGTAACATGAACCATGGTCAGGTCCTGTATATTCGTCCGTTCTCCAATCCTGATGTAATTAACATCTCCTCTTACTACTGTATTGAACCAGATGCTTGAATCTTTACCTATTTCTACATCGCCTATTATATGCGCTCCTTCAGCAACCAGTACTGAATCATGTATCTTTGGATATTTATTTTGATATGGTAAAATCATTTTTTATATGCAATAATAAATTGTTGGTGAGAACACCAACAACGTGGAATTTATTTAGTCATGTAGAACATGTTTTAGCAACTGTATTATTTATTCTGAAACTTCAATTGGTAATCCAAATTTCTTATCATACAAATGAATTGAAAAACCATCTTCTTCATAATATGAAGTGATTTTTACATAAGGCAATTCATCTATAAAATTTCTTAAGTTCCCGTCTGGAATTCTTTTATTTGTAACGAACTTAAGCTTCATTGGAAAACTTCTATGTCCATTTGGATTTTCAGTGTTAATATAAACTGCATCATAACTACTATCATTAACTTCAATATACATAAACAGTTGGAAATCTTTCGTATAATTAACCAGTTTCATCTTCAACAACTCAAAAGAACTTACCAATGCATCCAGATGTGGTTTCCTGTGTTTCCAGTTGATATTTCCCCAACCTTTCCAATCCATATGGTCATGCCATAAGTCAAACCATGAATTCACGCCACCGGTTAAATCTAACCAATCATAATTAGAAAGCTCTTTGAGCTTTCTGTAATATTTTCTTTGTCCTCTAAACTTCTTTTTTGGTAATCTTCTCATGCTAATATTTAGGCGGCTGCCAGCTGCCATGTTTCCATGACTTCAATTCGAGAGTAATATTACCTATTTCTACCTGCAGCTTGGCTTTAAGGGGAATCCTCGCTGCATCGCTTGAGAACCAGCCGGAAAATTCTCCCGTTAAACCAAATACAGCAGTAAAATATGATACACCTTCAAGATATACAGAAGCTATTTCTCCATCGAATTCGCTGATTTCAACGCCGGTTTTTTTAGTTGAAAAATCAATTTTCATCATCGATGTATCCATCTGCATAAGTACCGGAACGTATTCGGTCATATCTTTATTTGTATTTGCCCTTGCAAAATAAAATATAGAAAGCCCGTCCTGGAATACAGTCGAGGTTTTAATTAACTTATCTGCTTCGGTATTTCCATCATAACCCGTTCTTTTAATTTTTACAAGAGCAGAATCATACAGAAATTCATAAATTTCCGTACTTTTTTTCCCGTCTTTATGCTGGTGTGATGTAAATTTTAGCGGCATTATTCTGCCGTTTAAAATTTTTATATCACTCGTGAAATCAAAGTCCACATCAATAAACGGCAGCGAATTATTGGACTTTAAAACAGCACGGCAGGTATATTGATCAACTTTACCCGGCACTTTATCGGTGGTAAACTTTGCCCAGCCTATGTTAATGAACGAATAATATACTTCGTAATAAAGCTCTTCACCTGAGTAAAAAACCTCTGTTTGTGAAAAAGTCCTGCTGCCAGTTAATGACAGCAAGACTAACAAAAAAATTATATTTTTATATTTTGAGAGCATTAATACTCTCGGTTTTTAAAGTTTATTTAAGCTGTGCCAGCTTTTCGGCTTCGGGGAATAATGTCATAGCTTTCTGGAACTGTTTATCTGTTTCCAGCCATACTGCCATGCTTCCGTTATTACCCCAGATATCTCGGGCTATTATTGATTTTATGCTTGTTGTGATAAAATCAAGGTCCCTTGACCATTGTTCTTCATTGAATTCAATATTTTTTGAAGCTGCAAGCATTTTAAAATCATCCAGCATGTTCTGTGTCACCTGGAAATTATCCCTGAACTTCAGGTAATCTGAATAATTTGATTTTAAGTTCTCGCGGTTTGCATCATAATAAGCATTTGCATATTCCAGGAACAGGTTAACCCTTCTTAACTGGACAGAATAATTTGTTAATGTATCCAGTGTTATAACAAAATCCGGGGTTATGCCGCCGCCGCCTAAAACTGTTCTGCCGCCCATGGTTTTAAATTCAGGCCTGCTTGTATCCTTTGTATCTTTTGTATGATACAGGTTATCACCTTCTTCGGGATTCATAAGCATCTTTTTGTACTCACCGCCTTCATATGGTTTCTGTATAAGCCTTCCTGAAGGAGTATAATACCTTGATGTTGTAACTCTCATTGCTGAGCCGTCTGAAAGGTCATACTGCCTCTGGACAAGACCTTTGCCAAATGTATTTTCACCCACGATAAGACCCCTGTCCCAGTCCTGAATTGCGCCGGAAACTATCTCGCTTGCAGATGCAGAACCGTCATTAACTAAAACGATAAGAGGCATATTGGTATATTCACCGCCTTCTGAAACATATTCATCATTAAAAGCTGAAATTCTGCTTTTTGTATAAACTATTTTTTTGCCGCGATCGATGAACATACTTGCCATTTTAAATGCCTGGTCAAGATATCCGCCGGGATTATTCCTGAGATCAAGTACAAGCTTTTTCATTCCCTGCTTCTTTAGCTCAGCAAGTGATTTTGAAAACTCATCATATGTTGTTGCTGAAAAACGGGTAACTCTTGCATAACCTACTTCATTATTTATCATAAATGAAGCATCAACACTGTATAATGGAATTTTATCCCTGGTAATTTCAAAATCAATCAGATTCGGATTACCGCCGCGGGATATGGAAACTGTTACTTTTGTTCCTTTGGGTCCCCTTAGTTTTTTGGGTACATCTTCCCTTGACATACCAACTGAGTTTACACCATCAATCTTTACAATTTTATCACCGGCTAATATTCCCAATGCTTCTGAAGGTCCTCCGGAAATTGGAGTTACAATTGTAATTGTATCATTTACTATATCAAACTCAACGCCAATACCTTCAAAGCTGCCCTGGAAATCTTCATTAATCCGTTTTAACTGGTCCTGCGTTATGTAAGTAGAATGAGGATCAAGCTGCATAAGCATACCTTTTATGGCAGCTTCAGTCAGCATATCGGTATTTACATCATCTACATAATTTTTCTGGACCAAAGTGAGAGCTTCGTTGAATTTCTTGACATTATTAAACAGATCATCACCGGAAGCCGCAGTATTGACTTTCATGCCAACAAGAACTCCGATGGAGATCAACATCAGGAAAATCGGGATCAGATATTTACGTTTTTGCATTATTTTTGTTTAGATTTACAATAAAATCATATATTTTATGATTTTCTATACTTATATACAGCAATATACTTAAATTAGTTTCATTTTTAAAGGAATTAGTTAAACTTTGTTAAAATAATCATTTATTTAATAAATATATAGAAATATTCAAATATGCTGCAAAACTTACCCATATCAGATACGGGAAAAGCAATAATGCGGCAGATCGGGACAGTTTACCGAATAAAATTATCGTGATAAAGATAAGTAACCATAAAATTATGATTACAATCACCGAAAGCAGCAGCTGATGCAAACCGAAAAATACCAGGCTCCACGATGCATTTAAAAAAAGCTGTACAAAAAATAATAATAAAGCATTCTTTTTTTCCGGTGAACTGATTTCTTTATTCCAGATTATGAAAAGAGAAATTCCCATCAGAAAATATAACGTTATCCAGACGGGTCCGAAAACCCACGCAGGCGGATTTAGGATCGGCTTACTGAGCTCAAAATACCATGAATTTACTGAACTGATAGTGAATAAGGAGCCTATTATACCGGCCAGCTGACATATTAATATACTGCTTATGAATCTGTAAACACACTTCATACTGTTGGTTTTGTTAAATGGTTCTATTAACAAAACAAATTACAGGTTAATATAATTTCAATTATTTATAAATATAATTAAGGGTGCAGTTTCGGTGAATCAATAACCCATTGTATGCCAAACTGTTTTCAGTTCGGTAAAATTGCAGACATGCGAAATATCTTCGCATATATCATCATTAAAATAATCTTTTGGATTGGCAGCAGCTGAAAAAATGAACCGTTTAACATTATTGGAACAAAGCTCCATTACTTCCTTTTTGAACTTCAGGTTAGATTCAGCATAATCAAATGAATTCACATCCATATGGGATGCTAAATGCGGAACCAGCTCTTTTTTATTCCCGGTAATAATGTTAATCACCCCGGCGGGTATGTCGCTTGTTGCCGCAATTTCAGAAAATGTCAGCGCAGGCAATGGTGAGCTTTCGGATGTTAATACAACAGCAGAGTTTCCTGCAGTTAATACAGCGCATAGCCTGGTTATCAATGCAAGGAAAGGCATTTCTTCCGGCAGCAGTATTGCTGCAACACCTGAAGGTTCAGCAATTGAAAAATTAAAATACCCGCTCTGCACATCATTTACAGAGCCAATCAGCTGACCGTATTTATCACATAATCCTGCATACCATATTATCCTGTCAATAGCCTTAAGGGTTTCTTTTGCAGCTTCGTTCCTGGTTTTAGATGTAGTTAAATATATTTCATTTGTGATCTGTTCATTTCTGCCTTCAAGCATTTCAGCCAGGCGGTACATTATCTGGCTGCGTTCATACGGGGTTTTTGCTGACCAGGTATTGAATCCGGCTCTTGCTGCAGTTACGGCATTTCTTATATCTTTACGGGATGCACGGCTGACGTTGCACAGTTTTTTGCCGGTCTTGCGGTTTAAAACTGAAGTGTATCTTTCAGATTCAGTACGGGTAAACTTGCCGCCTATAAATAACTTATACATTTTTGAAACCGGAACCCTTGCGCTCATAAACAAATGTATTTATTAATTATTGAACTTTCTGACTTCTGAGAATAATATTCTGCCGTGAGATGCATTAAAAACGGGTGTTGAATCCCTGAAAATGAAAACCTGGGGTGATTCATGTGTTATGCCTGTTATTTTTTCAACTTTCCCTGAAAGGCCGGTATTTTCTGCTATATTTAGCAGGTATGTTTTCATTTTCATTTCCATCTCATTCCACTCTCTTTCAAACAGGAATTTTACCACATAATTAACTATGCAGCCGGGCGAATATTTAAAAACAAGGATGTTGGTGTTTTTGCTTTCCTGAAGGATATCCTGAAGTTTATCCTCGGAATCTAATTTAAGCCAATTCATTTATAACTGATCTTTCTTAAAAATATTAATTTAAATTTATACTTTTCCAAAATATAATATAAAAATAAAGGTTTAGTTAGGATATAACTAAACCTTAACAGCACAAAATCCTTTTATGATCAAAACGGGATCCTGAAAAATATGCCCAGAACCGCAAATACTACAATTATGTAAAATATTAAGAATCCCAGTGCATAACCGAAACTTGACCCTGTTGAAGGATAATTTACTTCATTTTGATTTTCCATGGGCAAATTTAATAATTATTTTCCTGAAATGTAATTCTTTAATTCAGTTATGCTGGACTCAAAATCAAATGCATCATATACCTTGAAAAAATTATTTTTATCGCAGACTTTTTTATACGAATATTTTGCTATCTCAAGTTTTGTATCTTCAAATGTAAAAAATTTCAATAATTCCTTAACCTGCTCTGAAGATAAAATATTATTATCAATTGCTGTTTTTACTACCGCTGAATTTGAAGATTCGAAATTCCTGTTGTTCACAGATTTTTTAAGGTCGTCAAAATCATCTTTTTTCATAATTTTATAACGGCATTCATCACTTGTGGTATTATCAATTTTAATATTGTTATTGCTTCCATCACTGCCGCATTTTTTAATAAATTCACCCACTGGCACCATTCTGCTGTATCCGTATTTTTTCTTCTTGTAAATCAAAAATGAATTAAATTCATCTATAACTGCATATATATCATAACCTGCCGGAATTTTTATTTTGCCGTCAAATAAAACATTACCCTGGGGACTCATTTCAGAGCCGTCTCTAACAATCTTAAGTGAATGCTCACCTGCGGATATTCCGTCAAATTCAGCATAATGGCCTGATCCTAAGACTGTATTATCAAAAGTAACGCTGAAACTCTCATCATCAAACAAAGAAACCTGCAGGTATGAACTTTGCGAGTAAATTACCGAAGATATTGAAAAAAACAGCAATAGTGCCATAGATTTGAATCCTGACATATTCATTAAATCCTTTCTTTATATTTTAATTCTTTAAATTCAATCATAAAATGTGTTCCGTTGTTATTGAATACTTTTATTTCCCCGTCCAGCTGCTTTACAAGGGTATCCACCAGCTTAAATCCAAGCGAATCACTGCCCTCAAGGCTGAAGTTATCCGGAATACCGATACCGTTATCAATCACTTCAAGGTTAATATTTTCACCGGACCTCAGCAAATTTAATGTAATTTTTCCGGTATAACCATCCGGGAATGCATGCTTTAATATATTATTTATAAGCTCATTTACAATTAAGCCGCAAGGTATAGCTGTATCTATTGACATCCTGATATTTTCTGACTTCATTTCGAAATCAATTTTTGAAGTATTTAGATGATATGCTTTCAGCAAATGATAAACCAGGTCTTTAAGATAAGTTGAAATATCTATCCTTGAAATATCATCGGATTTATACAGCTTCTCATGTATCATTGACATTGTTTCTATTCTTGACCTGCTTTTATTGAAAATATCCAGGTCACGGCTGTCAAAAACATAACCAGACTGAAGCTTAAGCAGGCTGATTATTATCTGAAGGTTATTCTTTACCCTGTGATGTATCTCCTTAAGCAGCAGCTCCTTTTCAAGAAGTGATTTTTTTGTCATTTCCTCTGCCAGCTTGCGGGCTGTTATATCTGCAGCAACTCCAAGCACGTGTGTTTTCCCGTCATTTCCTTTTAAAGGTACTTTAATTGTCTGGTACCATTTAGCTTCGCCTGTTTTAATATCAGTAACAATTTCTTCTGCAATAAATTTCGGCTTCCCGCTTAAAATTACTTCCCTGTCATCTTTAAGAAAATGTTCCACTTCTGTTACGCTCGGATTAAAATCCGCATCGGATTTACCGATCAGCTCATCAGGTGTTGAATTATAATTTACAGCAACAGCTTTATTAACAAGCGTGAATTTTCCATCGAAATCTTTCGCAAAAACAAAATTCGGGTCAGTATCAATAACTGTTCTTAAAAATTCTTTCTGCTGCTTTAACTGTTCTTCTGCTTTAACTCTTTCGGTTATATCCTCAACAAGCGATGCAACTCCTATTACGCTGCCGTCATCACTTATCAGCGGCGTGTTGTACCATTCACATAATATTATCCTTTTATCTTTTGTAATATTTTCATTGGTACTTCTTTCCCCGCCTTTCTGGTTAATAAGATTCTCCCATATATTATTTACATATTTTTTTGCATTATCCGGTATAATTATGTCAGCCCTTTTGTATAATACTTCAGACTGTGACCAGCCAAATATTTTTTCCGCAGCTTTGTTCCACTGAACAACACTGAAATTCATATCCCATTCAATTACGCCTAACGGCGTTCTTTCAACGTGGAGAAGCAGCTTTTGCCGTGAATTCCTTAATTCCTGCTCTGCTTTTAGCCTGTCCGTAATATCCTGCAGGGTTCCTATTATGGATATCTTTTTATTGTAAATCATAGTTGAACCCTTAACTTCCACGTCAATTTCGGAACCGTTCCTGGTTATAGCCTTAAAAGAATACTGTATCGTACTGATTTCTTTGTTTATCCTTTTACTTATGTTGTTTTTTACAAGCTCTTTATATCCGGGTGCAACAATATCCCATGCATTTTTACCGATCATCTCCCCTTTTTGATAGCCGAATAATTCTTCATACCTGGGATTTACATAGATATATTTATCATCCTGAAGTATATAAATGCCCACCAGTGCATTTTCAACCAGGCTTCTGAATTTCTCTTCTGCATCAATAATATTGCTTTCAGCTTTTGCCCTTTCAGCAATTTCTTCTTTAAGCTTCAGGTTAGCTGCTTTTAATTCACCAGTCCTTTTATCCACAAGCTCCTCCAGGTGTCCGCTGTATTTCATCAGCTCCTGCTCCAGATTTTTCCTTACAGTTATATCAAATGCCGAGCCCAGAATTTCAGTTACTTTTCCGTCATCACCCCTGGAAAATACTACTTCGTAGCTTCTCAGCCATTTGTATTTACCATTGGAATCCATAATACGGTATTCGTAATGTATGATTTCATTATCATTTGCGTTCCTGTATTTATTCAGGTTTGTTCTTAATTTAACAATATCATCAGGATGTATTTTTTCCTCAAAGAACTTTAAGCCTTTACTCTGAACATATTCAGACGTATAACCCAGTATTTCCGCGATTTTGTAATTTAAATATGTAAGGTTAAGCTTAGTTCCCCTTATATCATATATATACAGGATACTTGGCAGTGAATCTGCAATTCTTTTAATAAATTTCTGATTGTTTAATATTTCATTTTCAATGCGTTTCCGTTCAGTAATATTCCTGAATATCATAACAACGCCTATTAACTCTCCGCTTTCGTTTATAATCGGTGCCGCGCTGTCATCAATGGAAATAGAATTATTATTTTTTGTGAGCAGTATAGTATTATCCTCAAGGTTAATAACTTTTCTTTGAGCCACAACCATTTGAATAGGGTCAGGTGACTTTTTACCGGTTTCACCGTTATAAATATTAAACACATGATCAATTATCAGGCCTTTTGCTTCATCGCTCCGCCATTCAGTAAGTTCTTCCGCTGCTTTATTGATAAATAATATTTCACCGGTTTTGCTTGTAACAATTACGGCATCACCTATGCTTTGCAGGGTAGTTGCAAGCCAGTTTCGGTTTTCTTCCAGTGAAAGTTCCGCTGCTTTTCTTCTGTTAATGCTTCTGTTAAGCATCACTACTGCAAATATCAACAGTATAAACGCCAGGATATTGCCTATTACAAGGTTAGATAAAGTATATGATGCGCTTTTCCCGGCTTCTATCAATCTTAGATCAAGCTTTGCTTTTTCTTTTTCCTGGATAGTGTTCAGCAGAGCTTTTATCCTGGTTATAGTTTCTCTGCCAAGTTCCGTATATTCAATTTGCGATTTTGTATCAAATGATTTTTTATCACGCTGCTCTGCAGATCCCTGAAGAAGCTCCTTTCTGCTGTAAATTAAAATATGAAGCGAATCTATTAATTTTTTTTCATCAGGATCAAATACAGATCTTTTAAGGATATCTAATGAGCTGTCTATACTTTTAAATGATGGATAATAATCTTTAAGGAAATCGGCATTTCCGGTAATAAGATAACCGCGCCTGTTGGTTTCGGTTTCAATTATTTTGGAATATAATACTTCTGTATGCTGTATGATGTTAAGGGATTTATTGATAACAATTTCATCCTCAAAATGAAAACTTATGTTGATGTATATAACTATATTAACTGTTATAAGGATAAGCAAAGCTATTACGAAACCGGTATTAATATATTTTTTTTCCGGGAGCTTCCTCAAATTATTTTATATCTGTAACTTAGGAGAATTCTCATCCAAATACGTTATTAATACATGTAAAATATTAAATCTATTCTTAATAGTAAATAAACAAAAAAGGCATTTATATAAATAAATGCCTTTTTTTCACAAATTTAAATGAAAACTACCTGTTTTTTGCATCCAAATAAAGCGGTTTAAGCTTATCGGTTAATTCCGGATTGTATTTCATTGCCTGTTCAAAATCAGCAGCTGCCATTTTGTAATTGCCTGTATTGTAATAACAGATACCTCTTTTTTCAAATACATCACTGTATTTCGGATTTATCTCAAGCGCTTTTGAAAAATAATTCAGAGCATTCTGGTAATCATCCTTTTCATACAGTAAATTGCCCAGGCTGAAAAGCGCTAATGTATCTTCCGGGTTATATGTAACAGCTTTCCGCAGGTCACTTTCAGCTTCAATATATTTCTGCTGTTTAATTAATATTTGGCCGCGGTAAGCATATGCCTGTGAATTCTGTTCATCCAGAAGTATCACACGCGTAAAATCATTTAACGCCAGGCTGTCATTCCCCATATTAAGCATTATCTTTCCGCGTTCAAGATATGAATCCGTATCATTTTGATTCAGCTTAATTGCAAAATCAAAGTCCTTTAACGCATTTGGAACATCATTTAATTTTAGATAAGCTAATCCGCGTTCAGTATATAAGTAATAAGGCATTAATCCTGTTCCTTTGGCATTTAGCGCACGGGTGTAGCTGTCTACAGCCTGTTTAAAATCACCAAGCCCCATATAAACAGAGGCAAGTCCAACATAAGCCAATCCATAACCCGGATCGATCTTGATGGCTTTGTTAAGGTTAGCTACAGTATTAACTGTATCTTTTAAATAATAAAAAGCCATTCCAAGCTGGTAATAATATTTTTTGTTGGTTGAATCGAGCTTGATTGCTTTTTCGTAATTCCCGACAGCTTCACTATAGCTGCCTGATTTTGTATAAATTTCTCCCAAAGCAAAATATACTTCAGGAAAATTCGGGTCAAGTGAAAGCGCTTTGTTATAATTATCTGCTGCTTTTTTATAATCTTCTGCTAAAAGCGCAAGATTGCCAAGCTCTAGGTAAGCCTCGGTATATTTACTGTCAAGCTTTACTGCCTGGTTAAAGAATTCTTCTGCGGTAAGATAATCTTTATTGTTTTTATAAATAGTGCCCATCCTGTAAAACATTATCTCATCTTTTTTGAAACCCATATTATATGCAAAAGAATAATCTGTAAGCGCTTTATCATACTGCTTAAGCATGTAATAAGCATTTCCTCTCTGGAAGTATCCTTCATCATGGCCGGTTGCAATATACAGGTACCTTGTAAAAAGATTTACAGCCTCTTCATATTTTTCAGCATCAAGCGCATCCATCGCTTCTTCAAAAGAAACACGGGTAGAATCATAAGCATTTGCATATGATTGGTATGACGCAAAAACCAGAAATAATAATAAGATAATTTTTAATTTCATTTAAAAATATAATTTAAATAAAGATATAATTTAAAATTTTAAATATTCTTTTAATCCCTGAATGCCGCCTTCTCTGCCAAAGCCGCTTTCTTTGTAACCGCCGAACGGAGAAGCCGGGTTGAATTTATTATAGGTATTTGCCCAGATAACCCCTGCCTTAACCTGGTTTACCATTTTAAAGATTTTGGAACCTTTATCACTCCAAATTCCGGCAGAAAGCCCGTATTGGGTATTATCTGCTTTTTCAATTGCTTCCTTCGGTGTTCTGAATGTCAATACGGAAAGTACCGGTCCGAATATTTCTTCACCTGCAATTCGGTTTGACTGAGCTACATTTGTGAAGAATGTAGGTTTGAACCAGTAACCCTTCGAAGGCAGCTTGCACTCTGGCTGATAAATGGTGCAGCCTTCTTCAATTCCTGATTCTACCAGTTCCGTGATTTTATCCAGCTGCTGCCGGGAATTTATTGCGCCAATATCCGTATTCTTATCCAGCGGATCTCCCAATCTTAAACTATTAAGCCTGTATTTTAGTTTCTTAATTACAGTATTTTTAATGCTTTCCTGAACTAACAGCCTGGAGCCTGCGCAGCAAACATGCCCCTGGTTAAAATATATGCCGTTCACAATACCTTCTACAGCCTGGTCTATTGGTGCATCTTCAAAAATTATATTCGCTGCCTTGCCGCCAAGCTCCAGGGTAACTTTTTTATCCGTTCCGGCAATTGATCTCATTATAAGTTTACCAACTTCGGTTGAACCTGTAAATGCGATTTTTTTAACTTTTGGATTATTGACAATTGCCGCGCCGGTATCTCCGGCTCCGCTGATAATATTTACAACACCATCGGGAACGCCGGCTTCCTGAATTATTTCAGCCAGCTTATAAAGTGTAAGCGGAGTAGTTTCAGCAGATTTGATCACAACTGTATTTCCGCATGCCAGCGCTGGCGCTATCTTCCATGCAGCCATCAATAACGGAAAATTCCACGGTATTATCTGGCCAACTACACCAATTGAACTGAATTGCCTGCCGGGAAAAGCAAACTTTAACTTATCAGCCCATCCTGCATAATAGAAAAAAAACGCAATGGCAAGAGGAATATCAACGGACTTTGATTCCTTTATCGGTTTTCCTCCATCCATTGATTCAATTACAGCAAGCTCCCTTGCTTTTTCCTGCATTATTCTTGCTATCCGGAAAATGTACTTAGCTCTTTCCTTCGGTGATATCCTGCTCCACGAATTCCTGTATGCTTTTTCAGCAGCATTTACAGCTTTGTCAACATCACCGGCCGATGCATAGGCAATTTCTGATAACTTTTCTTCATTAGCAGGATTTACTGTACTAAAATATTTTCCGGTCTTTACTGCTTTACCGTTAATAAACAGGTCATATTTTGAATTTATTATAATATGATCCTTTGATTCCGGAGATTCTGCATATTCCCACCCTGGCTTTTTAGACTTTAATGACCGCTGGTGAGATGCAGCGGAATTTCCGTTTAATTTAGTACTGATACCGTTTTTTTCCCTGAATGTCATTTGGCAGATTTAAAAATTTAAAACGGTTCTGATGAGCTTCCTTCGCCTGTATTTCCGGAGCCGTCTCCGCAGCTTTCTCCGTTTGTTTCAACGAATTTTTTTATTGCATCAATGTTCTCAAGAATCATTTTGGCTTTGCTTAATCCGAATGAAAATGTAAATTTTGAACCCGGGTTAAGGCAAATAAGCTTATTGCCTTTGTATTCTGATATTTCTGGCATAGTTAATTTGTTTAATTTTTAATATTCTGAATAAATATAATTTTCTTCGTCCTTTATCCATTTTAGATTATCAGCAGCGTAATTTTTAAATCTTTTTAATGCAGCTGTTTTTTCAGGACATAAATAATTTTTGTTGAAATATTCTTCTGCTTCATTTTCTTCACCTGCAATTTTTGAACATAAGAAAATATATTCAAAAAAAACATCATAAGCAAAATCATCACAGGTCTGGTTGTTTTCTTTCAAATCCTTTAAAGCTTCATTGACAAATTCATAATCTGGTCTAACGGATTGTTTTCTCTTTTTATCAGGATTAAAGTAACTCAGCCTTCCGTTTTTATACTGTAAATACCAGTTATACCACAATCCCAGTACAGCCGGAGACATCCTGGAATTTACTGTAAGAAGCGGTAATTCTTTGTCAGTGGAATCAATTTCCCCGTTTAAAAGCATAAATAAAGGTTTCGGTCCTTTTTCCCCGTCGAATATATAAAGATAATGGAAAACGTATGGTGAAGCGCCGTCTGTCAGGTATAATGCAAGCTCTTTTTTACCGTTTTTATCAAGGTCAATAAATTTATGGTCAACATATGATGTAAAAGTACTATCCATGCTGAATACGGTATTCCCCTTTTCCTTTACAGTTATATTTCCTGTAAAAAAGCCTTCACTTCGTGTATCTATTCTGAAATCAAAACCAGAATACCTGAACTCTACTATTGTATCGGCATTAGTGCCTGATAAATAAAAAATCAGGAAAACGATATTTAAAAATAATTTTGCCTGTAATTTAGTCATTAGTAAAATAATCAGCAGATTGATAAAACCCGGTTTTTTGTTTTTTATACTGCATCAGCAGGTCGTTAAGCAGTGTGGATGCACCCAGCCTGAAAAGATCCGGTGTCAGCCATTTATCGCCGAGTGTTTCCTTAACAAGGCAAAGATATGATATTGCATCTTTTGTTGTTCTGATTCCCCCGGCGGGTTTCATCCCTATTTTTATCCCGGTTTCGCTGTGATAATCCCTTATGGCTTCCAGCATTACAAGAGTTACAGGCAGCGTAGCAGCTGGCTGAACTTTCCCGGTTGATGTTTTAATAAAATCTGCCCCGGCAAACATTGCTATAATGCTTGCTTTTCTTACATTGTCAAAAGTTTCCAGCTCTCCTGTTTCAAGTATTACTTTTAAATGAGCGTCACCGCAAGCTTCTTTTACAGCCCTTATTTCATCAAATACAAATTGGTAGTTACCTTCCAGGAACTCTCCCCTGCTTATAACCATATCAATTTCATCAGCACCGTAAGAAACTGTTTTTTTTACTTCTTCTGTTTTCAGTTTTAAGGGCGACTGCCCGGAAGGGAAAGAAGTAGCCACAGAAGCTACTTTAACATTACTTCCCTTTAAAGCTGATTTTGCAGTTTTAACCATATTCGGGTAAACACATACAGCTGCAACTCCGGGAATATCATTATCTTCTATCGGTCTGATAGCTTTTCTGCATAAAGCCGTAACTTTACCTTCTGAATCTTTTCCTTCAAGGGTTGTTAAGTCAATCATAGAAACAGCCAGTTTAATTGCTTCCAGCTTGCTGTTTTTCTTGATACTTCGGGATGCCAGCGCCGAAGCGCGTTCTATTACCCCGGTTTCATCAACATTTATATTAAATGTTTCAAGGCTGTTAAAAACTGAATTGTTCATATTGTTCAGGTAAATTTAACTATATATTTAATTAATAAAAACGGAATTCAATCAGTAAATTCAGAATTTTATGGATTATATAATTACACTATAAATGTTATCTTTGTTGATAAATTAATACTGCTATTTTACTACGTTAATGACTAATCCAAATATCGATTTTAAACAAACGGTATCACCACTGAAATCCAAACAGTACAGTATTTCACAGTATTTTGCTATCAGGTCGATCTTCGGGGTTTCTGTTTCTCCGTTGAGCAAAACTATTGCTTATATAACAAATACAAACGGAATGCCCAATATATGGACAATACCTATTGAAGGCGGCTGGGCTTCACAAATAACTCTGGCAGATAATGCTATCACAAGCCTTAATTATTCACCGAAAAAAAAGGAGTTGATATACACATCAGATAACCAGGGTGATGAAAATCACCAGCTGTATCTTATACCTGATACTGGCGGTGAGTCAAAGCTTTTGACCGAAAGGCATAAAGGGGCTCAGATAACATTCTGCGGTTTTGATAAAAAAGGTGAAAATATATTGTTTTCATCAAATATCAGGGACCCAAGATTTTTTGATACTTACAGGCTTAACCTGGCAACCGGTTCAGAGGAACTGGTAGCTGAATATAATGAACCAAATCCTTTTATTGCGGTTGACTGGAGCGCAAACGGCAGATTTATACTATACCAGAAACATTATACCAATGCTAATCATGACCTGTTCTTATATGATATAAATGAAAAGAAAATGCTTAATATAACTGAACATAACGGCATTATGAAAAACAGTGACGGTATGTTCAATAAAAAAGCAGATAAAATTTATTTTTTATCGGATTATGAAAGGGAATTTACCGGATTAGCATTATATGATGTTAAAACCGGAAAAAATTCGTGGGAACAGCTTGAAAAATGGGATATAAATCATTTTACTCTTTCAAATAATGAAAAAAGCATATTATACTCCGTAAACGAAAGCGGTTCAACCAGGCTTAAATTAAAGAATTTTAAAACCGGTAAGGTTAAAACTTTAAAGATTCCTAAAGGCAATTGTTTATCTTTTCAGTTCACAAAGGATGATAAAAAAATTGTGCTTGTACTGGACTCCCCGCAAAATCCGAATGATATATTTGTTTATGACCTTAAAAAAGATAAGCTTAAACAAATTACTTTTTCAATGATTGGCGGAATTCCAAAATCAGATTTTACAGTACCGCAGAATATTAAATACAGGAGCTTTGACGGACTTGAAATCAACGGCTTTTTGTATGTACCTAAAGGTATAAAAAAAGACGGCACTAATCCGGCAATAGTATGGCCACATGGCGGGCCTGAATGGCAGGAAAAGAACCTTTTCAACAAATATTTCCAGATTTTAACCAACAGGGGTTATATTGTAATTGCCCCTAATTTCAGGGGAAGCATCGGTTACGGAAAAACTTTCCAGCGGAAAATTTATAAAGACTGGGGAGGTGATGAGTTTAAAGATGTACTTGGCGCTTATGATTATTTGCTTGAAACCGGCTACGTTGATAAAAACAGGATTGCTGTTGTTGGAGGCAGCTTTGGCGGATTTATGACGCTTACCTGCATCACTAAAGCGCCTGATAGATGGAAATGCGCTGTCGATATTTTCGGACCCTCAAACTTAATTACTTTCTGTAATTCAGTGCCTGAACACTGGAAACCGGGAGTAAGCGAGCTTGTTGGCGATGTTGAAAAAGATATTGATATGCTTAAAGAACGCTCACCGATTAATTTTATTGATAACATTACTGCTCCCCTGTTAATTATACAGGGTAAAAATGACCCGCGTGTTGTTCATGCTGAAAGCGACCAGATAGCTGAAAAACTGAAATCTCAGGGTAAAGAAGTTGAATATCATGTTCTGGCAGATGAAGGACACGGCTTCAGCAAAGTATCTAACCAGATAATGGTCTGGGGCTATATTTGCAATTTTCTTGATAAGTATCTGAAAAGTAATTAAACAAATTGAATAATAACATTAAAACGAACACCGAAAATAAAATAATTGACGGCAGGCAGGTTGCAGAAAAAATTATTTCTGAAATCAAAAAAGAGCTTAAACTTCATAACAATATCAAGCCGGGCCTGGCGCTGATACTTGTGGGTAATAATCCGGCAAGCGAGATCTATGTAAAAATGAAGGAGAAAAAATGCGCTGAGCTTGGATATTATTCAATTGTTAACCGCTTATCAGAAAAGATTACCGAAGCAGAGCTGCTTGCTCATATCCGCGCTTATAATAACAATAATAAGATACACGGAATACTTATACAGCTGCCGCTTCCTAAGCAAATTAATGAAATGAATGTACTGGAGGCTGTTGATTACCGCAAAGATGTTGATGGTTTCCATCCGGTGAATGCAGGCAGGCTTATGATTGGCGAAAAATGTTTTACACCCTGCACACCCGCCGGGATACATGAACTGCTTAAGCGTTATAATGTTGAAACATCCGGCAAAAATGCTGTTGTAATAGGCAGAAGCAATATCGTCGGAAAGCCAATTGCAAATATTCTGCTGCAGAAACTAAAAGGAGCAAACTGTACTGTTACCGTAACACACAGCGCAACCGGCAGGATCTCTGATTTTACCAAAAAAGCAGATATAATAATTGCGGCAATCGGGCAGGCGGAATTCCTTAAAGCAAACATGATTAAAGAAGGCGCTGTAATTATTGATGTAGGGATTAACAGGGTCGAAGACCAAACTCACCCCAAAGGATACAGGGTTGTTGGTGATGTTGACTATAAAGCCTGTTACAAAAAAGCATCACTTATCACACCGGTACCCGGCGGAGTCGGACCTATGACAATTGCTATGCTTATGAAAAACACGCTTGATTCCGCTATGAAAAGAATTTATCCCTGAAATAGTTAATGGAAAAAAGATATATCGAGCTTGAAGCTGCTTTCAGCGAAAACACTTACGATAAAATTTATAACAGGCTGTACTTAAACGGGCAAACCACCATACTTGAAGAAAATGGTGTGCTTAAAATTTATTTGCCTGAATCAGAAAATGAAACCGCTGAAAAAATCAAAAATGAACTTATAACCCTTGATAAAATTCCTGAAAAAAATATTAGTATTGAATTGTTTGAAAATAAAGACTGGAACAATGAATGGGAAAAAACCATAGAGCCGGTTTATATTCTTGATAAGCTTGTTATATATCCTTCATGGAAAAAAGATGAACTCGATCTTTCCAAAGGAAATATACCCATAGAAATTGATCCCAAAATGTCGTTCGGCACCGGGCATAATGAAACCACCCAGCTTATACTTGAACAGATGAGTAAATTTTTAGACCCGGCTGCTGATAAATACATGCTTGATTTCGGAAGCGGAACAGGTATTTTAAGTATCGCTGCTGTTAAGCTGGGAATTCATAAAGCTGTAGCATTAGAAACTGACGGTGATTCAATTGATAATGCATACGAATATTTTGAGATAAACAATGTTTCAAATAATATTCAGATGTATCAGAAAGATATTTCAGAGATAGAAGAAACCGGTTTTGATGTTATTGCATCAAATATTACAAGTAATGTAATTATTCCCAATCTTGGTAATATGCATAATAAGCTTAAACCCGGCGGCAAGATATTTATCACAGGTATTTTAAAGGAAGAAACTGAAGAGCTGATAAACAAGCTTACCGAAAATAATTTTTTAATGCAGGAATTAATTCAACGGGCTGAATGGTCAGCTTTTTTTGCAGTCAGAAAATGATAAGAACAGTTATAGATATCGGTACCAATACAATCCTTATGCTAATTGCTGAGTTTGATAAGCAATCCAAAAACATTAAAACAATCATTGATATACAGCGGGTGCCGCGCCTTGGCAAAGGCGTTGATAAAAGCAGGAATATTCTGCCTGAATCAACTGAGAAAGCAATTGAAATTCTGAACGAATACGGTTTTATCAGCTTAAAGCATGGTTCAGAAAAAATTACAGCAACTGCTACAAGCTTTATTAGAGACTCGCACAACAGGGATGAATTCCTGCAGGAAATAAGGGAAAATACCGGGATAAATATTGAAATACTTTCAGGAGCTGATGAAGCTAAATGGACTTTCACCGGAGGAGTTTATGATAAAATTCCGGATAAGCCAGCAAGGTTAACAACAATTGATATCGGCGGAGGCAGCACTGAAATTACAACCACAATAAATCCGCTTAAAAGCTTTGATGAGCTCCCCACAGCAGTGCTTAACGGAAGAAGCCTTAACATAGGTTCTGTAAGGATAAATGAAAAATTCCTCTCGCACCACCCCCCTGCTTTTGAAAGCATTGCCGGAGCTGAATTATTTATCAATGAACATTTGGATCAGATAAATTTTGATCTTTCCGGAAGCTCGCTTATCGGAGTTGCAGGCACAATTACTACTCTTGGCGCAATTGTTCTGGGACTGGATAAATTTGAATCCGCAAAAGTTGATGACCTTGTGATAACTATCGGCGAAATAGATGAAGTATTGCGCAGACTGATACCAATGCCGCTTGAGGAACTGTATGGTATGGGTGATTATATGACGGGCAGGGCTGATATTGTAATACCGGGAATATTAATACTGAAATGTTTTATGCAGAAGTTCGGTTATGCTGATGTTAGAGTCAGTACAAAAGGTTTAAGGTACGGTGTTTTTTTGAGGGATGCATTGTTTAACAGATAACCGCAAAGACGCAATGGCGCGAAGCAGTAAATTTTTAGAATCTCCAGTTACTAATAAATTCGAGGGGATTTTTATAACACACCCCGTCTGTTCAGCTAATGCTTAACATCCACCCCTCTCCAGAGGGGAACGAATAAATTATTCCCCTCTTGAGAAGCTTGTCCCGCTATGGCGGGAGGGAAGGAGCGAAGCGGGAGAGGTGTGTTACTTATAAGTACTCTTATATCCAATTCATCAATGTTTCGTTAACTCTACTATCCCCTTATATACCAGGTTCACAGCAATTGCCAGGATAAAAAATCCCATCATTCTTGTAAGTACATTAATTCCGCCTGAGCCAAGCTTTTTCATCAGCGGAATTGAAAGATAGAGAAATATATATGTCACAATTCCGATTCCCAGAATTCCAATTACAAATCCGATATAATCCTCGGGATGTTTTGCGCCGGTTGAAAGCCCGATAACCGCGCCAATAGCGCCCGGACCGCTTAGAATAGGCATTGCCATCGGCATAAATGATATATCCATATTCTGCACCTTGCCGGCAGATTCTTTTTCGGTTTTGGCATTAACCATTGCCCAGCCGGTATTTGCTACAATTAGTCCCCCGGCGATCTGCAGTACACCCAGCGAAAGCCCGAACAGCTCCAGCAGCAGCTTTCCGATGAGCAGAAATACTATGAGTATCAGTATAACGTTAATGCTGATTTTTCTTGCCTGGGCAAGCCTGAACTCAGGCGTATCGTTAGCCGTCAGTCCGGAAAAAGCGGGCACTCCCCCGATCGGATTTATCAGCGGAAACAATACGCTGAATGCAATCCCCGCAAATGAAAATATATCTGTTATGGACATATAAGTACAAAATTATGATTTATAAACGATTAAATTAATGTGCTCCCCTCTCCTCTTAGGAGAGAGGCTGGGGGTGAGGGACAAGAATCAAATTTTAATACTTTAACTAAAGCTTTAGGACATTGCTCCCCTCTCCTCTTAGGAGAGGGGCTGGGGGGTGAGGTCTATAAAAAAACAGCGGGTATATAATCCCGCTGCAAAATTGTATCGGATTTTTCATTAATCAATTTGTTGTAAGAAGAACTTTATACATTCCTCTTCACTTTCCGCCATTCAGTGCCTTTCCCTGAAGCAAATTCTTTTTTAGCATTATTTACTTCTGAAAGAAGTCCCGGAATATTCAGCAGTTCTTTAGTAGCAGAATTTTCAGTTCTTTCTGCAAGATAAGAAACAAAATCATCAACAACTATAAGCTTATCTTTTGGAAAGTTACGAATACGCTTACTTATACTGCTTTTTAATGATGTTGTGGTCATTAAATATTGTAATTTTTTAACTTATTTAGTGCATCCTTGGGGACTCGAACCCCAGGCCTAGTGATTAAGAGTCACTTGCTCTACCAACTGAGCTAAGGATGCCCACAAATATGCAATTTTATACGTTTTCATTCAATCCCTTAATTAATAAGTTAAAGTATCATTCAATGATTTGCTTAAAACTTTCCCGTTTATTAAATTCAATTGTATATGAATGATAAGCTACCTCACCCCTCCGAAGGAGTCCGTTGGACCTTCCCCTCTAATGTAAGGAGAGGGGGGAAAGACCTCAAGCTTTTGGTCATTGCTCCCCTCTCCCCCTGGGAGAGGGGTTAGGGGGTGAGGGTAACACATATGAATGAATCACAAAAAAATATCAGCCTCAAATCACGCGGAGCGGGTTTAAATACCAAAAACCGGTTTGAACCGTTCGAAATTGATTATGACCTCAGCGGGTTTGATGAATATTTTGATTTCGAAAATGAACCCGAAAGGATAAAAACAAAATTCTATACCGATAACAGCAAAACGGTACTGGCAAAAAACGACTCCCCTGATCTTGGATTTGATTACAGCATTAATCCGTACCGCGGATGCGAACACGGATGTGTTTACTGTTACGCCAGGCCATCCCATGAGTACCTTGGGTTTTCAGCCGGACTTGATTTTGAATCCAGAATAATGATAAAACCTGATGCAGCAAAGCTGCTGCAGGCTGAATTAAGCAAAAGATCATGGGTGCCGCAGTATATTATGATGAGCGGCAATACTGACTGCTACCAGCCGGTAGAACGCAGGCTTGAAATTACACGCCAGTGCCTTAAAGTTTTTCTGGATTTCAGGAATCCGGTTGGCATAGTTACAAAAAATGCGCTTATACAAAGGGATATCGATATTTTAAAAGAGCTTGCGGCTTTGGATCTTGTTTCCGTTGCTGTAAGCCTTACAACACTTAACCGTGAGTTATCAAGAAAGCTGGAACCGAGAACTTCAGTCCCTTTAAAAAGGCTGGAAACTATCCGTAAACTTACTGATGCCGGGGTTAAAGTAACAGTGCTTACTGCCCCTGTTATACCCGGTTTAAATGATGAAGAGCTTCCCGCCCTGCTTAAAGCATCTGCCGAAAGCGGCGCAGTTTCTGCGGGTATAATAATGCTCCGTCTGCCGCTTGCCGTAAAGGAGCTGTTCATTGACTGGATAAACAGGAACTATCCGGAAAAGTCAACTAAAATTATCAACAGGATTATGGATATAAGGCGCGGCAAGCTCTCAAGCTCTGAATTTAAGGAAAGAATGAAAGGCAGCGGAAAATATGCTGAGCATATTCACAGCCTGTTTAAAACCTGCTGCAATAAATACGGGCTAAATAAAACTAAATTCCGCACCCGCATAGACCTGTTCAGGATTCCGCCGGAATTAAAACATCAAACTGAATTATTTTTGTAAATATAATTCTGACTGTATATTAAATTCTGTGTATTAAAAGAATTTAATCGTAAAGTCTATCAACTGGACACCTGAGGAACAGACCTCACTGTAGCAAGCAGCGATAAATAAGAAACAAAACTTAATAGCCCCGGTCTTTAGACCGGGGGTTCAAATAAAAAATAATTGGGCTTTAGCCCTGAATATATTTTAAAATTCGGGGCTAAAGCCCTCTTTTTATGTTATCTTTATCCACGACCTAAAGGTCGTGGCAATTCAAAATATTCACACTTCAGTCAGTTACTCAGAACTGTCACATTATATATAGAATTATTTTGAGTGAAATGCCGAAAAAGTATTTTTATAATTGAATATCAATAGTAATTCCTTTCGGTTATTTTTAAATTATTATATCAATAAAACTTATTTATGCAGCAGGAAATCATTGAGGATAAAGTATTTGATAATTTATCCTTTAAAAGATCAAAGCTTAAAGCTGCGCTTTATGAAAACTGCAGCTTTCTGAACTGTGACTTTGAAAATTCCGATCTTGCAGAATTCAAATTCACTGATTGCACATTTACCGGCTGTAATTTATCGCTTGCTTCACTTGGCAATACTGCCTTTCGCTATGTGCAGTTTACCGGTTCAAAGCTGATGGGTGTGAATTTTGAAAATTGCAGTAAGTTAGGGTTTTCAGTTGGATTTAATGACTGCATACTGGATAATTCAGCATTCACCGGGCTGAATATAAAAAATACCGTATTCACGAACTGCCGGATGTTTAACGCTGATTTCACTTCAGCTGAAATGGAAAATTCAGTATTTAATAATTGTGACTTAAAAGGAGCAGTATTTTTTAAGACCGGTCTGAAAAAAGCAGACCTGACTACATCGGTAAATTATATTATTGATCCTGAGCTCAACAGGATAAGCAAAGCAAAATTTTCATTGACAGGTATTCCCGGTCTGCTGGCAAAATATGACCTGAAAATTGAATTCAAATAAATTTTAAAACATAAACAATTTTATTACTACAATGCAGCAATGGTATGAATTATTATTTAAGAATTACGCTGTAAAATACGATGAAGAAAGCTTTACCAAAGGTACAATTGGTGAATGTGATTTTATAGAATCAGAATGCGATTATAACAAACAAATCAAAATTTTAGATATAGGCTGCGGTACGGGAAGACATGCTATTGAGCTGGCTAAACGGGGTTATAATGTAACAGGAATAGATCTTTCAGAATCCCAGCTTAAAAGGGCTGGCGAAAAAGCTTCTGCAGCGGGACTTAATGTCAGATTCATGAAAATGGATGCGCGTTACCTTCCTTTTAAAAAAGAATTTGATGTGGAAATTATGATCTGTGAAGGGGCATTTTCCTTAATGGAAACCGATGAAATGAATTTCGATATACTTAAAAGCGCAGCTAACGCCCTCAGATCAAACGGTAAAATTATTTTCACTGCATTAAACGGATTGTTTCCGCTGTTCCATTCTGTTAAGGATTTCCTTGCAAAAAATACAGAGGAAGGAAAATCAGAATGTGTAAATAATTCATTTGACCTGATGACTTTCCGCGATAACAGCATTACTAAATTTACTGATGATGATGGAATAGAGCATGTTCTGGAATGCAATGAAAGATTTTATGTTCCATCGGAAATAACATGGATGCTTAAATCACTTGGCTTCACCAAAATTGATATATTCGGCGCAAAGCTTGGGGCTTTCAGCCGGAATGATAAGCTGACCACTGAAGATTTTGAAATGCTTGTAATTGCTGAAAAATGATCAGGGTGACAGATCAACAATAACTATTTTAAAAATATGAAAAGAAAAACCGAATTATACAGCTTTACATACAAGGATTATTCCGAAAAAGTTTACCGTGATATACGAAAAGAAACTTTTGGCAATGATATCGGACAGAACAGCTGGCTTTCAGCCGGTGAAATGCGTGAAATAATTAAATTATTGGATTTAAAACCGGGTAAAAGTGTTCTGGAAATTGCATCAGGCTCCGGAGGTCCGGCAGTATTCACTGAAGCAAGCTCAGGCTGTATAATAACCGGTCTGGAATATGATATAAATGGTGTAAAAAACTCTAATGAACTTGCCAAAATTAACGGGTTTGATAAGCAAATGAATTTTATTCACGGTGATGCCTCAGAACGGCTGCCGTTCAATAAAGAAACTTTTGATGCAGTTTATTGTATTGATGCAATTAATCATTTAAAGAACAGGGATAAAGTACTTAAAGAAATTTACCGGGTTTTAAAACCAGGCGGCAGGCTGGTATATACTGATCCAATAGTTGTATCAGGAATACTCACAAATGAAGAAATTTCAATCAGAAGCTCAATTGGATTTTTCCTGTTTGTCCCGGCAGGATTCAATGAAATGCTGCTTAAGGCAGCCGGATTTAAAAAGATAACTTCGAAGGATGTAACAGTCAGCATGGCAAAAATATCTCTTAAATGGTTCAGGGCTAGGGAAAAAAGGAAAAAACTCCTGCTGAAGACCGAAGATAAAACAAATTTCAGTGAATTGCAGGAATTCTTCAAAATGGTAAATAAACTGGCTGCAGAAAAACGGCTTTCCAGGATTATGTTTACCTCTGTTAAATGATACATAAATATTGTTACAAAATTTTACCAAAAAGTCAGAGTTATTTGCATAAATAATTTGATAATAAACCTATAAATTAAGGGTAATTATATTAATATTATTTTATGAAATATTTTTCTGTTTTTGTTTTGTTTTTTATATTTATTTTCAACGGGTGCAAGGATAACAATGTAAACAATCCGGTTGACCAGAATAATATAAATTTTGTGAGTGTATACAGTACAACTGCCTCAACAAACGGGGTATTTGTGATTCCTGTAAACTTCAGGGATTACGCATTGATTGCCGATGGCTCCAACGGAATGCAGATAGTAGATGTAACTATAGTAAACCAGCCTGATTCAGTTTCTTCATATGATACAGACGGTAATGCAAATGATATCACAGCCGGGTATATAAACAATGACCTGTATGCGTTTATAAGTGATTATAACAAGGGGCTGGTTGTTGTTGATATAGATGACCCATCAAACCCTATTCCAATAGGTAATTTAATTATTACCGGGCTGGTTAATACCTGTTTTATTGACCAGTCAAATAAGATCGCTTATGTTGGAATGGAATCAGGGCAGGTACAGGTTTTTGATATATCCCCGCTGCCAAACCAGCCGAACTTCCTTGCAGCTATACAGGTTTCCGGAAGCATTAACGGTTTATTCTTATCTGGTAATTATCTTTATGCTGCCGCAGGCAGTACGGGACTTGCAATATATGATGTTTCAAATCCTTCAGCCGCAGTGCTTAAATCAATTTTTAATACTGCTGGAGTTGCCTCAGGTGTTACTGTGAACAATAATTTCGCCTATGTTGCTGATTCATACAACGGTATGCTCATACTTAATGTTTCTGACCCCGCTTCCCCGCTTTATAAATCAAAATTCAATCCATCGGGGCAGATCCTGGGCGTTTACGCATACAATAATAATGTATTCTGCGCAGATAATACTTACGGAATAGAAAATGTAAATGTTTCTGATGCTTCAAATCCCGTAAAAGCCGGTTATATTCAGACCAACAGCTCAGCAAACAATATATTCTATTCAGGCGGTTACATTTTTCTTGCCGCAGCTGAAGGCGGTCTTGGAATATATCAGCCCACAGGTTTTCTGGATCTCAAATAAATTTTAAACATTCTGCTTTATGAACAATACTGATAATAAAGAAGACGAACTGAATAAAAAAATTCATTCAGTTGAAGAAGAAGCCCTGCGGCGCAGAAAAGAAATTGAAGCCATGCTTCATCCTGAAAAAAATGTTGTTGCTGATAAGGAAAGTATAAATGAATCTGAAGCAGATACAACTATTAACATTACCGTTTCAGATAAAGCTGAAAATATTCCGGTTATTGATAATATAGCCGAACCTGTCACAGCAGAAGAGATAGTTGTTACCGGGATAGATATTCCAAAAATTATAGAATCTGAAATTACTCAAATCAAAACTTCAGATATTGAAATTCCGATTGATCTGAAGGAAACGATTGACTCTGAGCACTCAACACACTCTACTGACTTAAAACACTCTATACACTCTACGGACTCAAAACTAGTGACTGATTTTGATGCGCATCTTTTTAACAGCGGAACATTTTACAAAGTTTATGAAAAATTCGGGGCGCAGCTTACCCGGGAAGATAACCTGAACGGTGTGCGTTTTACAACATGGGCTCCCAATGCCGCAGCTATCAGTGTGATCGGAGAGTTCAACGGCTGGCAGGAAGGCCTGAATGAAATGCAGAAAATCCATTCATCCGGAATCTGGTCAGTATTTATTCCCGGGTTAAAACAGGGAGATACATATAAATTTTCCATTTTCAGCAATGCTGATGGTATTACGCGCAGAAAAATAGACCCGTATGCATTCAGAAGCGAGGTAAGACCCAAAAATGCATGTGTGGTGCATGATATAAATAATTATGAATGGAAAGATGCTGAGTATCTAAAAACAAGGAGCTACAGCCCCTTGTTCAAAAAGATCCCTATGAATATTTACGAACTTCACCTTGGCTCATGGAACAGGAACTACGATAATAAAGAATTCCCGAATGAGTGGGGATATTTAAGCTACGGTCAATTAGCGCATCAGATTGTGGATTATGTAAAAAAACAGGGTTATACACATATTGAGCTTATGCCTGTGATGGAACATCCTTTGGATATATCATGGGGATACCAGGTTACACATTATTACGCACCAACAAGCCGTTTCGGCGAACCGCAGGATTTTATGTATTTTGTAGATCACTGCCACAAGAACGGAATTGGTGTTATTTTAGACTGGGTACCTGCACACTTCCCTGCCGATGAACATGCGCTTGCTGATTTTGACGGCAGGCAGATCTATGCATACGAGGACTGGAAAAAAGGATACCATAAAGACTGGAATACTTATGTATTCGATTATGCAAGGCCGCAGGTGCAGAACTTTCTTATATCCAGCGCGCTTTTCTGGCTGGATAAATACCATGCTGACGGTTTAAGGGTCGATGCAGTTGCATCAATGCTTTATCTTGATTATTCAAGGGAGCATGGCGAGTGGGAACCCAATATCCACGGCGGAAGGGAAAATCTTGAGGCTGTTGAATTCCTTAAGCATATGAATGATGTAGTGCATAAATATCATCCCGGAGCTGTTATGATAGCAGAAGAATCAACCAGCTGGCCCGGTGTTTCACACCCCGTCAGCGAAGGCGGGCTTGGATTTGATATGAAATGGAACATGGGCTGGATGAATGATATCCTGCTTTATTTTAGTAAAGACCCTGTTCACAGGAAATTTCATCAGGGAAAAATTACTTTTTCCCTGTGGTATGCATTCAGCGAAAACTTTGTTCTTCCGGTATCACATGATGAAGTTGTACACGGCAAAAGGTCTCTGCTTGAAAAAATGCCCGGCGATACATGGCAGCGCTTCGCTAACTTAAGGCTGTTCCTTGGTTTTATGACAGGACACCCCGGTAAAAAGCTTAACTTTATGACAACTGATATAGCGCAGTATAATGAATGGAACAGCGAAGCTCCGCTTGAATGGAACCTGCTTGAAAATGTTGAGCTGAACAGGCAGCTGAACCTGTTTGTAAAGGATCTGAACAATTTATATAAAGCTCAACCTGCATTGTATGAAGTTGATTTCCATCACGAAGGTTTCCAGTGGATTGATTTTTCCGATGCGCTGGCAAGTGTGCTCTCGTTTTACAGAATATCAGAGGATAAAAAACAAATTCTCCTGTTCACATTTAATATGACTCCATCTGTAAGAGATGATTATCCGGTCGGTGTTCCCGAAGCAGGTTACTGGAAGGAAATATTCAACAGTGATGCAGAAATTTACGGCGGCTCGGGCATTGGCAATATGGGCGGGAAACAATCAGAATCTGTAAAGGTTAAGCAATGGGAAAACTCAATCAAAGTAGTTCTTCCCCCTCTGGCTGTAAATGTGTTTGAGCTAGCTAAGGAAAATAGTTAAAAATTTATGCTATACAGTGAAAAGTTAGAAAAACGGATCACAGGACTCCTAAAATCAAAACGAAGCCTTGCAATAAAAAAAATGTTCGGAGGTGTTTGCTTTATGATGAAAGGAAAAATGATAGCGGGAATAGTTGAAGATAAACTGATGATACGCTGCAGGAAAGATAATTATGAAACCCTGCTGAAAAAACCTCATGCCGGGGTTATGACATTCACCGGCAAGCCCATGAAAGGCTTTCTTTATATAGTGCCCGCAGGTATTAAAACCGATAAACAATTGAGAAATTGGCTTGATGTGGGAATTGATTTCCTGAAAACAGCTCAAACAAAAAAGTAATACATATAATGTAACAAATTTTTTTATTACTCATTACTAACTACGCATTATTAATTATAAATGATTTATTACGCACTATTAAAGGGCATAAATGTAACAGGCAATAAGATAATTAAAATGGCTGAGCTTAAGTCAATGTTTGAATATCTTGGATTTAAGGATGTTCGGACTTATATTCAGAGCGGGAATGTGGTGTTTGAATCCCCGGCCAAAGCTGAAGCCGTAAAAAAGAAAATTGAAAATGGCATAGAAGATAAATTCGGTTTTAAAGTAACGGTGATAATAAGAAGCCGTGATGAAATGGAAAAAATAATCAAAGATTATCCGTTCGCAAAAATTAAAGGGCACGAAGAATGTAAAATTTCTGTCGGATTCCTGGAATCAATTCCCGGTAAAGCTCTGGTAAAAGAGCTTGAGGCAAATTCATCTGATCTTGAAATCATAAAAGTAAACGGAAATAACCTTTACCACCTGTGCCGCGGTAAATTTTCAGATTCACTTGTTTTCAAAAAGAATCTTCCCGAAAAGATACTGAAAGTCAACTGTACTGTAAGGAACTGGAACACAACAAATAAACTAATGGAAATATGAATATTCTGAAAGAACAATATGAAATGGTAAGATCATCACGCGCAGTTGTGCTTGATTTTTTCAGCACTATCCCCTGGCATGACCTGAACAAACCCTTGAATGAGTTTAATGAAAGCTCACTGGTTTCCTTATCACTTCATATTGCAAACACTTATTTCTTCTGGCTTAAAAAATTTGCTGCAAATGAAGAAATTGAGTACTTCGAGGAACATCATGTAAATAATATCAATGACCTGAGGAATATTTTTAATAAAGCTGATGAACTGGTTAACAATTTTGTTGAAACTCACCCTGATGCTGCTGAAAAAATCGAGGGTGATATTTTCTGGCTTAAAAAAAGTATGAATTTTTCAGTTGCTCAGCTTTTAACGCATGTATTTACACATGAATTTCACCATAAAGGCCAGCTGTTATCTATGAGCAGAATAATTGGTTACGCTCCCCCTGATGCAGATGTTATCAGGTTTAATTAAGTTATACATTATTTTTCCCTATCAAATAATTACAACAATCTTTAGTTTTGTTAAAATTTTTTGAAATAATTTCAATTTTATCATTTAACTGTATAACCAGTCAACTATTTAACCAATTCACTGATTGATAAACATCTGCATTCACGGACACTTTTACCAGCCGCCCAGGGAAAATCCATGGACAGGCGAAATTGAGCTTCAGGAAAGCGCTAAACCTTTCCATGACTGGAATGAGCGGATATGGGATGAATGTTATAAAACCAATTCTGAAGCGGAAATTATTGATGATTCAGGAAAAGTTGTAGCCAGAATAAATAATTACGGGAAGCTTAACTTTAATTTCGGGCCAACACTGCTGGCATGGATAAAAAATAAACACCCTGAAACTTACAGCAGGATAATTGAAGCTGATAAAACCAGCGTATCGCAGCATAACGGCCACGGAAATGCAATTGCAATGTGTTATAATCACATGATAATGCCCCTGGCAAACCTGAATGATAAAATTACGCAGGTTAAATGGGGACTGGCTGATTTCAAACACCACTTCGGGCGATCATCGGAAGGAATATGGCTGCCTGAAACAGCCTGCAATATGGAAACAATAGAGGTCCTAATTGCCGAAGGCATTAAATATATAATACTGGATTCCGGCCAGGCTGCATATTGCAGAAAAACCGGTGATACTGAATGGACCGATGTAAATGATAATTCAATTGATCCTTCAAAACCATATAAATGTTATTCAGAAATTCTCAGGGATAGATACATTAACATTTTTTTTTATAACGGACCCGTTTCAAAGGCAGTAGCCTTTGATGATGTGCTCGAAAGCTCCCAAAATCTCCTGAATAAAATCAGCTCAGCAGCAAAAATAAATGAAAACAAACCAGTTCATCAGCTGGTAAGTGTAGCAACTGACGGAGAAACTTTCGGTCACCATAAAAAACATGCCGAGCGTACTCTGGCTTTCTTTCTGGAAGTCTTAGCGCCTAAAAATGACCTGAAAATTGTTAATTACGGTGAATATCTTGAGGAAAATCCACCGCAGTACGAAGTAAAGCTGAAAGCCGGAGATAACGGTGAAGGCACTTCATGGAGCTGTGTTCACGGTGTAAAAAGGTGGAAAGAAGACTGCGGCTGCGGAGGCGGCGGAGGATGGGTTCAGCAGTGGCGCAAGCCGTTAAGGGAATCACTTGACTGGCTGAGGGATCAAATGATAATCATTTATGAAAATCTGGGCAGCCAGCTGTTAAAAGACGTGTGGAAAGCCAGAAATGAATATATAAATATTATCCTGAAAAATGATTTAACCGTTAATGATAACTTCTTTTCAGATAATGCAGTTAAGCCGCTTACGGAAAACGAAAAACTGCTGGCTGTAAAATTGCTTGAGATGCAGAAATATTCTATGCTTATGTTTACCAGCTGCGGCTGGTTCTTCAGTGAAATATCAGGACTGGAAACAGTAAAGATACTTGAATATGCAGCCAGGGCTATGGAAATTGTTAAGGAATTGACAGGAATGAACCTGGAAAATGAATTTAAGTTAAAATTAAGCGAAGCAAAAAGCAATATACCCAAATACCGGAACGGGAAAGGTGTTTACGAACAGCTTGTGATTCCGCATAAAACAACCGATAACTAATCAGCTCAATTGAATACAGGCGAAATAAATTCATATCTTTTAAACAGCAGGTGCAAAGATAAATGGCAGCTAGTAGGTACTAAACGCCGTGCCGGCGTTGCTGTGCCGCTGTTTTCCCTTTATTCGAAGACTAGTTCCGGAATTGGTGAGCTTACAGACTTAAAACTGCTTGCTGACTGGTGCCTTAAAACCGGAATATCCATTATTCAGCTGCTGCCGCTTAATGATGTAGGAAGTGATTTTGCCCCGTATAATTCAGTGTCATCTTTTGCGCTGGATCCAATGTACCTGAATTTAAATGATCTTAGTTATACTGAAACAGCTGAACTTAGCCAAAAGACCGGTACACTGCGGAAAAAATTCAGGCCTGTATTCCGCAAAGTTAACTACAAAGTAAAACAGGCAAAGCTTGAACTGCTCTGGCAGATCTACAGGGAAACAAATACGGATGAAATTGCTGATTATATCCTTTACAAAAAGAATAATCAATACTGGCTGAATGATTATTCAGTTTACAAGGTCATAGCAGAGCTAAATCCGGGTATTGGGTGGTTTAACTGGGATGAAGATCTGAAAAACCGGGTCAATGAAGCTGTTACAGCGTTTGAAAAGCTGAATTATGAACGGATTGAGTTCCATAAATGGGTACAGTGGCAGCTGTTTGAACAGTTCAGAAAAGTTAAGCAGGAAATATCTGAAAAAAGTATAATTATAATGGGAGACCTCCCCTTTCTGGTTTCCCGCGAAAGCGCAGATGTATGGTCACACCAGGAATATTTTAATTTGCATTTAAGCTCAGGCGCACCGCCTGATATGTATTTTGCCATGGGGCAGAAATGGGGAATGCCTCCTTATAACTGGAATATTATAGCTGATGACGGGTTTAGTTATGTTAAAGAAAAGCTGAAGTATGCTGAGAATTTTTACGATATGTACAGGATCGATCACTTTGTTGGGTTATTCAGGGTTTGGGTTAGTCCGGTTGAAGATAACAGCATCCCCGGCAGCTTTATGCCCGGGGAAGAATATCTTTGGGAACCTCATGGCAGGAAAATTATTGATGAAATGGTGAATTCTTCAGTTATGCTGCCCTGCGCTGAAGATCTGGGCACTGTTCCCGGCTGTTCTTACCATGTGCTTTATGAGTACGGTATCCCCGGAATTGATTTCCAGAGGTATAATAAATCATCTGATAATTTTTTGCCTGTACATAAATACAGGATAAATTCTGCTGCAGTTCTTTCAACCCATGATTCCAGCTTCTGGGTTAACTGGTGGCAAACTGAAGCAGGTACAATAGACGAAAAGCTTTATGAAATTTCCTGCGAAAAAGCAGGAATCCACAAAGAGCATATGAAATATGCTAAAGGACTGCTGTTTGATAAACATTTATCAAAACATGGCAGGCTGTACTGGGCTCCTGAAATAAATTCAGCACAAATAATTGCTGATGTTCTGAAGGTTCCGCAGGAATCTATAGGCAGCCTTATTTATGCTTATGCGGAAAGTTACAGGGAAAAGGAAAAATATATTCAATTCCTGCAATTGAATTGCGGGATCACTGAAATTACACCCGTTTTAATTAAAAGGGTACTAGAATCGGTTAATTATTCCAATTCAATTTTCAGTATTCAGCTCCTGCAGGATTATCTTTCGCTGGATGAAGTGCTGTGCAAAAAGATAAATAAATACTCATACCGCATAAATACACCGGGAAGCGTTTCCGGCAGAAACTGGTCGCAATTGCAGCCTTTATCTCTGGAAGAGCTGCTGGAGCTGGATATAAATCCGGCGATAAAAGAAATAATCACTGCATCACAAAGATAGTAATGACCAATTCAACCAAATTAACAATAATAAAAACAGCCCATACAATCATATGGGCTGTTTTTGTAAGCATGATATTTTATATCGTTTACTCAGGTGTTACCGGCAGAATTACCGTATTAACATGGATAGCAGCGGGTTCGATCGTATTTGAAGGATTGATACTTGCTGTTTTCAAGCTCTACTGTCCCCTAACTGTCTTGGCAAGAAAATACTCCGACTCAACACGCGATAACTTCGATATCTACCTCCCTAACTGGCTGGCAAAGCATAATAAGCTGATATTCACATCAATATATTTATTGGGTATTTTGCTTGTTTTGTACAGGGTCATTGTTAGTTAAACTATCTATAATTTGCTTTAGCCCTAATTGTTATCTTCATTTAATAAAAGAGCCTTAGCACCTTGAAGCTCTTGCTTTTCCTTCTCTGATATTTTAGGATAACCCAGATTCAATTTCTCCAAAGTACCAACAATAATATCACCTACAGCAGCGCGCATGAACCATTTCCTATCTGCCGGTATTATGTACCAGGGAGCATATTCAGTCGATGTATTTTCTATAGCATCCTCAAAAGCTTTCATGTATTTATCCCAGTTTTGGCGTTCTTTAACATCGCCTGCGCTGAATTTCCAGTTCTTTTCAGGCTCTTCAATTCTGGCTAAAAACCGCTTTTTCTGCTCTTCCTTTGAAACATGAAGGAAAAATTTAATTATTACTGTCCCCGCTTCACTTGCCTGCATTTCAAAATCATTTATGATATCATAGCGCTTTTTCCAGAATTTCTTATCAATTTTATCAACTGAATCAATTCCGGGGATATTCTGCCCTAATATATACTCAGGGTGTACCCTTGCAACAAGCACTTCTTCATAATGTGACCGGTTAAAAATTGATATCATTCCCCTTTTAGGCATTTCTTTATTAATACGCCAAAGAAAATCATGCTCAAGCTCCTCAACTGACGGCTGCTTAAAGCTTGTTACTGTACAGCCCTGCGGATTTACCCCTGTCATAACATGCTTTATAGTACCATCCTTGCCTGCTGCATCCATAGCCTGTATAACAACCAGCAGTGAATAGGTATTCATTGCATAAAGCATATCCTGAAGCTCAGAAAGCCTCTGTATATCCTTCGCCAGCATTTCCGCTGCATCTTCCTTGTTGTTAAAATCAGCAGTATACCGTGTATCAAAATCACTCAGGTTTACTTTACTTCCGGGCTTAACCAGCAGTTTTGCATCTTTCCTGAAATTGTTATCGGTAGAATTGTTTCCCATATAAGTAATATTTATTTTTGAGTGAATTTATTGTAATAAGCCTCTATCATTCCCGGTTTTAAAGTGCCTTCCCTGTTTAATCTCATCAAATAATCCCTGAATACTTCATTTTTCCCGCTGTAACCGGTTTCTTTCATGATATTATACAGCACAACTGCCAGAACATGTATTCCTTCATCTGATTCTTTCCATCTTGCACCTGCATCTTTGGCAATGCCTAATTTTTCATTTATCAATTGATCCAATGCCTGAACGCAATCTTCCTCAAACAAACCATCCGCAGTATTATAGCCAAGTGATTTGTTATGATTGTTCACTTTATCCATGAAAAACTCATCACTGCTGAAAGAATTTATGTAATCCCTCAGCTCCTTATCATTTTTATAATCATACGGCGGATGCATCATTTCATGGGCAGCTGTCCTAACAGTAATTTCAAACGGCCAGTAAATAGCTGAAATAAACCGCATTCCCGTGATTTTAATGCCGTGAGGCATATTGTAATGAAGCATATAAACAGTGATAGTATCGCTTGGCAGCTTAAAGCCCAGGAAATATTCATTTTCCTTTATAACATCGTATTTATCTATTCCTGAATTAACTTTGTTTATTGCTGAATCAACCTTAGGCTTAATATTTTCCGTCCAGTAATTTTTAAACCCGCTATCCAGTAAATAGTTCAGAACCACAAGCAGTTCCTGCTTGATGCCGGTAAATGTTTCCCAGCTTTCATCATCATAATAAGGGGTTTTTTCGAAATTACTCTTTAGCTCTGCGGGATCTTTTACTGCATTTATCATGTCATCAATATCATTACCTTCTATTGCAGAAAAATACAGGCAAAGCCAGGCAGAAATTATAATATTTTTATCAAGCTTAAGCTTTTTGTAAAGGGAATCAATTGCAAGCTTTGCTTCCGGTGTTATTTTTTCCAAAAACGGATTAGGTTCGTTCTTATAAAAATCCTTATAAAACGTATCACCTGTTAAAAAATTAAGATAGCAGCAAAGGTCATATTTTAATGAAGGTTCAATTTTCCAGTTAGTCATATTTTGAGGATATATAAAATTAATTGTCAATAACAGGCTTAAAGCTATAATTTTACAGTTCATTTTCTTTCAAGAAGTGCAAGCCTGATACCAAGCCCTGCATAAACACTTGCAGTGATCCATTTAAACAACATTGAGTTTTCCAGCTTTTTACGGGCAAATTGGCCTGCCCTGCCGGCAGTCAAAGCTACAAGGATATTGACAATAGTCCCGTTGAAGTTGAAGATCAGCCCCAGTAATATTATCTGCAATACAAAATCAGAACCCGGGTTTACAAACTGCGGCAGGAAAGCCAGAAAGAACAGCGCAACTTTCGGGTTTAGAATGTTCGTCAGGGCAGCCTGCATAAAAACAGAATGCATTTTTTTGGGATTATTTTTTTCTCCGGATTCAGTTTTCTTTTTACTGAATATTATTTTTATTGCAAGATAAAACAGATAAGCTGCACCGGCATACTTTATGATTTCATATGCAGCGGGAACAGCCATTAATATTGCAGTTAATCCGAAAGCAGCTGTAAGCATATGGAATATGCTGCCTGCGGCAATACCAAAGGCTGAAATTATTCCTGTCTTTGTTCCCTCTGTTACACTGCGGGTAATTATGAACATCATATCAGGGCCCGGAGTGATATTAAGTACCAGCCCTGCAGCAATAAAAAGCAGCAGGTCATTTAATTCAGTCATTAACTATTCAGTTAAATTCTTTAATCTTTCTTTTTCGGTATCTTCAAACCATGCATCATTTTTAAGCAGGTCGTATGCGCGTTTAAACCATGGTATTGCCTCGGTTTTATTGCCTTTATCCAGCCAGCATTCGCCTATTTCCTTATATACATAACCGTCTTCATCCAGACCTTTTTCTTTCAGCCAGCCGGCAAGCTCAGTCTGCATGTTTAATGATTCATCAATACGTTTTAATGAACGCAGTGTCCGTGCAACACACCATTTGGCAATTCCCAGCTCTGTGCCGGAATTCCTTTCAGTATGCCACAGTACATTCCTTTCAAACAGGCTTAAGGCTTTTTCAAACTCATTCATATCATGATAGGTCCACCCGGTATTGTTATATAATGCTCCAAGCCAGCCCTTAGCCTTATCATCCCGGGTTTCTTCCGCCATTTTAATGGCAAGCTCGTTCCACTTAAGCGATTCATCCCCTTTATCAACTATCCCAAGCATATGAACGGCGTCTATTGCAAGATTATCCTCCCCGTATTTATCCGCCTGCTGGTATGCAGCAAGGAAAAGCTCACGGGCTTTTTCCAGCTCGCCGGCTGAATTATAAGTTCTTCCCCGCTCAAGCATATATCGTACCCTTGGCACAATGTGCTCTGCGCGGATAATTTTCATTGCCTTATCAAGTAACTCATGTGCCTCGTCAAATTTTTTCCTCAGGCTGTAAGTGCGGGCAAGCTGTGTCAAAAGTTCGATATAATAACCTTTGTCTTTTCCCTTTTCTGCCGCAGGCAGCAGTTCCCTGAATTTTTTTTCGGTTTCTGCCGGATTGTTATAATCCCACAGCTTGTCAAAATCTCTCTGTTCAGGCATTTTTATTCATTCTATATGGTTATTTAATAGCTCCTTCTTTCCCTATTACCCTTCGTAAGATACCTACCTGGCCAACATGGTATGCTTCATGGAATGCAAGAGTAGTAACAGTTTCCCGTTTTTCTGCATCGGGAATCAAATCTGTATTTTTCAGTTTCTCTGTTAATGCTTTATGACCGGAATTATACATTTCAATCAGCCTGCTGAATTCAATTGCTTTGGCAGGCTGAAGCTGCCCTGAGCCTCTTGCATACTGCTCAAGAGAACCGCCGTATAGTTTTTCAAGCCCAAGTATCTCTCTGGTAACATCCCTGTGAAATATCATATGTCCCAAAACCCAGTTTATCGAGTTTCCACCGGCAGGCGGCGAAACAAGGCTCTCTTCATGTGATATATCATTAACACTCATGTTAATAACTTCATGAGAAGAATCAAAAATTGATATTAATTCAAAATTATTCATAGAATTCATTTACTAAAAATTACCGAAAATTTTTTCAATGGTATACCTTGCCCATCCCCTGTGAGCAATGTCACTATCTGCAGGAAGCCCGAACCTTTCGAACCATTTGTATTCGCTAATTTCACCAGTAGGCATTATCTCCGGCAGGGCATCCACTTTTTGCCAGTAGTGGAAGATCAGGTGCCATGAACCGTCATTGCCGATGAATGATTCAACAAATCCAGGAGATAAGTTAGCCGTAATATAGCTCATTTGTTCATTCAGTATCCGCCTAGCGGCATCGCCCGGATGCTCACCGTATTTCACCAGGTCATCGGGAATAAACCAGCCCTGCTGGTGGTCATATTTATTGGCATCTTTATATTTGCATAAAAGTACCCTGTTATTGTGAATAAGCAGTATATCGGCAACAATTTTTACCGGTTTGTTATCTGTTGTTTGCATAGATTTATTGTTTGAACCGTAAATTTAAGGGTTTGAGATTTAAGTTACAATTGAGAATGATAATGTGAAGTTAATTATCAGTGTAAATTACTAAATTAGTCATTATTTTAATAACAGTATTGAATTAAATTAATACTAAAATGAAAACTATCATTTCATTTCTGTTATTTCATTCCTGCTTTTTATTCTGCCAGGTTACCAAACAATGGGAGCATTCTTACCAATATATTAATATGAACTGGGGTAATGGTGTTGATTTAATTATAAATAATTTGAATGAACCAGTTGTGTTAGGTCAACAATGGGGTTGGGAACAAACTCCATTACTTCATATTTATAAACTGAATCCGCTAACTGGCACTGTAATATGGGATCAGAGCCCTTCAATTGCTGCGGGGGAATATATTTTTTGTGATTCTTTAAATAACATTTTTGTATGCGGCCGCATAAAAAATGGCTGGGACTGGACAGTACCATTTTTGACTAAATATAATAACTCAGGAAATCAAATATTTTATAAAACAGATCCTACAGACCAAAACGGACCATTATATTCTGCTGATTTTGATGTAATAGGGAATACTTTTTTACTTAAAAAATATCTTTCATGGATCAAAACTTCAAAATATGATTCATCCGGTAACATACAATGGACTAATTACGAGGCAAGAACTGATACTTTTTCTCCAGGAAAAATATCTTACAACCCTCTTAACAAAGAAACTGTCTCTAATGGGTATTATATAAAAAATAACAGGTATAATATTTACTTTTTAAAAATTGATTCATCCGGCAATACTTCTGATACTGCCAGTTTACTGTTAAGCAGTATCAGTGAGATCATTAATCATAACCTGAAAGTATTTAATAATAATCAATATATAATATCCGGAAAGTATAAAAACATTTCAAATGTTGATTATGCATTTATATGCAAACTAAATTCTTCATTCGATACTGTTTGGTGTAATAAAATAACTACAAACCAGTCTTTAGCATTCTCTTCTATATATATACAAAACAATGGCTCAATAATAACAAATAATACCAGCGGATTGTTAAAATATGATTCTCTTGGGAATATTTTGTGGTCAACCTCATTCGGCACATATAACAAAATAATAACTGGTAATGATAATTTTATATATTCTTGCGGGAAAACTTCTGACAACAAATTTTTAACTTCAAAGTACGATCAATCCGGTAATGAAATATGGAGTGTAATTGAAAATTTTACTTCATTTATCTCAAATAATTTAAGATCTGTTAAATTAGATACATCTTATAATATTTATGTACATGGATCTTCAAATTCAAGCCCGGCTTCTGGAATATTTACTATTAAATATTCTCAAATTACAAAAATTAATAATATTTCAGGAATTTTACCTGTTAAACAGGAATTATTTCAAAATTATCCCAATCCGTTTAATCCGGCTACTAATATCAAATTTGCACTGTACAAAAATACTGATGCAGCTTTATTGATATTCGATATTAAAGGATCTTTATTAACTACAATTAATTTTTACGGATTAAAACCCGGAGTTTACAGCTATAAATGGTATGCAGGTAATTATTCATCCGGGATTTATTTTGTTAAACTAGCGACCAAATATGGTAACCAAACAAGAAAAATATCTCTTATTAAGTAAATTTAAATATCTAATTTGTTAGTGTTTTCACTTTCAGCCAAATCGTACTTTTTCTTATTAACTCCCCGCTGTTGGTCTTATGACCAACAGCAAAAACAACGCGGATAAAAATTAACCAGCGGCTATAGCCATTTGTTTTAGTTGCCTTTTTTCCACGACCTAAAGGTCGTAGCTATTCAATAAATTTTCTTGACGCACTTTGCGGTCTTTGCGGTTTTAAAAAAAATGTCCGTTCGGTGAACGGACACTACAAATCGTGGTAATCATTTAATCCTTTAATTCCCCGTTGTTGGTGTTGTATCCAACAACGAAAGCCAAGATTCCTGCTTCCGCAGGAATGACAAAGCAAATAAACTGGATTATTTCCTGGCGTTCTTGGCGTTCTTGGCGGTTAAAAATTTTCCATTTTAATGAGCAAAAAAAAATGTCCGTTCGGTGAACGGACACTACAAATCGTGGTAATCATTTAATCCTTTAATTCCCCGCTGTTGGTGTTGTATCCAACAACGAAAGCCAAGATTCCTGCTTCCGCAGGAATGACAAAGCAAATAAACTGGATTATTTCCTGGCGTTCTTTGCGTTCTTGGCGGTTAAAAATTTTCCATTTTAATGAGCAAAAAAAATGTCCGTTCTGTGAACGGACATTATAAATCATGGTAATCTTTTAATCCTTTAAATCAAGGTCTGATTTTATTTTATCAGAATCATTTTCCGTGTCTCGGTAAATTGTGATGCTGATATCTTGTAAAAATAAATACCGCTTGCAAGCTGCGAAGCATCAAATTCCAGCTCCCACCTGCCCGGCGCATAATCTGTATTCAGCAGCTCCCTTACCAGCTCACCGGTTATGCTGTAAACTTCAACCCTCAGACTGCTGTTTCCGCTAATACGCGGCAGATCGAATTTTATTTTAGTCACAGGGTTAAACGGATTCGGGAAGTTCTGGTATAAATTAAATTTATCGGGAATTTCACCGGTATTTACAGTTCCTAAAAGCGAAGTGGTAACAAAAAATCTGATAAGTGAATACGGTCCGTTGCCTAAACCGTTTGATGCGCGTACACGCCAGAAATATGTAGTAAGCTCCAGCAGTGCTGAAGTATCCTGTACCTGGAACTCAGTTACCAGCATGTTGCTGTCTGCCTGGGATATATTCAGGAAATTTGCATCCCTTGCAACCTGTATGTTGAATGAATACATCCATCCGCCGCCCTGCCATGTAAACAGTGGTGTAACGGAAACATTATTTTCTGCTTCTTCAGGTGAAATAAGTTCCGGTGCAACCGGTAATAAACCCCAGCGCGCAATATTGATATTGGCAAACCATCCGCCGGCTATTGTAACGGCGCGCCAGCCCATAATATCATAAACACCCGGATTTGTAACTGTTCCTCCTAATCCTCCTCCAAACGGAGCGAATGATGAAGGTCCGCCGCATGCAACTATGTTGTTTGCGCCAACTCCGCCGGCATTGGTAAATGAACCTCCAATAGCCAGTAACCCGTCGCCGAATGCCTCAAATGTTCTTACTGTTCCGTTTATGCCTGTTCCTACTGGAAGCCATGATGTATCATTCCACATGGCAATGCGGTTAACAGTGTCACCATCTATTGTGCGGAAATCACCGCCGGCATATAACATACCCTGGAACCTGCTTAATGCATACACACTGCCGCTGTCTATACCTGTTCCAAGCGGTGTATAAACGGATGAATCAAGATCGAACCTGACAATTCTTTTTGCAGTATCTGTACCGCTCATAGTAAATGAGCCGCCAATAAAAAGTCCGGTGCCAATCCGCTCGAAAGCATAAACATTGCCGTTCACGCCAACGCCCAGCGGTGACCAGGTTGAATCTTCCCATCTGGCTACGCGGCTGCAGCTGTCACCGCCGGCAGTTGTGAACCTGCCGCCGATAAATAAAGTAGTCCCGGAAGTATCTGCTGTAAAAATTGTATTATTGGTTCCTAAACCAAGCGGAGCCCATGAAGTACCATTCCACTCCGCAATATTATTGCATACCACACCTCCTGCAGTATCAAATGATCCCGCTGCTATGAGCTTGTTGTTGTAAACGGCAAGCGCAAAAATTGTATCATTTAAACCGGAACCCAAAGTATCCCATTTAGTACCGTTATAACGTGCTATATTCCGGCCCGGTGAGGTGAAGAATCCCGCAGCAATCAGTTCACCGTTAAATTCAATTACTGAGTAAACAGGCCCGTTTGCGCCGGGTGTCACAGAGCTCCATACCGGGAATTGGGCAAATAAGTTATTACACGAAAAAATAAATAATATAAAAAAGGGAATTGTAAAAAACTTTGTATTAATCCTCACGGTTACCTCCGTTAAAATTTAATAAATATATCGATTAAATCAACATTTTACAACTAAATTAAAGCAATATCAGGTAACGAATCCAGTTATATTTATCATAAGATGCAGGCTTATAAACGCCTTTTATACATTTTAATTGTAGTGAACGGTCGTGAGTACTCATTTGTAATTGGAACACTCGAGAGTGTTGCTTAGATGTTGTCGCTTGTCATACCCGACCTGATCGGGTATCCAGACCTGAATTTACCTACGGGCTAAAAACTACACAAGCGAAAGAATCTAAATCTAGATTCCCGCCTGCGCCCCATTGGGGTAAACAGGGAATGACAAAGCATAAAAAAAAGGCAGGTTATCACCCGCCTTTAATTCGTAATTCTTAATTCGTAATTCCTAATTTTTTATCATATCAATAAGATTGCTTCCCCATAGGGGTAAACGCTTCGATCGCAAATAATTTACTCCCCTACCCTGAATGACGGAATCCCTGTTATATCTTCGCCTATTATCAGAGTATGCATTTCATGCGTGCCTTCGTAGGTTTTAACTGATTCAAGATTATTTGCATGGCGCATTACGGGGTATTCATCGAGTATTCCGTTGGCTCCCAGAATCTCACGTGCCATACGGCAAACCGTTAATGCAATTTCGCAGTTATTGCGTTTTGCCATGGATACATGTGTATGCTTTAATGTACCGTCGTCTTTCATTCTGCCTAAACGGTAAACCATCAGCTGGCCTTTGGTAATTTCATTCAGCATCCATACAAGCTTTTCCTGTGTTATCTGGAATGCTGCAATGGGCCTGTCGAACTGGATCCTTGAAAGTGAATACTCAAGCGCTGTTGCATAACACTCCATTGCGCTGCCAAGCACACCCCATGCAATACCGTACCTTGCCTGGTTAAGGCAGCCTAACGGACCTTTAAGCCCTTTAACTTTCGGAAATATATTTTCTTCAGGAACAAAAACATCCTGCAGTGTGATTTCTCCCGTTATCGAAGCCCTTAATGAAAGCTTCCCGTGTGTTTCAGGAGTTTCAAAACCTTTAAATCCGCGCTCAACCAAAAATCCGTGCACAACACCATCTAGCTTAGCCCAAACAACAGCAATATCAGCTATGGGTGAATTTGTAATCCACATCTTGGCTCCGTTCAAAATATAACCGCCGTCAACTTTCTTTGCATTTGTTATCATGCCGCCGGGATTTGAGCCGAAATCCGGCTCGGTTAATCCAAAGCATCCGATCTTTTCAGCTTTTGCAAGCTGCGGAAGCCATTTCTTCTTCTGCTCTTCAGAGCCGTATGTAAATATAGGGTACATAACCAATGCTGACTGAACCGATGCAAAGCTTCTGAGGCCTGAATCTCCCCTTTCAAGCTCTGTCATCATCAATCCGTATGCAACATTGTTTATTTCCATGCCGCCGTATTCAGTCGGCAGTGTCGGTCCGAAAAATCCAAGCTCAGCCATTTTGGGAATAAGATCCCGCGGAAATGTCATAGCCTGGTTATGTTTTTCAATTATTGGTATTACTTCATTTGAAACAAAATCACGGGTAGTATCCCGTATCATTCTTTCTTCTTCGCTTAAAAGTGCATCGATATTAAAATAATCTACGCCTTTATAATTTGTTGACATATAAGCAATCCCGCCTGCATTTTAAATCGCAGTTAAAGCCTATGCAGGCAATTCCTTTCTATTATTTTTGCCCGGTACAGTATTTTTAACCGGTAATTTATGTTCTTTGATGATTTCCTTATCCAGTTTTAAGCCGTTTAATATTTTTTTAAGCTGGTTTTTGTTCCCTTTAACAACAAGCTTAATATCTTTTGTCAGATATTTCGTTGAAACAATATCAGCATCCTTATGAAGCCTGTTAATTATCCTGTATGCTTCGGGATTTGAGGATGGTATCTTAATTTCAAGCTCTTCAATTTCAGCATGCATCATTTCGATTATTTTATCGAACAGGCTTGAAAGATTGATTCCCTTAAATGCTGAGATAAAAACGCTTTCGGGATATTTTTCCTTTAAAGTAAACATAAGCTCATGTTTGTTTTCTTCAACAAGCTTATCAACTTTATTGAATACCATAATCACAGGTTTAGTATCTGCGCCTATATCTTTCAGTGTTTCCTCTACTACCTGTATCTGGTCTTCGAAGCTTTCACTTGATAGATCCACAACGTGCAGCAATATATCCGCTTCAACAACTTCTGCCAGAGTGCTTTTAAACGATTCTATCAGGTCATGCGGCAGGTTGCGTATGAATCCAACAGTATCGCTGATAAGCACGGGCTGCGGCAGCTTTTCGCCGTTTATTTCCTTCAGCAGCTTTGTTGATGTATCAAGCGTTGCAAACAGCTTGTTTTCAACATAAACCCCGGCATCGGTTAGCTGGTTAAGCAGTGTGGATTTTCCCACATTTGTATAGCCTACAAGCGCGATCCTTGAAAATCCGGTGCGCTGCTGCCGCTGCGTTTTGCGCTGCTCTTCTATCTTTTTAAGACGTTCCTTAAGCATTGCAATTCTGGCTGCAATAAGCCTTCTGTCAGTTTCTATCTGTGTTTCACCGGGTCCCTTTGTACCCGAAGGCCCCCTTGTGCCAATTCCGCCTGCCTGTTTGGATAGATGTGTCCACTGCCTTGTGAGCCTTGCCTGCATATATTGCAGCTGGGCAAGCTCCACCTGGGTTTTTGCTTCGGATGTTCTGGCATTGGTTGCAAAAATATCAAGTATCAGCGCAGGCTTATCTACAATTTTGCACTTTATTATCTTTTCAAGATTCCTTATCTGTGTTGGTGAAAGTGAATTTTCAAAAATTACAAGGTCAATTTTTTCTTCTTCAGCCTTCTTTGCAATTTCTTCTGCCTTGCCTTTTCCTATGAACAGTGAGCTGTCGATATTATCGCGCTCCTGGTAAACCTTATCAACAACAACAGCGCCGGCAGTTTGCGTTAAAAACTCCAGCTCCTCAAGGTGTTCCTTAAAAATTCTCTGCTTTACGGTTTTAGCTGTTGAAGATTTGGGAATAGTTGTACAGACAAGTATCGCTTTTTCTTCTTCTTTATGTGTTGTGTGTAACTTACTCAAATAATTTTCTTTCTTTGTTTGAATACCGCTTATCATACCTGCGAAGGCAGGTAATAATGAGTGATTTAATATATCACCAGCTTACCTGAATCCTTATCAAAATAAAAGAACTTTGACGGCGCATTATACGGCAGTGTGCGTGAATCTCTGTTATCGCTTGCCGAAAAGTAAAATTTGGTATCATCAGCTCTTACATCAAACGGAACAGTAACTGTGTACTTTCCCGAATTCTTATCGTCAGTTTTATCAGTAAGCACCATTGGCAGTTCTTTGAACTCAGCGCCGTTAACTGAATAGAACATTTTAACCGATTCAGTAACAATTGTATTGTTTGAAGCAGCATAAACCGAAATGATTTGGGTCTCCCCGTTTTCTTTTATCTCGGGTTTATTACTGAATATCATTCCATGATATAAAGCTGCATCATATGCATTAACAAGTCCCCACCCGTAAACATTGCCGGGTGAATCCTTTTTGTTAGCCGTCATTTTAAGCGCTTCTTTAACCTGGTCGGGAGTAAGCTCAGGATGTACAGAAAGTATCAATGCGCATACACCGGCAGTCAGCGGAGCTGAAAAAGATGTACCGCTGGTATATGAATAACCGGCAGTATCATATGTAAATGAATATGAAGCGGCTGCATAAACATCAACACCCATTGCTACTACATCCGGCTTTATTCTGCCGTCGCTAGTGGGTCCGTTAGAGCTGAACACTGCAATTTTTCCGGAGCTGTCAACAGCGCCAACAGCAATTACATTTTCGCCGTCAGGCGGTGAAACTATCGAAGGCGGGTCTTTCTGGTATTCATTACCCATCGAGTTTACAACAACAACTCCAAGATTTGCTGCAAGATCAGCAGCCCTTACTATAAGCGTTGTTTTGCCGTTCATATCCTTGTATGAGTACTGGTTATGCGGCAGGTCGAACGGTTTGTATATCAGAGAGCTTGATACAACTTCCACACCCTGCGATTCCATCCATTCCAATGCTTCAAGCCAGTAGTCTTCTTCCACAGGAGTTTCAGACTCCCCTGCTTCTGTTTTGCTTAAATAAAACTCTACATCATATGCCGGTCCTATCAGCTGTCCCGGGAAATATCCGCCGAGTGTAGACATAGTTGCAGTACCGTGACCGTCCTGGTCGTACGGGTCGCCCGGTACTTGGTTTGGCGGCTTTTGGTAATGAACAGAATCATCTTTGTTTATCCAGTCAAACTCATCTTTAACATTCCTTGTCATCAGCGCTTCATGCCTGCGCCAGTTAAAGCCGTCATCACACATACCGACGGTTACTCCGTAACCGGTTATACCTATGTTATGCAGTGAAGGAACTTTGATCTGCTCATTCTGCCAGTATGAATACCCGTAATCAAGCTTAGTTTTGGATAACGGGTATTTTACTGCATCATTTATTGTTTTACCTGACGGATGAATTTTTACATACTCTAAATATCCAACTCCTTCAATCTTATCCACAAACGGAAGCTGCTTAATTTTATCAAGCTTATCTTTTTTTGCTTTAATGCTTATTGCATTAAGCCATTTTGAAACAGCGTGAGATTTTACTCCGGTTGATTTAACCTGGTCAATATAATTCCGGTTAACGGGAATATCATTATAATTCACTACCTGTTCAGGCGGCAGCACTTTTGACCTTCTCCACAAAGCTTTTTCTGTTAAGCCTGATAAGGCAATGTTATAGCCTTCAGTACCTTTTTCAAGTACAACGCCGGGTTTATAATCTCCCTTATCTTTAAAATATATCCAGTACCTGTATTCAGTTGTTTCAGGATTCAGCTTCTGCGAAAATATGAATGGTGTTAACTGTACAGTTAACAGAAAAAATATAATTATCTTAATTCTTACCAAGCTTAGTATAACTCCTGTTTATATAAAATTTCATTTTTAACATGCTTGTCATACCTGCGAAAGCAGGTATCCAGGCATTGATCTTTAAATTACTGTAATGTTTGATAATCAATAATTTCATATTGAAGTTAATTCGTATTATTGATTTAACATTTATTAAATTTACAGTCTAGATTCCCGCTTTCGCGGGAATGACATTTTTCTATACCGATTGTTCATCTGCATGATATGAGCTGCGGACAAGCGGACCTGACTCTACATGGCGGAATCCCATTTTAATTCCCTGTAATTTATATTCCCTGAACATATCCGGATGTACATACCTTTGCACCGGAAGATGTTCTTTTGTTGGCCTTAAATACTGTCCTATTGTGATTATATCACAATTCACATCTCTAAGATCCTGCATAAGTGAAAATACTTCTTCATCAGTCTCGCCAAGTCCCACCATAAACCCGCTTTTTGTTATCAGTCCTTTTTCCTTGCCTGTCTTAAGCAGATCCAGTGTTCTTTCATACTCAGCCTGAGGGCGTACAAAATGATAAAGTCTGGGCACTGTCTCAATGTTATGATTCAGAATATCCGGTTTAGCTTTAATTACAAGCTCAAGCGCTTCACGGTTTCCTTTAAAATCAGGTATAAGCACTTCAACTTTACATTCAGGTGAAAGCTCTCGTATCTTATTTATTGTCATTGCAAAAATATCAGCGCCGCCAAGCTTCTGGTCGTCTCTATCTACACTTGTAATAACAGCATGTTTTAATCCAAGCTCTTTAACTGATTCAGCCACACGCCGCGGCTCATCGTAATCCAAAGCCTCCGGCTTGCCAAGCTTAACCGAACAGAAACCGCATGAACGTGTGCATACTTCTCCTAGAATCATAAATGTAGCTGTCCTGCGGTGCCAGCACTCTGCCATATTGGGGCAGCGCGCATCTTCACATACAGTGTTAAGCTTCTTTTTATTTACAAGCTCTTTTAGAAAGCTTACATTTTCACCGGTTGGAAGCTTAACCTTCAGCCATTCAGGCCGGCGGTTATTTTCAATATCAGGATTTTCAATTGAATGCTTCTTCTGATGCGTATTTATATATTTTATCTGTACTAATTCTGGCATACTATTTTTTACTTGAAGTAGCACAGGCATTCCTGCCTGTGTATTCTTATACAGCACAGACAAGAATGTCTGTGCTACTGCTTAAAAAGTTTAATTTACACCATAAACTTTCTTATAAACTATATTCCCAATCAACGGGTACTTTTTCATTCCGCCTTTGTATGCAGATATTGCATTTATAACAGCCAGTGCAACCGAAGCAAATATAAATCCGATAACCATTACTCCAAGCGCTAAAATTATGATTATCTGTAATGCGCCCATTTCAGGCGGACCTGAATGACCGGGTTTTATCAATCCTGCTGCCATTCCGGCAATTGCAACAAATATTACAAGCAAAACCAGCACTGCTGTGTATGCTATATGAAAAAATAAAGCCTGCAGTGAATGAAAAGTTGTGAACTTCGATTTATCTTTGTTAACCAGCCAGAATATCAACGGTATTATCAGGCTGCCGAAAAACATAGAAAGATGGGCAAACATTCCCAGCATCTTTTCATCATCTGTAAGATTTACTGTGTTATTGATTCCCTGTTCCATATACACTGGCATAAACTTTTTTACCTATTATGGGGTACATTACCATATTTCCCTGGTATGCTTTAATTCCCATATAAACCGAGTAAGCAATTGCACCGAAAATTATTGCAAACAGCGTAGCATAAAAGCCTATCATAGCTATGATAAAAAATACCGGCATTTCCTTGCTGCCTGTAGTAGAGGTAAATGCTCCCACTCCCAGGCCGCCTACAACTGCGATAATTACAAATGCAAAGATCCATACAATAAGAATTGCAATGTAAGCAATATGAAACCAAAGTGACTGCAGCGAATGGAATGTCACAAATTTTGATTTATCCTTGTTTGTTACCCAGAAAATTATTGGAAGCAGTATACCCCCTAAAAACAAAGAAAGATGAGCGAATAAAGATATCATTCGCTCATCTGATCTGATCTCGTTTGCATTTGGGGGCGTTCCGAATGAATTTGTCATATATATTAATATTTATTTTTAATTCAGACCAAAGCCCTCAGGGCGTAACAGTAATAAAATAATGAATTACTTTTTAAACAGTATAGTTCTCAAGGTATTCAACTACCTTCATAATGAACTTACCGCCTAGTGCGCCATCGATCAGCCTGTGATCGAATGAGAGCGTTAAATACATCATCGGTTTAATTACAATTGCATCGCCTTCTGATGTTTCAACTACAACAGGGCGCTTTTTAACTGCGCCTGTTCCCAGGATAGCAACCTGCGGCTGATTGATAATCGGTGTTCCGATTATATTTCCGAACACACCGTAATTTGTAATAGTAAAAGTACCGTCCTGTATCTCGTCAAGAGTTAATTTCTTAACTCTTGCTCGCTTTGCAAGGTCAGTCATTTCCCTTGCAATGCCTGTCAGGTTCTTTGAATCTGCATTTTTGATAACCGGAACGATCAGTCCCCCGTTATCCATTGCAACAGCTATCCCTAAATTAATAAAACTCTTAACAAGTATATTTGTTCCGTCTATTGATGCATTAACCAGCGGGAAATCCTTTAAAGCCTTAACAACTGCTTCGCAGATAAACGGCATATAGCTTAATTTAAATCCTTCGCGTTTCTGGAAATCATCTCCAAGAACTTTCCTGGCTTTATCAACTGCGCTCATATCACACTCAGCAATAGCTGCTACATGAGGCGAAGTATGAATGCTCATTACCATATGTTCAGCCATCTTGCTCTGCAGAGTATCCATAGGCACAACGTTCACACCCGGCATATTGTAAAGATTTGTCAGGTCAACCGATGGCTTAATTTCAGGAGCTTTGTATTCTGCAGCTTTCTTTTCTACAACAACTGCTTTGGCAGTTGCAGGCTGTGTTGTTGCGCCCTGTGTTGCCTTCGGAGCTGCAGGCTGTGATACTTTGCCTGATTTCCTGTCTTCAACATATGCAAGTATATCCTGTTTCCTTACTCTTCCGCCAACACCTGTACCTGTGATTGATGAAAGCTCATCCATCGATACACCTTCTTTGGAAGCAATATTCAGCACTAATGGTGAGTAGAAACCTGAACCGCCGCCTGTTTTTGCCTCTTTATTTTCAGCAACCGGTGCTTCCTGAACTTCTTTTACTGGTTCAGGTGCCTTTTCAACCGGTTTCGGAGCTTCTTTGACTTCAGCTTTCGGCGCGCCGCCGGTTTTAACCTGTGCATTAGCCGCATCTGTTTCTATCCTTGCTACAACATCGCCTACATTTGCTGTATCACCTTCTGCAAAAAGAACTTCTACAAGGATTCCGCCTTCTGCTGAAGGTACTTCTGTATCCACTTTATCCGTCGATATCTCAAATAATGTCTCATCTCTGTCAATTTTTTCACCGGGCTGCTTATACCATTTAAGTATTCTGCCATCCATTATAGATTCGCCCATTTTGGGCATTACTATATCTACTAAAGCCATTATAAATACTCCGTATTTTTTAATTTTTTAACGAATTCAACAAAAATAGCTAAAATTAAAAGAAGTTGCAATTCAATGATTTTTATCGTTTATTAATATTTATCTGAAGAAACTTTATTGAAATTAATGTTATTTTATTAATTAATTCTATCCATCTAAGCTAAAAGCAGCAATCAATTTGAAAAAGCTAATAATACTTACATTTTTAATTTCAGCAGGTAATTTTAATTCAGTTTTAGTTGCTCAGGATAGCACTGACTATCAAAAAATGTACACATCCTGGGGATTAATGCAGTTAGTTCCCTCCCCTGTGATTTTTCAGGACAGGAATACAGATTATTCAAAAGTTCAACTGGGTTTAAGATGGCAGATAATTCCCATAAACATTTCATTCCGGTCAAATAAATATACTTCAGCAGTCCAGTTCTTTAAGATAAACCCCGTAAGGCGTTTCACAGGTTCTATGGATATTTTCCTGCAGCCTGAGTGGATTGTAACGGGAATGAAATATTCCGGGCTTTCGCGCTTCGGAATAAGCGCCGGAAGCAGAATTCTGTTTCCTGTTAAAGGTGACGGCGAGAAAATATCGGTTTCACTCGGAGCAAAATATACCCACAGAAAAGATGATTTAACCAATAAGCACGGATACTGGTCAATTGAGTCAGGGGTATATTTTATTTTCAGCTTCATAGGTTTTCAGTTCAGCTATAATTTTGATGAACGCAGCAGGTATAATTTAGGAATGTATATAAAATATTTTTAAACTCTATGCTCAAAAGAACAGCTCTGATTTTGTTTATATTAATGACCGTAACTGTCATAGGATGCTGGCCTGTAAGGGTTGGTATGAAAAGTATCGGTGAGTCGCTTTTTGGAGAACCTGAAAAAGTTAAAAACAAGATAAAAGACCCGGTTAAAGAAAATGTTCGGCTTTCTGCATTATGGGCCGGACACTCAACTGTTCTGCTGCAGATTGATGATAAAGTCATACTGGTTGACCCGGTATTTGAAGATGTAATTTCCGGTATTGTATTAAGAAAAGTTGAAGCCGGGCTTGATATAAAAGATATCCCGAAGCTTGATGTAATTGCAGTATCTCATGCGCATATGGATCATATGAGCCTGGGCAGCCTAAAAGACCTTGATGAGCGTTTCCCTGAAGCAAAATTAATTATTCCTGTTGGTTCAGAAGAATACCTCCCTTCATATGATATGGAAATTATCAGGCTTAAAACTGCAAATTCAAAAGAGCTTGGATATATTGGTGAATCTAAAGAAGTAAACGGAGTAAAGATAACAGCAGTATTTGCGCAGCATCAGGGAGGCAGGTACGGAATGGACAGCTATACATGGAAAGTCCCCGGCTGTACCGGCTATATTATCGAATATAATGGCTTTACTGTCTTTTACGGTGGTGATACTACTTATGATGAATTTGCGTATAAATATCTGGGTTCAAGATATAAAATCGATCTTGCACTGATTCCAGTTGGTCCCTGCCGCGACTGCGAAACTGACGGAAGTTATTATCATTTGGCTTCACTGGGAGCATTAAAAGTGTTTGATGAGCTTAAAGCAGATTATATGATTCCTGTTCATTATGGCGCACTTGAATATTTCGCGGACCCCAATATGCCGGTTTATGTATTGAAAGACCTTGCTGATAGATATGGTTCAAATTCTGCATCCGGACTTGCTATATCAAAACCGTATTCCGAAGGCCTGAAAATACTGAAAGAAGGCGAGCAATACATATTTCAATATAAATAATCTGCTTGTTCTTCGTGCCACGAACAATCAATCACATTTATGAACAAGGGGAAGCAGCCCCTTGTTTTTGATATTTCGTTGCACGAGAAGAACTCATGAGTTTTAGAACAAGGGGATTGAGCCCCTTGTTTTGTGAAAAAGACTACTCTCTTTCTTTTGCAAAATCAACTGCAACCCTGTTGCCTTTGATCGTATTGTTATGCATTGATTCAACAACTGTATCAGCTACCTTTTTATCAACTTCAACAAATGTGAACTTATCATACATATCAATAGCTCCAATTGAATTGCCCTTTATGCCGGATTCACCCGTAATAGCGCCGAGTATGTCACCTGTGCCAATTCTATTTTTTTTACCAAGATTCATGAATAATCTTACCATGTTTCCGCCTGATTTCTTAAAATCACTTTTGCGCTTATCTTTGCCAAATGAACGGTCACGGTCTTTACTGTATGATTTTTCATTCCCGTATGACCTTTCACGCCTGTCTCCCCTCTCACCGCGGTCCCTATCCCTGCCGCGTTTTCTCTCGCCGCCTTTTCTGTCCCTCCTGCCGTCTGAAGAGCTGTCATACTCCATTATCTGAGGCAGGTCATTTTTTTCAGCTTCATTGTTCTTTATCAGCATCTTAATTAAACCGCCTGCAATTTCATATGAAGTAAAATCTTCAGCAACAAGCTTATCGATATAGTGGTCATATTTCTTCAGGTCAGAACCATCGCCTATTGCAGTTTTAATTTCCTCCAGGAAAGAAGATGTCCGCAGCTCTGCTACATCTTCGCTGCTTGGCGGATTCATACGCATTATTTTTGATTTGGTATATCTTTCTATATCTTTTATCTTTCTGAACTCTTTGCCTGATACGAACGTATGCGCCTGGCCTGTTCTGCCTGCCCGCGCTGTTCTGCCTATGCGGTGTACGTAATATTCCTCATCCTGCGGCATATCGTAATTGAACACAGCATCAATATCATCAACATCAATTCCGCGCGCGGCAACATCAGTTGCTACTAGCATGTCAAGCTTGCCTGAGCGGAATTTATCCATAACCCTGTCGCGCTGGCTCTGCTTCAGATCGCCATGCAGCGCTTCGCCGGAGTATCCCCTTGCTTTTAAATGTGCTACAAGCGTATCAACAGTGCGTTTTGTATTGCAGAACACAAGAGAAAGCGTGGGATTCGATACATCGATCAGTCTGGTTAATACTTCCAGCTTCATGTTGGGTTTTATTTCGTAATAGAACTGCTGTATATTGGGAACAGTAAGCTCTTTATGAACTACCTTAACGTGTTCGGGATTTTTAAGATATTTCTTGGAAAGGTCGAGTATCTGTTTAGGCATAGTGGCAGAAAACATCACCGTCTGTCTTTCTTTAGGTGTCTGTTTTAAAATTGATTCAATATCATCACGGAAGCCCATATTAAGCATTTCATCTGCTTCATCCAGAACAACTGTATGCACAGAATCAAATTTTATAGTTTTGCGGTCAAGGTGATCCATCAGCCTGCCCGGTGTTGCAATAATTATCTGCACGCCTTTTCTTAATGTCATTAACTGGCGCTCAATCGATTGTCCTCCGTAAACCGGAAGCACCCTGATGCCTTTTTTATGTTTAAGCAGGTCGCTGAATCCTTCTGCTACCTGTATTGCAAGCTCGCGGGTGGGACAAAGCACAATTGCCTGAGTAAGTTTTGATGATGCATCAATTTTTTCAATTACGGGAATGCCGAAAGCTGCTGTTTTGCCTGTTCCGGTCTGCGCCTGTCCTACCAGGTCCCTGCCTTCAAGTAAAAATGGTATAGCCTGTGACTGAATGGGCGTAGCTTCTTCAAAGCCAAGTTCAGCAACGGCTTTGGTGACCTCTTTGGAGAGGTTTAAATCTTCGAATTTTAATGTTTCCAACTTTTTGTTATTAGTTTTTCCGCTTAGGCGGAATGAATTGTTTCGCTAATATTACGACTGATAAATGGATGTTTAACTGAGGAATATCACACGGTTTGCTGCACGCGCAGCACGAATTATATTACAAATATACGGATAATTTATGAGAGTTGCGGGATTGATTGAAAAATAACCACTAATTGCACTAATTTCACAAAAAAATACACTCAACTTAACATATTATTCGTGCATTTCCTTCATTATACCCCTGCTGTTGGTCTTATGACCAACAGCAAAACTGATTTTCATTTCGTTGTAGGTGAAAACACCAACAACTGATAAATCTTCTAACCTAAAACTTTCCAAAAAGCGAATGGATATACTCCGGGTTTTTAACCGAACGTATCTCTAAGGCTGTTTCGGGATTGGGTATCTGCGATTTATTGTTGTTAAGCCAGATGCATTTTATTCCAGCGCTTTTAGCGCCCATAATATCATGCATCCATGAATCCCCTATCATAACTGTTTCTTCAGGCTTAACATCAAGCTTATGCATTGCTACCAGGAAAATATGCGGATCAGGTTTCGGCGAACGGGTTTCTTCTGATGTAATCATTACATCAATATACTGAGTCAATCCAAGATATTCCAGCTTTTCGGTTTGTTCGCTTATCAGGTTATTTGTAACTATTCCTGTTTTAAAATGCTTCTTAAAATATTTCAGCATTTCTTCTGCGCCTTCAACTTTGCGCCTGTTGTTCTGGTAAACGTTCCTGTAAATATGCGCAGCATTATTTGCCGTGTTAAAATCAACTTCAATTCCCCTGTTAAGGAAAAGGAACTTGAATCTTTCAGCCCTTGCCTCTTCCACAGACATCTTTCCGAAAAGAACATCAGAAAAATGGATCTGCTCAAGAAGCTCCAGGTGCTCAGCTTCCAGGTCTTCCAGTGACATTTCATGAAAACAAGTATATCTTTTCCATACAGCCCTTAAGCCTTCGCGGCTTGCATGGCGGTGATCGAACAGCGTATCGTCAAAATCAAATAATACAGCTTTAATTGAATTATTTAGCATTATGCTTGGTTTTAGGTTTTACATTATCGCCTTCTTCCGGGTCAAGGTGAAATTTATGCAGAAAGCGGTGAAGTATCGGTGTCATAAATATAGCCATAGCTGAAAGAAATGCAACCCCGCTGAACAGAGAATATACACCTGCAAATATTTTTGCAGAATCAGTTTTAAGAACATCTACCGGACCCATACCGCCCAGTATCATAGATGCATTTAAAAATGAATCAACCCAGTTCAGTCCTGCAATATAATGATAACCTGCGACACCTGTAAAAAGTGAAAACAGGAAAATACATAAGCTCAGAATCCCGGTTTTTACCAGCCTCTTTTTAAATTCACCGGCAGTTGCCAGTTTAGAACTGTGATGTTCATACATTATCTGAGCAGAAAAATTAAACTAAATTCAGCCAACAAATTTAAATATATGTAAAACTAAAATAAATAGTGTTATTTGTTACTTTATAAATTTATATATGCTGTATTTCGTCCCGCTCAATTTGTCATTCCTGCGAAAGCAGGAATCTTGTTTCTATATTTATGTAAATTTTCATCCGGTCTGTATGATAAATATGGGATAACCTAATATAAACTTTTTTGGTTTATTCTGCGATAAATTTTACAATTTATTAATAAATGAAATTTAGGTAATTTGCAGGATATATCAGAAAATAAAAAAGGTAATTGATGGAAATTGTTATTGCGCTGTTAACTCTGGTTGCACTGGAAATTGTTCTGGGCATAGATAATATAATATTTATATCTATCCTTGCCGGCAAGCTGCCGCCTGAAAAGCAGAAAAAAGCCCGTATGGCGGGACTTGCAGCTGCTATGATCATGAGAGTTCTTCTGTTATTTTCACTTTCGCTTATTATGAAGCTTACTGCCCCGCTGTTCAGCGTTATCGGAAATGAAATTTCCGGAAGGGATATTATTCTTATAGCCGGCGGACTTTTCCTGCTTGCAAAAAGTACTTTTGAAATACACGATAAGCTTGAAGGCGATGATCATAACAAATCAGCCGGCAAAAAAGCTGTTTCTTTTGCCGGAATAATTGTACAGATAATGATTCTTGATATTGTTTTTTCGCTTGACTCAGTTATCACAGCAATCGGCATGACAGATATGCTCTGGGTGATGATAACAGCTGTTATTGTTTCAGTAATTTTTATGATGTTCACAGCAGGCGCAGTAAGCGACTTTGTGCATAAACATCCTACTGTTAAAATACTTGCTTTAAGCTTTCTGCTGCTTATCGGCATTACGCTTATTGCTGAAGGTTTTGACCAGCATATTTCAAAAGGCTACATTTACTTTGCAATGGCTTTCAGCGTTTTTGTTGAAATGATAAATATCAAAATCAGGACAAAATCTTCCAAACCGGTTGTACTTAAAGAAAAAAATCTATAATAATAATTATGCCTTCCCAGTTAACAGATACAATTTTAATGATCGCCCCTGATTCTTTCGGGTATAATATGCAGACTGCAGGTTCAAATTCATTTCAGAACAAATCCGCCGAAGAACCGGAAGTACAGCGTAAAAAAGCATTAAATGAATTTAATGCCATGACTCAAAAACTTTCTGACCTTGGAGTTGACCTGCTGATATTAAGCAATGATAATGAGGTCGATACTCCCGATGCTGTTTTCCCGAACAACTGGTTTGCAACTTATGAAGACGGCACGGTGATACTTTTCCCTATGTTAAGCGAAAACAGAAGGCTTGAGCGTAGCCGTGAAACACTTGAAGAGGTGTTTGATTCATCAGACCTTGCAGTTTCAAAATATATCGATTACAGCGAATACGAAAAACAGGGATTGATCCTTGAAGGCACCGGAAGCCTTGTGCTTGACAGGAAAAATAATACTGTTTATGCAATTGAATCAGAACGGACAGATAAAGCTCTGTTTGATAGGTATTGCAGCGATATGAATATACCTGAAGATAACAGGATATTCTTTCATGCTTATGATGAATCCGGCAGCCCTATCTACCATACAAATGTTATTATGGGTATTGGTGAAGGCTTTGCAGTTATATGCAGTGAATGCATTCAAGGAAGCGAACAGGTGCAAGTTATAAGCAAGCTCAGGTCTTCCGGACTTGAAGTCATCGAAATTTCCTACAGCCAGTTAAAAAATTTCTGCGGAAATATTCTGAATGTAAAGAATATTCAGGGTGAATCACTTATAGTAATGTCATCAAGGGCTTTCAGCAGCTTTACCGCACCACAGCTGGAAGTTCTCAGGAAATACGGCACCCCGGTTGATGTAAATATCGATACTATTGAAACTATTGGCGGCGGCAGTGCACGCTGCATGATGGCTGAGATTTTTTTACAAAAAAAATAATTTTTTTCCTTCAATTCCTTAAGAAAATCCGCATCTTGTATGCCGTGAACCGTGTATCACCACTTATTCAGGGTATCACCTGATAATAATTTTATTTGTAAATTTATTCATAAATTAATTAAGGACTAATTTTGAGTAAATTTATATACCAGATTTTTATTCTGTTTCTGTTTACTTCCGGTTTAACTTATTCACAATGGATAAATACATATAACGGTCAGGCAAATTCCGACGACAGGGGTCATGGAATAGTTGTTGATGCCTCAGATAATATTTACACTGTAGGCTATACAACTAATGATACTACGGGTATAGATATAATTATTTTAAAATATACAAATACCGGTGAACCCATCTGGCAGGCTGTTTATTCCGGCACAGGAAACTATACTGACAGGGCGCACGGAATAGTTGTTGATAATTCCGGAAATGTTTATGTTACGGGTTATACTACTTCAACCAGCGGCAATATTAATTACCTTACTCTTAAATACAATTCAAACGGTGCGCTTCAATGGGCAAAAACATTTAACGGGTCAGGAAACCAGACAGATAAAGCGTGGGGTATAGTAGTAGATGATAACAGTAATTGTTTTATAACCGGAACCAGCAAATCATCTTCAAGCGGTACGGATATAGTAACTTTAAAGTATAATTCATCAGGTAATGTTGTTTGGACAAAAACTTACGATGCTCCTCCTCACAAAGATGAAGAAGCTGTAAAGATTGCCATTGACGGAAATAATAATCTTTATATTGCCGGATATGGTGAATATTCTTCAGGGCACCACGATTTTCTTTTATTAAAATACAGCCACAGCGGCTCTTTCCAGTGGGTAAAAAATTATAACGGATCTAACGGAGGTTTTGACAGAGCCTGGGGTATCGTAATTGATAATGAAGATTATATTTATATTACCGGAGAGTCTGAAGGCAGTAATGATAAATTTGATATTGTAACCATTAAATACAATTACAGCGGTACCCAAAAATGGCTTTACAGGTTTACTGAAACTGAAAATGAAGACGATAAACCATACGGGATTGTTGTTGATGAAATTACCGGCTCGGTTTTTGTAACAGGCAGCACTGAAACCAATAACAACGGTATGGATTACTTAACTTTAAGGTTAAACAAATCTACCGGCGCATTAGGATGGGCAAAGTTATTTAACGGCGGCGGAAATGATAATGATATACCTTATGCATTAACAACAACTAAAAATGGTCAAAACCCGTATATAATAGTTACCGGAACTGTAAAACAATATTCATCAGGCAGTGATGATATTGCAATAATTGTTTATAATGCCGAAGGAATTTTACGAAATGTTAATGTTTATGGGGGCACCGCTGAATATGATGACGGTGCATTTGGTATCACAGTTGATAATAATGATAATTATTTTATTGCCGGTTTCGTAAGCAATACATCTGCAGGCTCAGGAGCATCCGCCCCAAATTATGATATAGTTACTGTAAAACATGAAAGGATAAATCCTGTAGGTATAATTACACCGCTTGTTAATGTTCCCGGAAATTATTATTTATCTCAGAACTATCCCAATCCGTTCAACCCTGAAACAATTATATCATTCGGAATACCTGAAAACTCAAATGTAAATATTTCAGTTTATGATATTAGGGGTAAATTTATACAGAATTTGGTTAAATCAAACTTATCAAGAGGAAGTTATAATGTTTCATTCAACGGAAACAGCCTGTCTTCCGGAATTTACATTTACAGGATTACAGCAGGCAGATTCACGGAAACAAAAACAATGATACTTGTTAAATAAGTAAGTTTTGCAGAAATTAAAAAGGGAGGTAATTTAATTACCCCCCTTTTTTTTTGCACAGAATGATCACTTTTTCATTAAAACTGCTTTCTGATAATTTGTCACCTTAAATGAACTTACCGAAATGTTTTCTTCTCTTCCTGTTGTTGTTTGTTCAGGTGTATCATTTCCTGCAAATACCTCGAATATAATTTTATCATTTTCCATTTCATAAGTAATATCCAGCATGCTTCCCTGTACTATGAACCTGCTTATCAGCTTACTTCCCAGCATATCAGCACCAAGCAGGATTCCGTTCTTTTCATCAATTGAATATTTTCCCATTGATTCATCAATTGTTCTCAGCAGGTATTTCCTGTGATCTTTTGCTGAATCACCGTAAATAATGTGCCAGTTATAAAGTCCGGCAGAATCAGTTTTGCTGATATGCAGCTCCATATGCAATGAGCTTATCTTTTCATATCCCGGCGCATTGTAAATAATTAATTCCCCTGCCCATTTGCCAATCCAGCCGTCAATATTCTGGCTGTAAGTATTTGTTGTTAAAGCAATTAAATACGAGATAATTAAATTAAATGTAAATATGAAATACTTATTCATAATCTTCTGGGTAATATATATTTTTCATAACATTTTGGGCATATCCAATTGTTGTTGTTTACATAGCCTGATCTAAAACATTCATCATCATCCATAATTTTTGATCCGCACAACTCACAATGTTCATGATCCCATAATTTTTCATCAATTTGCGCATCCTCAGGCAGTTTTAAATTTTCTGTTACTTTCCCAGCTACAATAACACCATCTTTTTTAAACCAATATCCGGCAGTGGGTTTAAATTCTTTTAACTCCCATTTTATAGAAATATCATTTACCAGTTCCAGTTCAACCTCACTCCAGTATTCCTCAAAAGGATAGTTTTTATCATTCATAATATTTTATTTTTTAGAAATTTCACGTTTGAAATTACATTTTTGCTTTTTGCCTTTTCACTTTTGGCTTTTCACTATTAACATTTCACTTTTGTTTTAATTATTTCATCGGTTCCATACCCATAGCAATCCATTCTTCTTTGCTTGGTCCGTAGAAACCGGGGACCTTAAGTCCCGCCTGCCGCATTAAAACCGTCATCTGACCCCTGTGATGAGCCTGGTGAGCAATCAGTATGCTGAGAGTTGTACCTCTTTTCCATTTTTCACCGTACATATCATCTTCAACTTTTAAAGTATCGTTATCCCAGCCTGCCTTTAATTTATCGGTAAGTGATTCCGCCGCATTTTTGTAGCATTCTGCTAGATCTGCAGCATTGTTCTCATTCCATTTACCTGTATTAAAGTCAGGCGAAAAGACCTTTAAGCCCGTTCTTCCCATCATTTCCCCTATTGATTCGGTAATATGCCAGCCTATAAAACCAAGTGACCTGCCATCCGGTGATACTTTTTGTTCCATTGATGCATTGGTTAACTGCTGCATTACTTTTAGTGTCGATGTGCTTTCATATTCCCAGTCTGCCAGGAATTCGTTTAGTTCTCTGTATAACATTTTGATTTAAATTAATTATTTATTAAAACAGAACATGTAAAATTAATTAAATAATATTAGATTAAAAGTATAAATAAAAAGCGGCGGCTTATTTCTTTATCAATTTTACATCTAATGCCTGCTGGATGAATTCTCAGCACCTGCATGGCACCAGTAAAGCATAATCAGGTTATAAAAAAAGAGGCTGTCTTTATGACAGCCTCAGTGTAATTATCCACTCCCCCAAATGAATAAATTTTGAAAAATTATCAGTACCTTAGCGGCAGCCTTATGCCTGCAGCTATCTGCAGGTATATTATATTTTTTTTGCTTTCCATTTCTATACCGTTGCTGCTGCCTGAATCATTTATGTATGAATTATACACCCTGCCTGAAAAATAATTTGATTTCGGAAAAACGTTTGCCCATACCCCTTTTAATGATAAAACAAGGTCCGTTTTTTTATTCAGCCTTACCAGCATACCGGCTGTTGCACTCATGCCAATTCTGCTTGCCGGGTTAAACCATGTATAAATATTTGATACAGAATTATCCGGGTAAGTTATATCTGACTGCCATGCGCCAAACAGCAGGTTGTAATGAATACCATAACCAAGAAAAAGACTCTCTTTTTCTTTTGGAGTAAAATTATACTGCACTCCAGCTCCAAGACTTATAATATTCCACCTCGTCCTGTTCATTCCGTTATCCATAGTGTTGTAAAAATGATTATATCCGGCCTCACCGGTAATTCCGAACTTTTTATTCTTCGATACAATAAAATTACTCAGAACATTGACTCCGTAACCTTCCTGCATTCCCAGGCTTTTGGCATTAAAAATATTTCCGCCTGTCGGTTCATAGAAGCTGCTGAATCCCCTTGAATCGCCGTTTGCAGAACCTACAACATACGAAAAGCCGCCGGTTACCATTAATGATACCTTAGGAACCTTTTTAAAGTTTTTAGTTTTAACTTTTCCCTGTGAATTTATTCCGGTTGGTAAAACAAACACCAAAACTAACAATACCAATATTACTTTTTTAAAATATTGCATGTTATCCCCCTGTTTTGAAGTGTTACTAATTTATAAATTAGAAACTATTTTCAGCTAACTAAGGAATTTAATTTAATACTTTTTGTGGTATATAAATTGCTTCAGTATTAATTTAGCATATTTTTACCGTTAATCCAGTATAAATCAGAATACATATCGGGAATTTTATAAACTCCTTTTTAAAAATTAAGGTAATTTTCACAAATTTATTGTCTCAGGAGTGTTCAATTGTTACTTTTGAAGTGTTGTTTGGGTCATATTTAACATATATTTCTTCACCGGGCTGGAATTTGGGAACAGACTGCTCCATTATTACCCCCGTCATTTTAGCTTCAAAGCTTGGTCTGTCATTTGGTAAGACCTGTGCTTCAAGTTCTACAGCCGGATTGTTGCCGTTTACATACATTCCAAGCCAAGTGTATTTAGTAACAATTGCCCTGCAGGATGTTCCGTATGCAAATATTTCCTTGTTCTTTGCATCGATATCGTATAGCTTCTTTTCAGCTTCGGTTCTGTGCATGCCCGCCCAAGGACCTATTGAAATTGAATCCTGTGTGTACGAGCCCTGTACCTGCCCGGATGAACCGCCTGCACCTTCATAATTTATTACTATGCTGTTCTTATCATTCAGGTCAATAAGAACCGGGATCATACTGCCCGGTGTATACATGGATGTCTGAAGCCTGGAAATAAGCTGTTTTGTTTCAACCATATAAGGTGAACCGTTCGGCGGGGTTACTTCAAGCAGCAGCTTTACCTGCGGAGCATTGTTAACAGTTACCCCTGTATCTGAAATTTCTACAACCCTTGCAGTTGTTGCATACCCGCTTTTAGCAAGCCTCCGGCTTAGCATCATCGGCCCGAAAAGAACTTTCCAGAAAACTGTTCCAACTATTCCCACAGTGATCACCATTATGATCAGCGCAAACCAGGATTTGGTCATTATTACCGCTCCTAACCCAACAAGCAGACCTATAGCGCCGCCAATAAGACCTATGATCATACCCCAATTCATTTTCATTTTATTTTTCCTCCTTTAGTGATACAAATTTAAAACAAAAAAATATAAAACAGAAAAGAATATTACGGAAAAAATTTACGGTAAGTTTGAAAGATTGTGAAGAGTGAAAATTTGCGTTTAAAATTATTTTTTACATACAGGTATATTTTAAGGCTGAAGAATACTATAAAAAAACGGGGGCAATTTGCCCCCGTGAAACGGTTAAACCCAAGAAGAAACTATTAAAGATAACTTTTTATGGAAAATTAAGCAGTTTTCCGGTTTGATTTCCCCGAAAGATTGTTGATCTTAAAAGTAAGATCGTCAGAAACATTGTCAACTATTTCCTGGAATCTTACAAACTTTTCAAGCTCCAGCTTGGAAAGTTCAGGAAAATGTTTCCACGCCTCATCAGTTATTACCTTAGAGATGTTGATCTTAAATTGCTTAATTTTCTCTCTCCCCGCTTCTGCTTCTTCTTTTGTGAATACGATTTTGTTTTCGCCAGCTCTCACGTCTTTTTGTTAGTTTTGAGTTTCTCAAAAATACCGTTATATCATAACATATCACTCACTAAAAACCGTTATTTTGTTTCCTGTATATAAAAATACCGGATTTTCTGATTTTTTAAAACCTGTTTTAAACTGTTTAAACATTAAAAATGCTTAAAACAGGCTATTATGGGCATTTTCTTATGTTGTAAATAATAGCCATTTTGGGTATATTTGCATATGAAAACAACCTATTCAAAAGCCGGTGTTAATATTTCTGAAGGTGATAAGTTTGTTGAAAGGATAAAACCACTGGTAAAAAGTACCTTTACTAATGGCGTTTCAAGCGGAATAGGTAATTTCGGAGCGTTCTTTAATATCCCAAAAACATTCAAAAACCCCGTTTTTGTAGCAAGTACTGATGGGGTCGGCACAAAACTTAAAATAGCCGTTTTAGCCAAAAAACATGATACTATCGGCGAAGACCTTGTAAATCACTGTGTAAACGATATTGCTGTCTGCGGCGCTGTTCCGCTGTTTTTTCTGGACTATATGGCTTTTGGTAAGCTTAGATCACAGGTTGCCGTTGATATCGTCAAAGGGCTCGTACGCGGATGTAAAGCCAACGGTGCTGCGCTTATAGGCGGTGAAACCGCCGAAATGCCCGGACTTTATGCAAAGGATGATTACGATATTGCCGGAACCATTATCGGGGCTGCTGAACGTTCACGGATCATTGACAAAAAAAATGTCCGTCCCGGAGATTTACTTATCGGGCTTCCAAGCAATGGTCTTCACACAAACGGCTACTCACTTGCGCGGAATGTTTTATTTAAAAGATACAGGATAAATGATTATATTCCTGAACTTAAAAGTACTTTGGCTAAAGAGCTTTTAAAAGTTCACAGGTCATACTTAAAAGAAATAAAGCTTGTAACTTCACGGTTCAGGGTTCATTCAATATCACATATAACAGGCGGCGGAATATTGGGAAACACCAAACGTGTTGTTCCCAAAAACCTGAAAATTAATATCAACTGGAATTCCTGGAAACCCAATCCTGTTTTCAGTCTTATCCAGCGTACAGGAAATATAAGCTCAGCAGAAATGAGGAAAGTATTCAATATGGGTATCGGTCTCATTTTTATTGTCAGCAGAAAAGATGCCGCAAAAATACAGGAGCAGCTTAAGAAACACAAAATCAAAAATCATATCATCGGAGAAATTACAGAATAATGAGATTACACGATATTGCAGTTGTTGGTGCAAGCGGCCTTGTAGGACGCAAAATACTTGAAGTTATTCAGGAACGTAAATTTGAGACCGGCAAAGTTGTTGCCATCGCCTCTGATGCTTCTGCAGGCAAAGAGATCAATGTTCACGGCAAAACTTACAGGCTTAATAAGCTTGAACCCAATATTTTCAAAAATCTCGAATTCGCATTTTTCTCCGCAGGCGGTTCTGTTTCAAGCCAGTGGGCTCCGAAAGCAGCCGCCGAAGGCGCTGTTGTTATTGATAACAGCTCAGCTTTCCGCATGCAGGATGATGTTCCCCTGGTTGTACCGGAAGTAAACAGGCAGGATATGTTCAAACACAAAGGAATCATTGCAAATCCAAACTGTTCAACAATTCAGCTTGTTACGGTATTAAAGCCGCTTGATAATGCTTTTAAGATAAAGCGTGTAGTGGTTTCAACTTACCAGAGTGTATCAGGCGCAGGAAATAAAGGTATTACAGCGCTTGAAAGCGAGCTGAGGAACATTGAATCATCTTCAAGGTCGCCTTTTGCTCACAGGATTGCTTATAATGCTATTCCGCACATTGATGTATTCTTTGAAAATAATTATACACGCGAAGAGCTTAAGATGATAAATGAATCCCGTAAAATTATGGGTAAAAAAGATCTGGCAATTACAGCTACGTGCGTCAGGATTCCGACACTCAACGGGCATGGCGAATCAGTTAACATTGAGTTCGATAAAAAAGCTGATATTGACGAAGTTAAAAGTATCTTAAGCAGCGCAAAAGGCGTTACTTTAACTGATGACCCGGCAAAAAATGTATATCCTATGCCAATCGATTCAGCTGAAAAAGACGATGTATTCGTTGGCAGGATAAGAAAAGATGAATCAGTTAAGAACGGGATTAACCTGTGGATAGTTTCTGATAATGTCCGCAAAGGCGCTGCAACAAATGCAGTGCAGATAGCTGAAGAATATATAAAAGGTAAATAAAATCCTCAGCCTGCTTCAGCAGGCGAAGGCAATTATAGATAAAACATAAAATAGTTTTAATAAAATAAGTTTTTGCTTTACAATTTAAAATAAACTCAAACTCTTAAGTGTGGGTTTACTAAGGAAAGGAGCGGTAAGGAAATGGATAATGTAATAACTAAAACAACTATGACAAGGCCTATGGAACAAAATGTAATTCACCCGAACAATGTACTGGATACATTAAGAAATTATATTCATGTTGACGGGCTTGATGTTGTAATGGACCTGGAAAAATCTCAGGGAGTGTATATATATGAGGCGAGAAATAACCGACCGTATCTTGACCTGTTTTCATTTGTTGCTTCCAACCCGGTTGGCATGAACCACCCCAAAATGAACAACCCGGCATTCATCGAATATATCGGCAAGATAGCTTTAAACAAGCCTTCAAACAGTGATATATATTACAGGGAATACGCCGAGTTCATTAAATTCTTCTTTGATACTGCAGTACCTTCATACTTCAAGTACGCTTTCTTTGTTGAAGGCGGAGCCCTGGCAGTTGAAAATGCTTTGAAGACTGCATTTGACTGGAAAGTACGCAAGAACTTTAAAAAAGGTTACACTGAAGAAAAAGGACACCAGGTAATTCATTTTAAACAGGCATTCCACGGCAGAAGCGGGTATACAATGTCTTTGACAAATACTGATCCCGCAAAGACTGCTTTATATCCAAAGTTCAAATGGCCGCGTATCACAAACCCGAAAGTAACTTTCCCTTTGAATGAAAACAATCTGGATGAAGTTATAAAGCTTGAAAAGCAGGCTGTTGACGAGATCAATAAAGCTATTGCAGATAACAAAGATGATATTGCATGCATTATTCTGGAGCCTATACAGGGAGAAGGCGGCGATAATCATTTCAGGGTTGAATTTATGCAGCAGCTCAGGAAGATCTGCGATGAGAACGAAATCCTTCTTATACTTGACGAAGTGCAGACCGGTATTGGTATGACAGGCAAATGGTGGGCGCATATGCACTACGTGCAGCCGGATATAATTTCTTTCGGCAAAAAAACACAGGTCTGCGGAATACTTGTAACAGAAAGAGTCGATGAAATTCCCGAAAATGTTTTCCATACATCAAGCCGGATAAACTCAACATGGGGCGGAAACATTGTTGATATGATAAGGTTCAAAAAATACCTGGAAATTATTAAGGAAGAAAACCTGGTTGAAAATGCAGCTGCAGTAGGTGAACACCTGCTTAACAGGCTGAATGAGCTTGCTCATAAATACCCGGCAGTTCTTTCTAACCCAAGGGGTAAAGGATTGTTTGCTGCTATCGATCTGTCTAACAGCGAAATGAGAGCCAAAGCAATCCAAAAAATATTCGAAAATAATGTTATCCTTCTTGGATGCGGCGAACGAAGCATTAGGGTCAGACCCGCGCTTAATATCACCAAAGCCCAGATTGATGAAGGTCTGGATGTAATCGAAAAAGTTGTAAAGGATATGTAATAACCCCTCTTCCGATGACTTAAAGTTATCGGAAGTTTTATAATATATTGTTTAGATTTATAATTTTTAAGTTTTCAGGCGGCTGATTTTAGCCGCCTTTTTATTTTAGTACACCTCACCCCTAACCCCTTTCCTGATAGGAGAGGGGAACAAGTAAGATAAACTTTCGGTATGCTCCCCCCTCTCCCTTTGGGAGAGGGTAAAGGGGGTGAGGGATAAATTCAAATTGACCACTCACCTACTTACCTACTCACCTACTCACCCACTTACCTACTTACCCACTTACCTACTCACCTACTTACCTATTCACTTTTTAATTAAACTCAATAAACTCTTAACTCAATACACTCAATTCACTCCATACACTCGCAACTTTTCTGTTACACTTTTTTACAAATTGTTACCCTAAAACTGCTATTTTTATATTATTTTAACATAGTGATTATGATGTTTTCTTTGCGAGGAGTGAAACGACGTTTACCCCTTTGGGGAAGCAATCTAATTGATTGATAAGACTGCTTCAGTACTTCGTACTTCGCAGATAATTTGCAACGCTTTAGCAGTGAAATATTCTTAAACCTGTTCTTACAAAAAACGTTTTGTCTTATTGTTTTTATGGGGATAAAGATTAACAGCAATAATTCAAAACTAATTATAAAGGAGTGCTAACAATGCTATTACCTAAATTATTCAGGGGAGTTATACCGGCAGTGCTGTTTTTATCAGCATTTTCGGCACAGCTCCTTGCATTCGGGGGGGCTGACTCAGTCGTCTTCCAGAATGACAGCGTGTTCACCATCGAAGGCATCAAGCAGGAGCTTGGCACCGAAGGTGAATGGATAAAAGTTACTAAGGAAGATATCGACCCTGAAGCTGTTGCTGATGCTTCAGGCGGTATCGATCCCGATATAAACACAGATTATATCTGGCGGCCCTATGGAGTTGAGGAAGGCTGGTCTCCCTATACAAACGGCTACTGGCGGTACACCAACTGCGGCTGGATGTGGGTTTCATATTACAGCTGGGGCTGGCGTACCTGCCATTACGGCAGGTGGTGGTGGTCACCCGTCTGGGGATGGGTATGGTCGCCCGGTTACATTTGGGCTCCCGCATGGGTTGTATGGATATATAATGATTATTACTGCGGGTGGTACCCTATTTCACCGTGGGTAAGGTGGCATCACGGCTACGGTTACAGCTGCCACAACATGCGGTATAAAGTCCGCTGCTGGACCTATGTTGAAAAGATAAAATTTGCAGACCCTATTCCCCCGCGCCACCCGATTGTTGACCCGAGCGGAATCACGCAGATTGTAAATACAGGTGTTGTTGATAACAATCCCTTTATATCCAAAACAGGCATTAATACCGGCGGACCCAAGGTTAAAACCATCGAAGATGTAACCGGTAAAAAGCAGCCGGTTGATGATGTATCGATGTACAACAATGTAGATAAGTACAACGGGAATAAAACAGATGTTATCACAAAGAAAAAAGATGACGATACCTGGAAGAACAATAACACAGGTGTAAAGAAAAACGACGGCGGCAATAACACCGGCACGAAAGATTACACAGGCACAAAGGATAACACAGGCACAAAGGATAATACAGGCACAAAGGATAACACCGGTACTAAGGATAATACCGGCAGCAAAAATGACGGGTGGTACAAAGGCAATGACGGTAAGAAGAATAATGACGGCACAAAGTCCAATGACGGAACGAAATCTAATGACGGTAAGAAGAACAATGACAGCAAAAAGAATAATGACAGCTGGAAATCAAATGACGGGAACAAGCAGTACAGCCCCCCGCCGACAAAACAGTATGACCCGCCTAAACAAAATGATCCGCCAAAGAAGACCGATCCTCCTAAGCAGTACGATCCTCCAAAACAGGAACAGCCTAAGCATGATCCGCCAAAGAAGGATAACAGCAGCAAGAACAACGATGGCTATAAGGAATCAAAAGAAAATGGAAAGCGGTAACACCGCTTGTCATTCCCGCGCAGGCGGGAATCTAGACGATAATTTACACCGGTACTAAAATTGATAGATAACAATTTCCCCTCCACACCGGAGGGGATTTTTATTTAACCTCAACAACCTCCCGTATAAACACTCTATCCAGTTTCCGGTAAATTACAATTTCAAATTTTCCTCTCTTGCGGGTAAAAAAAGTATATTCATAAAAATCATAATAATCCATTTCACCGCCGCTGATACATCGTCCTGTATCAACTTCATAGATCCTGTAAATTAAAATATCTTCAATCAGCTTATAATTTACTACCTTAAAATACCCGTTTTCAACTTTTATGTATTGAGCTTCTGAACTTTGTACTCCCGATAACAGTATAAATATTAATAAATAAATAGTTTTCATAATAACATTATTTTTCTTTCCGGTTCAAATATCATAAATGATTGCACTAAATTCATATCATTGAATGATATTTTTTAGCAATATTTCTATTAACCTTTTCCCGTAACCTCCTCAATGCAGTAATCCTTCAGACAGACCTGATGGTTATTTGTATTTAAATTGATACTATTTAAATTACTGATTATTTTTATATTGAGAAATATGCCGATAGATTATTTTATAAGCTCTGAAATTTATAAACCGGTGACAGTAAAAACGCTGTTAATATGTGACTCTACTCCTTATATGGAAGCCGATTATTTCTACAACCCCCGCAAATTTGTTTCTTCAAGGAAAACTTCTGCTGTTTTTAATCATTATTTCGGAAGGAATCCTGCAGACAAAAAAGAATATGATTATTTTCTTCGTATTTTAAAGGATAACGGGATTTTTTTGATGCATATTACTGAAGAACCAATAAAAATTATAAGTGATGCATATATAGGCGGAGTTATAACTGAACAATTTGAAAAATTTTTAACCTTCATCCCTTTTCTCAGACCTAAAATCCTTTCGCGCGGAATTAAAATATCTGATGAACATATTATTTTTCTGATACCTCACAATAAATTCAAACGTCCTATTAAACGGTATTTCCGTAATTCCCGGTTTATTAACCTGAATGATTTTAGAAAATCCCGAGAATTACTTAACTTTTAAAAACAGGCTGCATAATCCCCTCTTGAAAAGGTGCATTGTACCCCCTTAATGGCGTGGTTTACTGCCAACGCTTAAGCTTCGGTAGTCGAGCCTGCCTGCACTTAAGCTTCGGTAGTCGAGAGCAAACATTAAACCCCTCCGGGATTAAAAGCAAAAGAATTTAAATACCTTTCTTTGTGCACCTTTGAAACCTTTGAGCCTTATTGGTAATCTTTTGTATAAATTCTGATACCACCCCGGCACTCCCCCAACGGGGCTCCTATGGAGCGTGCCAACCCTCCTTAGGAAATGAGGGGAGCTGAAAATCCTCCTTTGTGCACCTTTGAGACCTTAAGAGCCTTCGTGTCTATGGCTTCTTAAAAAATATTATTTTGGGTCTTGACTATGCATTTAGCATATATTATATTGCAATAATATGCATATTGCATAATTAAACCTTGCTTTTATTAAAAAAACAATAATCACCCGTTTACGGTTTAACATTTCAACAATTTAAGTGTTTCAGTTATTTAATTATTTAACCCCAGCGCCTTTTGTCCCAAAGGGACTCCTTCGGAGCCTGTCCCTGTTTACCCCTATGGGGCCAAAGGCGGGAAATATTCTTATGAACAATTTAATCAATCAACCAATTTCAGCCCCTATGTCAATACGAATGTCATCGCCAATAACAGGTTTTCAGCGAACTCACTTACGAAAAATACACAGTTTTTACGAAAACGCTCCTCAAAATGTCACAAAAAAAAGAGTGCGTATTGGTGATGAGAATGGGTCTTAGACGCTGATATACACTGAAAAGTATGATTTTCGCAGATATAATTTATTGTATTCCGGGGATGAATAATCAGCATATTAAAAACCATAAGTATTCTGCGTTTATCAGCGTCAAAGTAATAAATTTTAAATATTATAAAATTTTTATGGATTCGAAGGTTTTACCCAATTCCTTGATTTATATTAAATTTTTCGTTAATTTTGCGGGTTATCTAGGTTTTATTCAATTAATTTATGGATCAAAATGCCATAAAGGGATGTTTTTTCCCTTAAGGGATATTATTATTTTAAATGTTTGAGGATCTAAGCAGTAAGTTCGATAAGGTTTTTAAGTTCATCAAGGGCAAAGGCAAGGTCTCGGAGGCTACTATTGATGAGTTCCTGCGTGAAGTGCGCCGCATCATGCTTGATGCCGACGTTAACTACAAGGTAGTTAAGCAGTTTGTTGATGACGTAAAACAGAAGTCGCTTGAAAAAAATGTTATAAGAAGCATAAACCCGGGCAAGATAGTTATCGATACTATTACAGCCCAGCTTGTGTTTCTTATGGGTGAAAAGAAATCCGATATCAAATTTTCCAATGACGTGCCCTCGGTCATTATGATGGTTGGACTTCAGGGTTCAGGTAAAACAACATTTTCAGGCAAGCTGGCAAAATATTTAAAGAGCCGCGGCAAAAATCCCGCGCTTGCAGCATGCGACGTTTACCGCCCTGCTGCTATTGACCAGCTTAAAACCCTTGGCGAACAGATAGATGTTGCAGTTTATTCAGATGATAGTGCAGACCCGGTGAAAATTGCGCTGGCAGCTGTTGAGTTCTGCAAACAGAATTATAAAGATACACTGATAGTTGATACAGCAGGCCGTCTGGCTATAGATGATGAGATGATGCGCGAGGTGGAAACACTTAAGAGCAAACTGAATCCCGCTGAGATACTTTTTGTGGTGGACTCCATGACAGGGCAGGATGCAGTTAACACTGCGAAGGAATTCCACGACAGGCTGGATTTTGACGGCGTTATTTTAACAAAGCTCGATGGCGACTCACGCGGCGGCGCTGCGCTTTCAATAAGGGCAGTAGTTGATAAGCCCGTTAAGTTCGTAGGCGTGGGCGAAAAGCTTGATGCAATAGAGCCTTTCTACCCTGACAGGATGGCATCAAGGATTCTTGGCAAAGGTGATATCCAGTCACTTGTAGAAAAAGCTACAACAATGCTCCCCGAAGAGCTTGATGATAAAAAAATCGCTAAGCTTGAAGAGAAGCTGAAAGGCAACAAGTTTGATTTCGGTGATTTCCTTGAACAGCTTCAGCAGATCAAAAAGATGGGGTCGCTTTCATCGTTAATGGGAATGATACCCGGTGTTGACAGGATAATGAAGGGCAAGGAAATTGATGATAAGCCGCTTCGCCAGGTGGAAGCTGTTATAAACAGCATGACGCTTAAGGAAAGATCGAATCCTGATGTTATCAACGGCTCGCGCAGAAAGCGCATTGCAGGAGGCAGCGGCACTACAATACAGGATGTGAACAGGGTCATCAAGCAGTTTTACGATATGCAGAAGATGATTAAGACATTTAAAAAAGGAAGAGGAATGAATAACATGCTCCGCAACATGGGTCTTCCTCCTAATTTCAGCTTGAAATAAAAAAAAAATTAATAAAATAACATTCCGGAAAAAGCAATGGCGATTGAAACATTTCGCCCTAAATAGCTCGGGATTAGAAAGCAAAAATGGTTAAACTTAGATTAAGAAGAATGGGAAGAAAAAAAGCTCCCATTTATAAAATTGTAGCAGCAGATTCACGTTCCAGAAGGGACGGTAAATTTATTGAAGCTGTAGGTCAGTATGACCCCAACGTTCATCCGGCAAAGCTTGAGCTGCAGGAAGACCGCGCTATGTACTGGCTTAAAAGCGGCGCACTGCCAACAGTAACAGTAAAGAACCTCCTTTCGGGAAAAGGACTGATGCTTAAGCTTCATTTAACAAAAAAAGGCGCAGATGAAAGTAAAATTGCAGCAGAGTATTCCAAATGGGAAGCTATGCAGGAATCTAAGCTGCAGAGAATGCATGATAAAAAGATGAGAAGGAAAGAGAAGAAGAAAAAAGCGGCAGAAAAACCGGCTGAAACCACAGCCACACCGGCAGCAGAGCAGCCTGCAGCGGAGTAACACTGCACAGTTTTTATCTGCATAAGCGATATCTTTTTAATTAAGCGCTAAAAGCCCGATTCATCCATCAGGATGCTTAAGGAAAAAGATCTTCCGGTCCCCGCTAATGGTTTGAATTATTGTTTTACTGAAAATAATATTCTACTAATTAACAATCCAATGGGGGATGCTTATGAAAGAATTTATTGAGTACATCGCAAAGAATCTTGTTGATGATCCGGATAACGTACGTGTCGAGGAAACGAGCGAAGAGAACAAAGTTACACTGAAGCTGCATGTATCCAAGGGCGACCTTGGCAAAGTGATCGGCAAGCAGGGTAAAACCGCAAAATCAATGAGAACACTGTTCACTGCGGTAGCAGCAAAAAACAATAAAAGCGGTCACCTGGAAATAGAGGAAGGCAAATAAACCTTTTATTTGAACTCCCCTGCTTTCAGGTAAAACTGCAAAGTTAGATTAATGAGAATTGATGTAATATCTGCAGTTGTAAAGCTCCTGGAAAGCCCGCTGAATGAAAGCATTTTAAAGCGGGCACAGGATAAAAAGATCGCTGAGATCGTTATTCATAACCTGCGTGATTATGCAGCGGGTAAGTACAGGCATGTTGACGACAAGCCTTTCGGCGGCGGAGCCGGTATGGTTCTTAAACCCGAACCGTTCTTTAAATGCCTTGAAAAGCTGATGAGCGAAAGGAAGTATGATGAAGTAATTTATCTCACTCCCCAGGGCACAAAGTTTACACAGAAGAAAGCCAACAGGCTTTCGCTTTCAAAGAACCTGTTATTTATCTGCGGACATTATAAAGGTATTGACCAGCGGGTAATTGATAAGTTTGTCACCAAAGAAATTTCTATCGGTGATTATGTAATAACAGGCGGCGAAGCCGCGGCAGTTGTTGTGATAGATGCAATTGTGAGGCTGCTGCCGGGCGTGCTTGGTGACAGTGAATCAGCTTTAACGGACTCATTTCAGACTGAAGCAGGATTTGACGCTCCGGTCTATACAAGGCCGGCTGAATTTGAGGGTTTAAAGGTACCCGGTGTGCTGCTTGAAGGCAACCATAAAGAAATAGCGGGCTGGAGAGCCGGGCAGGGCCAAAAAAAATATAAAAAAGTAAAAAAGATCAGGTCTCTTAAATAACCGGTCATTAATCAGAAAATATAATAATAAATATAAGTAACAATCATAAGGAAATAAAATGAACAAGATAAATTTAGTAACTACTCCCCAGATGAGAAACGACTTCCCGAAGTTTCAGTCAGGAGATACGGTTAACATTCACGTAAAGGTTATCGAAGGCGATAAAGAAAGAATTCAGCAGTACCAGGGAATAGTTATGGGTATAAAAGGTTCAGGCATCGGCAGAACCTTCAGGGTAAGGAAAATATCCAACGGTGTTGGCGTAGAAAGAATTTTCCCGGTTAACTCACCTTCCATTGCCAAGATTGAAAAATTAAAAGAAGGAAAAGTAAGAAGAGCCAAGCTTTATTACCTCAGGGCATTAAAGGGCAAATCTGCAACCAAAATTAAAGAAAGAATTTCACCTGAAATAGTTGCCCCGGTTAAAAAAGAAGAACCGGTAATAGAAACTGCCCCGGCAGCTGAATCAGCAGAATAAATTTATAATTTATTTCATAAATTAAAAACCGTTAATTTTTAATTAACGGTTTTTTGATTAATAAGTGGTTACCCTATTCTATCATCGGATGATTTAAAGTCACCCGATGAATATTAATGAGTATATGCAAATACTTTTATAATGATAACAAGAAATATTATTGTTATTTTTGTTCTTTAATTCCGTAATTAATTTATAATATTACTATTACACATCTTGAAAAAGGGAAAGAAGTACTTTATTTCAGTTGCCGGAAACATAGGGTCAGGCAAATCATCTCTTACCAGAATGATAGCAAAAGAATTCAGCTGGGCTCCTTACTTTGAGTCAGTTCAGGATAACCCTTACCTGAGCGATTTTTATGAGGATATGAAAAGATGGAGCTTTCAGCTCCAGGTATATTTTCTTTCGCACCGCTTCCATACACATAAAAAAATTATCGCATCCAGGAAATCGGTTATTCAGGACAGATCCATTTACGAAGATGTTGAAATATTTGCCCGGAATTTATACCTTATGGGCAGAATGGAAAAGCGGGACTACAATAATTACCGCGCTTTATTTTATGAAATGGTTTCCTATCTTAAACCACCTGACCTGGTTGTATATCTTAAAGCAGATGTAAAAACCCTTCTGAAACAGATAAAGCTCCGCGGAAGGGATTTTGAGCAAAGCATAGAAAAAAAATATATCGAGCGGCTTAACAGAAGCTATAAAAAATGGATTAGCAGTTACAGGCTGGGGAAAGTTCTGGTTATCGAATCAGATGACCTGGATTTTGTGAATAATCCGGAGCATTTTAAAATGATAATTAACAGCATTAAAAAGAACCTGGCATGAGAGGAAAAATAATATCAAATCCGCTGGTACCGGTCTCTCCCGGAGAGCTTATTGATAAGATAACAATCCTTGAAATTAAGAACAGGAGAATTAAAGCCTCCTCAAAATTAAAAGTGATAAGGTATGAACTAAGGCTTTTAAAAAAAGTCCTTAATGAGCAGTTCAATATAAATAACAAAATTAAAAATACTGTTCTTTCAGAAAAAAAGAAACTATTGAGTGTAAATAAAAAACTCTGGGATATAGAAAATAAAATAAGGGCAAAAGAGGCATCTTCAGATTTTGATAACGGATTTATCAAGCTTGCCCGTGATGTTTATAAAACTAACGATAAACGATCTGAAATAAAAAATAAAATCAATCAATTGTTCGGTTCCGGAATTAAAGAAATAAAACAATACACAGGATATTAACAGCATATGAAATATATTTCATACCTGGTATTTTTTATGTTTATCGCCCTGCTTTTTTATTTCCTGAAAAACGCGCTGGAGCCTTCTAAGGAACCACTATTTATTACGGGTACCGATAAATGCGCTGAGTGTCATGGCCTTAAGAATCAGGGAGACCAGTTTACTCCCTGGAAAAACTCAAAACACTCCGGAGCATATACAGTTCTTTTCAGCAGCAAAGCAAGGGAATTTAACAGCGCAAACGGTCTTAAGTCTCCTGAAAATGAAGAAAAATGTTTAAGCTGTCACACAACAAAGGGTTTTTTAAGCGGTGTTGCTGCCGGTGAATACTTTAAGACAGATGAAGGTGTAGGCTGTGAAGCATGCCATGGTGCCGGTTCACATTACTCACCCGCTGAAATAATGATGGTTGAATCTGCATTTTTACGTAACGGCGGGATTAAAGGAGATTCAGCCACATGCTTAAAATGCCATAACCCAAAAGGTAACAAAGAAAAAGCCCTGAAAGATAACATTTGTCCGTTCCAGCTGAATGATTTTGACTACAAAACTGAATTAGAAAAAATTAAGCACCCGCTGAACAAAAATAACAATAACCAATAATGGCAAACTTACCGCGTAAATATGATGAAGCATCCCGGCCTATAGGAGTGTTTGATTCCGGTGTAGGAGGGTTAACCGTAGTAAAAGAGCTTAACAGGCTGCTGCCCGATGAAAAGATAATTTATTTTGGTGATACCGGCAGGGTGCCTTACGGCAATAAATCAAAAGAAACAATTATTCATTATTCTCTGCAGGTAGCATATTTTTTAATGAAGAAAAAGATCAAGATGCTTGTTGTTGCCTGCAATACTGCTTCTTCAGTTTCACTTCCAACGCTTAAGCGTCATTTTCATATTCCGGTAATTGGAGTTATAGAACCCGGTGCTAAAGCAGCAATTGAAACTACCGGCAACAGTAAGATCGGAGTTATAGGAACATTGGGAACAGTGCGTTCCAATTCTTATAAAAAGGCACTGAAGAAAATAAAAAGAAATGTAAATATTTTTCAGGATCCCTGTCCCCTGTTTGTTCATCTTGCAGAAGACGGATGGAATAAGAACAAAATTGCGCAAATGGTATCTGATGAATATCTTGGACCGCTGAAGAAAAAAAATGTTGATACTTTAATACTGGGCTGCACTCATTATCCGCTGTTAAAAGATGTGATACAGAATTCGATGGGAAAAAAAGTTACGCTTATAGATTCGGGCAAAGAAACAGCGAAGGAAGTGAAACGTATCCTGGATAAACGCAGCCTGCTTAATAAACGTAAAATGACCGAAAAGAATCATAGCATATTTTATGTCTCGGATTTCCCGCATAAATTCAGGGAAGTTAGCCAGCGATTTTTATCCAAAGAATTAAAACATGTACACAAGGTAATTTTATAATAATTATGACTGAAAAAGAAATAATACAGATCTTTAAAGACTCCGGAGCAATGCTGGACGGGCACTTTATCCTGACATCCGGTAACCACTCCCCTCATTATATAGAAAAGTTCCGCGTGCTCGAACGCCCGCGTTACACGGAAATGCTTTGCAGAGAGCTAGCCAAAAAGTTCGAAAAGGATAATGTTACACTGGTTGTTGGCCCAATGACAGGCGGAATACTGCTAGCTTACGAAGTCGGTAAAAATCTGGATACAAAGGCAATATTTACAGAACGTGTAGATGGCAAAATGAAATTCCGCCGCGGATTTGAAGTTAAACCTGATGACAGGGTTTTAATAGTTGAAGATATTATTTCTACGGGCGGCAGTGTACAGGAAGTAATTGAAGAAGTCCGCAGATTTAAAGCTGAAATAATCGGCGTTGGCTGTTTGATTGACCGCTCAGGCGGTAAAGTTGATTTCGGGATACCCTTGAGACCGCTGGTTAAAATGGATGTTGTTGCATTTAAACCTGATGAAGTTCCCGGGTGGCTGCAAAATATCCCGGTATCAAAACCAGGAAGCACAAACAAATGATGATATAATTATTTTTTAATATTCGATAAGCAGGGTTTTTTCAAACTCTTTATTGTTTTCTATTCCCAGCCATTTTTTTGCATCTTCTTCGTTGTAAAAGAAAAGCAGTTTATATCCCCTGTTGAATGATGCATTTTCAAAAAAATCGTTATTGGTTTTATTTTCAATTCTGTCAACAATAGCAAACTGAAGGTACTTTGATTCTTCCCTGAAAGTTTCAATTCTTTGTAATCCGTCATAAACACCGTACCTGCCTTTGAATCCCCTGAGGTCAACCAGTATCTTGTCTATGCCGTGTTCATCAATAACCTTATCCATGTTGGATGAAATTTCATGGAATTTTGACATAGGGTATTCACCGGATATATCAGCCCTTAAAAAGTTACCGCGTATACTGTAATTAATTGTATAATTCATTTATCTGTGAATATTGTTATAAAAATAATTAATGTTATTATTAAATACAATAAATTATTAATTAATATAAAATATTTAACGTTAAAGCGTTACAAATTTAAAGCTAATATTTTCAGTATCTTAAAAATTTTTATTTCAAAAAATAGGTATATTCAATACATTGATTATTGCCATACATAAAACTATATTTGTGTTTGTTTTTTCCACAATTTCAATGAAACTACGCTTAATCTTGGATTCAGCGCATAAAGAGAGGTTTATTTAATTATGGGTTTAATGAATAAGCTGCGCGATAAAACGCACATTATTCTGATAATATTGATATTAGCTTTTCTTGCTACTATAGTATTTGAGTGGGGTATGGATTATCTCGGTGTTCGTGGCGGACAGGTAACTGAACTTGGGTCTGTGAATGGTACAGAAATTAAATTTACTGACTATGAAAACCAGGTAAACTTTGCAATAGAACAGCAAAGACAGCAGACAGGAGAAGAGCCGGATGAAAATCTGATCAAGATGATAAGAGACCAGGTGTGGGAACAGATGGTTACTCAAATTTTAGCTGAACAGGAAATTAAAAGACTTGGAATTACAGTTACCAACCAGGAAATTCTTAACTGGGTATACAACTCTCCGCAAACATTGCCTGATATGATCAAACGTAATTTTATTGATTCAACAGGACAGTTCAATATGGCTGTTTATCAGCAGGCTTTGAACACAAAAACACCGGAAGTAACAAAATTCTGGTCGCAGGTAGAAGAATTTTTAAAACAAACTCTCCTTTCCCAAAAACTTCAGAGTGTTATAACAGGAACCGTCAGAGTAACAGAAGGCGAAGTTCTGCAGAAATTTAAAGACGATAACGTAAAGGCATCTTTTGATTACGTGTTTATGGATTTAAATACTGTAATGGATAACCAGATACAGTATAGTGAAGAAGATCTTAAGAATTATTTTGAAAAGAATAAAAGTGATTTCAGGCGTGACGCTGCTGCAAAACTAAGATATGTTCTGTTCAGTGATGTTGCTAATATGGACGATACGATTGCAACTGAAAAAATGATGAAAGCTTTTGTAAAAGACCTTAAAAAACTGGTCCCGGATGATTCACTTACGTATGCTATCGTTAACGATAATTCACTTTCCAAATTCACCAATAATTTTATTAAACCAAATGAAATTGCTCCGGAAGTTGCAGCATTTTTATTTTCAGCCGCAAAAGACAGTATTTCTGATATCATTAGAGCATCAGACGGACTGCATATTGTAAGGCTTATTGAAACAAAAGAAGGAGCGGAAACATTTTCGAATGCACAGCATATTCTTATAAATTTCGGAACTGATACAAACAGCGCTAAAACAAAAGCAGAACAGATTGCTCAGAGACTGCGCAGCGGTGAAGATTTTGTTAAGCTTGCAGCTGAAAATTCTGATGATGCTTCGAACAAATTCAAAGGCGGAGATCTTGGATGGTTTGGCAAAGGAGCTATGGTAAAAGAATTTGAAGATGCAGTGAACAGCGCAAATACCGGCGAAATTGTAGGGCCAGTAAAAACTCAGTTCGGATTTCATATTATTAAGGTTAAAGGAAAGCAAAACAAAGAATTTAAATTCGCAGATATTAAAAAAGTTGTAAAATCTTCTGATAAAACCAAAGATGCAGCCAGGAAAAGAGCTGAAGATTTTGCTTATGTAACTCAGAACGGCAATATTGATGAAGAAGCAAAAAAACTTGGATTAACAATTGTTGATATTCCGACTTTGATCAGCAAAGGAGCTTTCATACCCGGAGCAGGACAGAATAATTCTGTTTATAAATTTGCCCTGGATGAGAAAAAAGGTTCAATAAGTGATCCTATTAAAGTCCAATCCGGTTATGCAGTATACCAGATAGTTGATAAATTCCCCGAAGGATTTTATACCTTTGAAGAATTAAAGGTTCAGCAGCTTCCTCTTTTGGTTAAACAGGAAAAAAAGCTTGACTTCCTGAAAACCCAGGCATCTGACCTCAGATCTAAAATTACAGGGAATGATATCAATTCTCTGAAGAATATAAATACACAGTTAAATATTATCAGGGTTGATACTTCTACTGTTTCTGTTCCTTCCCCTGTTATCGGATCAGATTTTGATTTCAATTCAGTGGTGTACAAACTTCAAAATGGACAAATCTCTGAGCCAATAAGAACGGCAAGAGGCTATTATATCGTACAGATGAGAAACATCGGTCAGGTTGACCAGGCTAAATTTCAGCAGGAATTTGAAAGCATAAGAGCTCAGCTTATCAGCGCAAAAAAACAGAATATTGTGCAGGAGTGGCTTGCAGATCTTAAAGAAAAAGCAGTTATTGTTGATAACCGCGACAAAATGTACAGGTAGTATTAATTAATTATTGCAAATTAAAATTGTTGTAGTTAACTTACGCCAAATGGCTTTCTTTATTTCATTTTTTACACTATTAATTTGAAATTTAATATTAAAAAAATATTGTTAATGGGTTCAGTAATAATGCTGAGCCCATATTTTTTATATGCCCAAAATAGTAAAGATGAAATAATCCATTATAACGGAAACAGTAAATTTACCCTGAAGGTTTTTGCATCTTATGTTTCATCTGCAGAACTGCATAACAATATTAAATCCAGTATTTCATTTATCAGAGATGCATCGATAGAACTGAACGGCGGCTATGGATATGGGGCAGAGGTTACTTTTAATCCGGGTTTTTCGATATTTGATGTAGTATTTTATTTTTCTTCCGAATACCTGAAGGTTAAAGATGATGAATTGATATTAAGATTCGAAAATGACTCCGCAGCAAATGTTGTAAGATTTACCGAAGAATATAAATTAATCCCGCTGGAAGGCGGTATAAAATGGTATCTGCCTGTTAGTACAGATAGATTCAAGATATTTATAGGCGGCGGCGGCGGATTATATTTAGGTTCAAGAAACAGGTTAGTTGGTCCTTTATACACAACAAATTTAAATAAAAAAGCAGGTTACAGCATGAATGTTCTAGCCGGGTTAGAATATTTTGTCGAAAGGAACTTATCTCTTGATTTTGAGTTTAAATTCAGAGAGGCTTTTTTTGAATCAATGGACAGGTTTAATGAAGACCAGATTACAATAAACGGAAATGTTTATAGTATGGATAACCCGCTTCATTCTAGATTATTGATTGATGGTACCCGCCTTTCAGTTGGCTTGAAATATCATTTTTAAATTTTTTTAATTATTATGAAAAGTATTTTTCTCATTATTTTTTTTATAATTTCAGCAGTTTTATTACCTGGACATAATTTTTTATCTGAAATAACTGATAACAGGTCGAGGTATGCTGGTGATCATATAATTATAAAATTTAAAAATATAAACGTAATTTCTGCGGCATCAGGCAGTACTGAAAATTTTTATAATTCTCTTATTGATAACCTTTTTGAACAAAACAATATTAATGTTACAAAGAAAAAAGTTTTATTTCCGGCTGACTTAAAACGAAATACAGCTTTATACATCAAATATGAATTAGGAACATACTTTGTTGTTTATTTTTCTGATAAAACCAATATCAAAGAATTGTGCAATTCAATAAGTAAAAATGAATCGGTTGATTTTTGCGAACCTGATTATATCGGTGAAGCAGGAGGAGTTAAAGGGTTCTCTACTCCTCCTAACGATATATTTTTCAGCAGGCAATGGGGATTATATAATGATGGCTCTCTAAAGCCTACTACAGGCAGAAAAGGTAAAGCAGGTGCTGATATGAATGTTTTAAAAGCATGGGATATCGAAACCGGAAGCAGCGAAATCATAGTCGGCATTCTTGATTCCGGTACAAAAATTGACCATCCTGATATAAGCAGCAGGATATGGGTAAATAAAGAAGAAGTTAAAAACGGACGCGATGATGATGGAAATGGTTTTATTGATGATATTAACGGCTATAATTTTGCTTATGATAATCCGAATGTCAAAGATGATGGCGGTCATGGCACAAATATAGCTGGAACAGTAGGAGCAAGCACCAATAATAATCTAGGATATGCAGGTATTGACCAAAACTGCAGACTGATGATATGTAAAAACCTTGATGATGAAAATCTGGGTGAATATTCATGGTGGTCAGCTTCTTTATATTATGCAGCAAATAACGGCGCAAGAGTTATTAATATGAGTGAAGGCGGTTATGATTATTCAAAAACATTAGAAAATGCTGTGAATTATGCGTATGAAGCAGGAGCATTGATTGTTGCAAGTATGATGAATAAAAATAACGGTGATAATTACTATCCCGCCAGTTTTAAAAATGTGCTTGCTATCGGTGCAACTGATACTGATGACAGCCGCTGCCGGGAATTTACCTGGGGTGGAGGAAGCAACTGGGGTAAGCATATTGCAGTAGTTGCACCAGGTAACAGAATTTACGGTCTGGATTACAAAGACAATTCAAATTATGATGTTTATTGGAGCGGTACATCGCAATCAACAGCTTATGTAAGCGGAATAGCGAGCATTTTGCTGGCACAGGATCCTTCAAGAACAAACAAAGACCTTAAAGAAATCATTATTCAAACAGCTATTGATAAAGTTGGTGACACACGAGAGGATAAAGCAGGTTGGGATCAATATTACGGTTATGGCAGAGTTGATCTTTATGAAGCTTTGAATTACGGGAAATATTCCAGCGGTAAAAAAGAAGAGAAAAAAACTGATGTTATTGAAGATCCGGTATATAATAATAATTATGATGATAGCAACGGCAACAGCACAAGGGCAAAAGCTAATGACAGTGAATCTCCTAAAAAAGAGAATAAGAATAAAAACAACCGCGCTAAAAAACCCGAAGCTGATGATAAATAAATTTTTATTTCCAGTATTTTAATTATTTATGCTAAAAATCGAATCAATTAAACCGGAATTAATTAATTCCGGTTTTTTACGTTATGTTTTATATTTCGATGAAATAGATTCAACAAATAACTTTATTAAATCACATGATATTGCTGCAGATACACTGGTAATTTCAGAATATCAGTTAAATGGGAAAGGAAGGAATTCCTCAAAATGGGAATCAGAAAAACATAAAAACCTTACTTTCTCTATTAAAAAGGATTTCAGAAGCTTTAATGTACAAAACTTTTCAGTTTTAAATTATATTTCTTACTGCATTTATATAACAATTAAAAATATATACATAGAAAACGTAATAGCGGGAACAGAAAATAATTTATGGATCAAATGGCCAAATGACATCTATTTCGGGAATAAAAAACTATGCGGTATATTATCTGAAACCAAATTGGGATCAGGGATATTTATAATTGGCGCAGGTATTAACTGCAATCAGGTTAATTTTACAGAAAATCTGAATGCAACATCATTAAAAATAATTACAGGTAAGAAAATTAACCTGAATTTTCTGTTATTACAATTGATATTATCATTTTCAAAGAATTTGAATTATCTATCGTCTGACAAAGAAGATTTGCTATTTAAAAAATGGAAGAATTCGACAAATATGATAAATAAAAAATGTGAATTCATTTCCTCAGGTAATAAGTTAAACAGCGGAATAATCAAAGACTTAAACACCGATGGCAGTATTTTAATTAAGGTAAATGATGAAATTAAAAAGTTTTACAGCGGAGAATTAAAGTTAACTTCCTTTAATTGATTCTAAACCCCATCTATAGCTCAAAATCACTTGATTTTAGTTTATTTTTTAGATATTTTTGAAGTTTGAAATTTAAGGGTAGATAGCGAAGTGGTTAAACGCAACAGACTGTAAATCTGTCGGCTTATGCCTTCGGAGGTTCGAATCCTTCTCTACCCACAGAATTTTATTTGTCATTTGTTCAATTATTTTTGCGGGAGTAACTCAGTTGGTAGAGTCACAGCCTTCCAAGCTGTTGGTCGCGAGTTCGAGTCTCGTCTCCCGCTCAAAATGATTTAAATTACGATTGCTGATGTAGCTCAGTTGGTAGAGCACTTCCTTGGTAAGGAAGAGGTCACCGGTTCAATCCCGGTCATCAGCTCTACTTAAGATTAAAATACTGCTATGAATTATTACCTTAGAATTACTGCGAACAAAAAATAAAAGAATAAAATATAATGGCTAAAGACGGAAGATTAATAATAATACTTGAATGCACTGACTGCAAGAACAGGAATTACAGTGCAACAAAGAACAAAACAAAGCACTCTGGCAGGGTTGAATATAAGAAATTCTGCAAACATTGCTCAAAACGTACACTCCACAAGGAAACCAAATAAGGCAGTGAATTAATACGTCAGTGGCTCAATTGGTAGAGCAGCGGTCTCCAAAACCGCAGGTTGGGGGTTCGAGTCCCTCCTGACGTGCAACACTCTCTGGAATTAAAAATCAAAACGGAGTTCTTAAAGAATTGAAAGAAAAAATCATTGGCTTCTTTACTGATATAGTTAAGGAAATGAAGAAAGTAACATGGCCAAAAAGAGAAGAGCTTAAAGAATCTACGATGGTTGTGATTGCAACTTCTCTGATATTTGCTGTATTTGTATATATAGTTGATAAAATTCTTAATGAAGGTTTGAAGGTAATTTTTTAACAATTATGAGCGAAGTTAAAACTGAAAACATTATAACGTCTCCGGGCATGAAATGGTATGCAGTCAGAACGATTACCGGGCATGAAAAACGCGTTAAAAATTACCTGGATACAGAAATAGCCGAGCTGGGAATTCAGAATAAAATTTCACAGGTTTTAATTCCCGAAGAAAAAGTATTTGAAGTTAAAGGCGGGAAGAAGAAGATAAAATATAAAAATTTCTTTCCGGGTTATGTTCTGGTAGAAGCTTTGCTTGATAAGGAAGTTGTATATCTTCTGAATCACGCTCCTTCTGTACTGAAAATGGTTGGGGATAAGAACGATGCTATTGCATTAAGAGAAGATGAAGTAAAAAGGATCATAGGCAGGATAAACGATTCAGACGAAAAAGAAAAAATTGATATGCAGTTTGAAAAAGGCGACCTTATAAAAGTAGTTAACGGTCCGTTCGTAAATTTTAACGGTACAATCAACGAAATTAACCTTGAAAGAATGAAAGTTAAGGTTATGGTGAGCATTTTCGGCAGAAAAACACCTATTGAGCTTGACTTTACACAGATAGAAAAAGAAAAATAATTAATTAACAATAAAGGTATCCGCTTCAATACCTTTTGATTTTGTGTTCATACAGTTCTCCCTGTAAGAACAAATAAAAAATATTACGCACTCACAAAATAAAGATACATTAATTTAAAATGGCAAAAAAAGTAGTTGGATTTGTAAAGCTTCAGATCCCTGCCGGACAGGCAACTATGGCTCCGCCGGTAGGACCGGCACTGGGTCAAAGGGGCGTTAACGGTATGGAATTCTGCAAGCAATTCAATGCAAGAACATCAAAAGACCAGGGTCTGATAATTCCGGTAGTAATTACGGTTTTTTCGGATAAGTCTTTTACATTCATTACTAAGACTCCCCCTGCAGCCGTTTTACTTTTAAAGGCAGCAAAGCTTGATAAAGGCAGCGCTCAATCTAACAGGAATAAAGTTGGGAAAGTGACAAAAAAACAGGTTGAAGATATTGCTAACCTGAAAATGAAAGATCTCAACGCCAGGACAATTGATTCAGCCGTAAAAGTAATAGCCGGTACTGCAAGAAGTATGGGAATTACAGTAGAAGGATAACTAATACAAATGAAAGTTACAAAAAGAAGAAAAGATATAAACAGCAAAGTAGACTTTAAAAAAGAATACTCAATTTCTGAAGCTGTTTTAAAGCTGAAAGAAACTTCTAAAGCAAAATTCAATGAGTCGATTGATATTGCCATGAAGCTGGGCGTTGACCCAAGACAGGCAGACCAGCTTGTTAGGGGTACAGTTGCCCTGCCGCACGGAACAGGAAAAACCGTAAGGGTTCTTGTTATAGCAAAACCTGAAAAACAGGAAGATGCAAGAACAGCAGGCGCTGATCATGTAGGATTTGAGGACTACCTGAACAAGATCAAAGAAGGCTGGGCAGATGTTGATGTTATTATTGCCGCGCCAGATACTATGAGCGAACTTGGAAAATTAGGAAAAGTACTCGGACCGAAAGGATTAATGCCAAACCCCAAAAGCGGCACAGTTACAAACGATCTCGGCAAAGCAGTCGCAGAAGTAAAAGCAGGAAGAATTGAATTCCGCGTTGAAAAAGCAGGTATAGTTCATGCATGTATCGGCAAAGCATCATTTGAGCCGAACCAGCTTGAAGACAATATACATACTTTTATAAACCAGGTATTAAAATTAAAACCTGCAACTTCAAAAGGACAGTATGTTAAAAGCGTTACGCTTTCCAGCACTATGGGTCCAGGACTTGCGATCAGCAGGAACGAGTTAGCACATCATTAATATATTAATTAAAAGACTTTCATGACCAAGCAGGATAAAGAACAGTCAGTTCTAGAAATAAAAGAAAAATTAAACAAGGCATCAAGCATATATTTGACGGATTTCAGCGGTTTAACTGTCGCTGAAAGCAATGAACTTAGAGATGAGCTTTTTATTGCTAAAGTAGATTTTAAAGTACTTAAAAATACTCTGGTAAAAAAAGCGCTTGAGCAGAGCGACGGAAGGTTTAACGACCAGTCAGAAAAACTCAACGAAAATCTTAAAGGACCAACCGGAATTATATTTGCATATGATGACCCGGTTTCTCCCGCCAAGATCATAAAGAAATTTTTTGATAAAGGCGAAAAACCAAAACTAAAGCTAGCTGTTGTTGAAAATGTTGCTTACGAAAGCAAACAGCTTAACCAGCTTGCCGCATTACAATCTAAGCCTGAAATAATTTCTTCAATAGTTGGAAGCCTGAATGCCCCGATATCCGGAATCGTTGGCGCGATCAACGCAGTTATCAGGGATCTTGCATCAATAGTTGAAGAAGTGGCTAAAAAGAAAGCAAATTAAAAATAAAATTTATAACCAAGGAGATACAAAAAATGTCTGTAGTAGAAGAATTAGTTGAAAAAATAAGCAACCTCACACTTGCAGATGCTGCTGAATTAAAGAAAGCACTGGAAGATAAGTTCGGCGTTACTGCTGCCGCACCTGTTGTAATGGCAGGAGCTACCGGCGGCGCTGCTCCAACTGCAGCTGCTGAAGAAAAAACAGAATTCTCAGTAGTTCTTGTTGATGCCGGAGCTTCCAAGATCAACGTTATTAAAGCAGTAAAGAATGCAACAGGCTTAGGCTTAACAGAAGCAAAAGGACTTGTTGAAAGCGCTCCGAAGCCGGTAAAAGAAGGCATTTCTAAAGCTGATGCTGATAAACTGAAAGCTGAGCTAGAAGCTGCCGGTGCTAAAGTAGAATTAAAGTAATTATTTAAATTATTTATAATAAAAATTCTATTCTATAGAAATAGGTTCTCACTGAAACCTATAAAATCAAAAATACGTAAAATTTAAAAACTATAGGCAAGCCATGACCTAATGGCTTGTCTATTACCTATTTATATTAACCCCCGCCGGGAGGTAAAAAAAAGATGCCAATAGACATATCTAAATTTAATTTCAACGGAGAACGCATTTATCTTTCCAAATCAGGAAAACAGCCGGATGCTCCGGACCTGTTGAATGTGCAGATCGAGGCTTTCAAGGAATTTTTACAGGAAGATACTGCACCGAATGAAAGAAATGATAAAGGAATGCAGGCTGTATTCCAGAGGAATTTTCCGATTTCGGATTCCAGAGAAACTGCACTTCTTGAATTCATAGAATACTACCTGGAAAAACCGCAGTATTCTATAAGGGAATGCCAGGAACAGGGATTAACTTATGCAGTTTCGCTTAAAACAAAACTCAGGCTTTCAACAAAGCCAAACAAAGAAGCCAAAGAATATACCAATGTTGTAGAACAGGATGTATATATGGGTAATATCCCTTATATGTCTCCTTACGGCAGCTTTGTTATAAATGGTGCAGAACGAGTTATAGTATCACAGCTGCACAGAGCACCGGGAGTTGTATTCAGCGAATCCATGCATCAGAACGGGACAAAGCTGTTTTCTGCAAGAATAATCCCTATGAAAGGTTCATGGGTTGAATTTACTACTGATATTAACAATTGTTTATTTGCATATATCGACAGAAGAAAAAAATTCCCTGTAACAACAATTTTAAGAGCTTTAGGATATTCCACTAACGAGGAGATACTCGACCTGTTCGGACTGTTAGAAGTTGTGGAAAAGAAAGATCTTAAAAACTGTATGGGAAAGCAGCTTAGCGATGACCTGATAGATAAAGAAACCGGCGAATTAATCGCAGAAAAAGCTGCAGAAATTGATGAAGAACTTATAGAAAAAATAAATAAATCATCAATTACAAAAATAAAGTTATTTAAATCAGATAGACCTTATGAGGAATCTCTGATAGCAAATACCCTTAATAAAGATGCTGCACAGTCTGAAATTGATGCACTTGAACAGATCTCAGAGCAGTTAAGACCAGACCAGGACGACGAATCAGCTAAAAATTTAGTTGATAAGCTTTTCTTCAATGAAAAGAAATATGACCTGGGAGAGGTTGGAAGATATAAGCTTAATTATAAATTAGGGCTTGATATTCCTGCTGACAAAACAGTTTTAACAAAAGAAGATATAATTTCAATAATTAATTACCTTGTAGATCTTGAAGCAGGAAGAAAAGAAATAGATGATATTGATCATTTAGGCAACAGGCGTGTACGTTCTATTGGGGAGCAGCTTTCTGCCCAGTTTAATGTGGGTCTTGCAAGAATGTCCAGAACAATCCGCGAACGTATGAGCATTCACGATGAAGAAAATATTACTCCCGGAAACCTGGTAAGCGCAAGGACAATCACAACAGCGCTTGTCTCTTTCTTCGGTACAAGCCAGCTTTCGCAGTATATGGATCAAACCAATCCGTTAAGTGAAATGACGCATAAACGCAGGGTATCAGCGCTTGGACCCGGCGGTTTAACCCGTGAAAGAGCAGGTTTTGAAGTACGTGACGTACATTATACTCATTACGGCAGGTTATGCCCTATTGAAACTCCGGAAGGTCCGAATATCGGTCTGATATCATCGCTTTGCACACATGCAAGAATAAGTGATTTTGGATTTATTGAAACACCTTACCGGAAAGTAAAAAACGGCAAAGTATTAAATGAAATTGATTACTTATCAGCAGAAAAGGAAGATGATTTCACGATAGCGCAGGTTATTTCAGATCTGGACGGAAATAAAATCACAGAAAGTAAGATAAAAGCAAGATTCAAAGGTGACTTCCCTATCGTTAATCCTGAGGAAGTACAGTATATGGATATTGCACCGAACCAGATCGTAAGCGCTGCAGCAGCGCTTATCCCCTTCCTTGAGCATGACGATGCTAACCGCGCGCTCATGGGATCCAATATGCAGCGCCAGGCAGTACCGCTTTTAAGGCCTGAGGCTCCGCTTGTTGGCACAGGGTTTGAGAAAAAAGTCGCAAACGATTCAAGAACACTTATACTTGCTGAAGCTGACGGTGTTATAGAACATGTTTCTGCAGACAGGATAGTTGTAAAATATGATATAGATAAAAATTCAGATGAAGCTTTATTAAGCTTTGATGATGAAGAAGTAAAAGAATATAACCTGATAAAGTTCTTAAGAACAAACCAGGATACTTCAATAAACCAGAAGCCGATAGTTAGTGTTGGCCAGCGTGTAAAAAAAGGCGATTGCCTTGCAGACGGCGCTGCTACTGATAAAGGCGAGCTTGCACTTGGCAGAAGTGTTCTTGTTGCATTTATGCCCTGGCGCGGATATAACTTTGAAGATGCTATAGTTATCAGCGAAAGAATTGTTGCTGAGGATATTTACACTTCAGTACATATCGAAGAGTATAACCTTCAGGTTAGGGATACAAAACGGGGTGAAGAAGAGCTTACCCGCGATATTCCGAACGTAAGCGAAGAAGCAACCAAAGATCTTGATGAAGACGGTATTATAAGGATTGGCGCAGAAGTTAAGGAAAATGATATACTGATAGGTAAAGTTACTCCTAAAGGAGAAACAGAGCCTACTCCCGAAGAAAAACTTCTAAGAGCTATATTTGGCGATAAAGCCGGCGACGTGAAAGATGCATCTCTTAAAGCTCCTCCGGGAATGAAAGGTATCATAATCAACAAAAAGCTTTTCACAAGAAAGCAGCGTGATACCGAAACCAAAAAAGAAGAAAAGAAAAAGCTTGAAAAGCTTGAACAGGACAGATATGATGCAATAGCAGACCTGAACCGCAAGCTGGCAGAAAAGCTCGGACAAATTTTCGACAACAAGGAATCACTTGGTATCCGCGATATAGACGGATCGATAATTATCCGCGGAGGTACTTCAATTAAGAAAGACACATTCCTTAAACATCTTGAAAATCCGAATTTCAGGATAGATAATCTTGATGTATCAAATGACTGGACAAGCTCCAAAAAAGCACAGGCATTATTACAGCACTTATACCGTAATTTCAAATCAAGATTGAGCGATATTGAAGAAAGAACAAAAAGGAACAGGAATAAGATAATATTAGGCGATGAACTGCCGACAGGCGTGGTAAAAATGGCTAAAGTATATATTGCCAAAAAGAAGAAGCTTTCTGTTGGCGATAAAATGGCTGGACGCCACGGTAACAAAGGTGTTGTTGCTAAAATTGTACCAAGACAGGATATGCCGTTTTTACCAGACGGCACACCGGTAGATATAGTTCTTAATCCTCTTGGCGTACCTTCCAGGATGAACCTTGGACAGCTTTACGAAACAGCTCTTGGATGGGCTGCAAAGCTGCTTGGCTGCACATTTGCAACTCCTGTATTTGACGGGGCTTCATTTGAAGATATCACTGATATCCTTGTTCAGTCAGGTCTTCCAAGCAATTCAAGAAGTATCCTGTATGACGGGCAGACAGGCGAACAATTTGACCAGATGGTAACTGTAGGCTTTATTTATATGATGAAGCTTTCACACTTATCAGATGATAAGATCCATGCCAGGTCAATCGGACCGTACTCGCTTATCACTCAGCAGCCTCTCGGCGGTAAAGCCCAGTTCGGCGGCCAGAGGTTCGGAGAGATGGAGGTTTGGGCGCTTGAAGGATACGGCGCAGCATACACTCTGCAGGAAATACTTACAGTTAAGAGTGATGATGTAACAGGAAGATCCAAAACATATGAAACACTTATTAAAGGTGAAAATACTCCTGAGCCTCAGGTTCCGGAATCATTCAATGTTTTGGTAAAAGAACTCCAGGGCTTATGCCTTGATATTTCATTAGACTAATTAAAATCATAAAAACATATGTTTTTTAAAAGAGATCAGAAAAAAGTAAAAAAGTCATTCACCAAGATAGCAATCAATCTGGCATCAACAGATTCGATCATACGTAATTCACATGGTGAAGTCTTAAAGCCTGAAACAATAAATTACAGAACTTTTAAACCGGATAAAGACGGTTTATTCTGTGAAAAGATATTTGGACCTGTTAAGGACTGGGAATGCCATTGCGGTAAATATAAAGGCATAAGATATCACGGAATAGTTTGTGACCGCTGCGGGGTTGAAGTTAACCTTAAGAGCTTAAGACGCGAACGCATGGGACACATTTCATTAAGTGTGCCTGTTGTTCATATCTGGTATTTCCGTTCAACTCCAAGCAAGATCAGCTACCTTTTGGGTCTTACAAACAAAGAGCTTGAAAGGATTATATATTACGAAAATTATGTAGTGGTCAATCCGGGTACAACACAATTCAGTAAAAATGACCTTTTAACTGAAGATGAATACCTGAATACACTGAACAATCTGCCTGATGACCAGGAAGAACTTGATGACTTTGACCCGAATAAATTTGTCTGCAAAAACGGCGCAGAAGCAGTAAAAGAGCTGTTAAGAAGAGTTGAAGTAGAAGAAGATATCAGCCGTTTAAGGATACAGCTATACGAGGAAACTTCAGTTCAGAAGAAACAGGACCTGATAAAAAGATTAAGAGTATTAAAATCATTTCAGAAAAAAGAAGGCAGAAGGCAGAACAAACCTGAATGGATGATACTTGATGTTGTTCCTGTTATACCTCCTGAATTAAGACCGCTTGTACCTTTGGAGGGCGGAAGGTTTGCTACATCTGATCTTAATGACCTTTACAGAAGGGTTATTATCAGGAATAACCGTTTAAAAAGATTAATAGATATCAAAGCACCTGAAGTAATTTTGCGCAACGAAAAGCGTATGCTTCAGGAAGCTGTTGATGCTTTGCTTGATAACTCAAGGCGCGCTACTGCTGTTAAATCAGAGAACCGCCCGCTTAAATCACTTTCAGACATATTAAAAGGCAAACAGGGACGTTTCAGGCAGAACCTGCTCGGTAAACGTGTTGATTATTCAGGCCGAGCTGTAATTGTTGTAGGACCTGAGCTTAAGCTTCATGAATGCGGTATACCTAAAGATATGGCGCTTGAGCTTTTTAAACCGTTTGTTATTCGCAGGCTGATTGACAGGGACCTTGTAAAAACTGTTAAGAGTGCAAAGAAGCTTATTGAAAGAAGAACTCCTGAAGTCTGGGAAGTCCTTGAAAATGTAATTGAAGGACACCCGGTTATGCTTAACCGCGCCCCTACCCTTCACCGATTAAGTATCCAGGCTTTCCAGCCGATACTTGTTGAAGGTAAAGCTATCCGTCTTCATCCGCTGGTATGTACAGCATTTAATGCTGATTTTGACGGTGACCAGATGGCTGTTCACGTTCCGCTTTCACCTGAAGCGCAGCTTGAGGTCCGAGTACTTATGCTTTCAAGCCATAATCTTATGTCACCGCAAAACGGCGACCCGATCACTGTTCCTAACCAGGAAATTGTACTTGGATGCTACTATCTTACCAAATACAAAAAAGGCGATATTGGAGAAGGCAAAGTATTTTCCAGCACAGAAGAAGTAGTTATTGCCCATAATACCGGAAAAGTAGGCTTACATGCCAAGATAAAGGTACGTATAAAGGGCGAGTTGATCGAAACAACAGTAGGCAGGGTACTTTTCAATAACATAGTTCCTGAAGGGGCTGCTTACATAAACGAGCTTCTTACTAAAAAAGGTATCATTAAAAATATTGCTAAGGTATTCAAAAGCGTTGGCAACAAAAAGACTGTACAGTTCCTAGATGATCTGAAATCTACAGGTTTCAGGTATGCTATGAAGGGCGGACTTTCAGTAAATCTTGATGATATTGTTGTACCGAACAGCAAAGATAAAATTATAGAAACAGCGCAGAAAAAAGTAGATGCTATCGAAAAATCAAGGATGCGCGGTTTAATTACCGAAGGCGAAAGATATAACAAGGTTATCGATATATGGACACATGCAACCAATGATGTTAAGAGCGAGCTGATGAGCGAGCTAAGGTCATCACGCGACGGATTCAACTCACTTCATATGATGATTGATTCAGGCGCAAGGGGTTCACAGGACCAGGTAAGCCAGCTTGCAGGTATGAGAGGACTTATGGCTAAGCCGCAGAAAAGCATGACAGGCCAGGCGGGCGAGATCATCGAAAACCCGATCATAGCTAACTTTAAAGAAGGTCTTTCAATTTTAGAATACTTTATTTCCACTCACGGTGCTCGTAAAGGTCTTGCAGATACAGCTTTAAAAACTGCTGACGCAGGATATTTAACTCGTAAGCTTGTGGATGTATCACAGGATGTTATTATATCCGAAATGGACTGCGGAACTATCCGCGGACTGACCGTAGAAGCTTTAAAAGACGGTGAAGATATCAAAGAACCGCTTTCAGAAAGAATTCTCGGCAGGGCTGCTTTACAGAATGTTGTTGACCCGTTAACAAGGAAAACACTTATTAAAGCAGGCGAAATTATTGATGAAGATCTTGCACAGCAGATTGCCGGAACATCTATACAGTCAGTAGAAATACGCTCTGTGTTAACATGCGAATCAAGAAAAGGTATCTGCGCAAAATGCTACGGCAGAAACCTGACAACAGGTAAGCTGGTAGATGTTGGCGAAGCAGTTGGTGTAATTGCAGCTCAGTCCATCGGTGAACCCGGTACACAGCTTACGCTCCGTACATTCCATATCGGCGGAACGGCAAGCAGGATTGTAACACAATCCAGGATACCTACTAAATTTGCAGGTAAAGTTAAATTTGACAGCATTAAATCAATTAAATATTCCAACCCGGCATCAACAGAAGGCGAATATTTTGTAACACACAGCCGAAACGGTGTTATTCAGATACTTGATGAGAACAACAGGCTGGTTTCAAAATATGACGTACCTTACGGCGCTCACCTTATGATAAAAGACGGCGATACAGTTGAAAAGAACCAGGTACTTTATGAATGGGATCCGTATAACTCGGTAATTGTTGCTGAGCACACCGGTACTGCAAGGTATGCAGACCTTAAAGAAAACGTAAGTTATGTTGAAGCTCCGGATGAAACTACCGGACATATTCAGAAGGTAGTTATAGAATCAAAAGATAAAACATTAAGTCCCACAATCCAGGTAACTGATGCTAAAGGTGACTTAATGAGCCAGTATATCATACCGGCACAGGCGCATATGCTTGTTAATGACGGCGAGCAGATATTTGCAGGACAGATACTTGTTAAGATTCCCAGGGATACAGGTAAAACAAGGGATATCACAGGCGGTCTGCCTAGAGTTACAGAGCTGTTTGAGGCAAGAAGCCCGAATTCACCTTCGGTAGTTACAGAAATTGACGGATATGTTGAGATAGGTTCGCTGAAGAGAGGCTCACGTGAAGTGAAGGTTAAGACTGCCGATATGTCAGTTGAAAAGAAATATATGATACCTGTTGGTAAACATATACTTGTTAGAGACGGCGATTATGTAAAAGCAGGCGAAGCGCTTTCAAGCGGTTCAGTTGACCCGCATGATATTTTACGCATCAAAGGCGTTGGCGACGTTCAGGCATACCTTGTAAACGAAATTCAGGAAGTTTACAGAATGCAGGGAGTAAAGATCAATGATAAGCACATTGAAGTAATTGTCAGACAGATGCTTCAGAAAGTGCGTGTTGTTGATTCAGGCGATACTATGTTCCTTGAAGGTGATACAGTTCACCGCTTCAAGTTCCTTGCTGAAAATGAGACGCTGAGGAATAAAGTTATTGTTACAGATAAAGGTGACTCAGGAAAAGTAAAGATGTATGATATGCTAGACAAGAAAAAGCTGAAAGAGCTTAATGCTGAGCTGAAGAAAAAAGGCAAAACATTAATTGAGTTCCGTGATGCAAACCCGGCTATTGCTAACCCGATACTGCTTGGTATCACACAGACCTCGTTAACTACAGACAGCTTTATTTCAGCAGCATCATTCCAGGAAACTACAAAAGTTCTGACAGATGCAGCAATTGAAGGAAAAGTTGACTCACTTGCAGGATTAAAGGAAAACGTAATTGTCGGCCAGCTTATCCCTGCAGGAACAGGACTGAAAGCTTATAAAGACCTGCTGGTAGTAAGCAAAGATGCAGATGTTGAAGAAGAAGAGAAACCAAAGAAAACCAAAAAGACAAAGAAAAAAGCCAAAGAAACTGCAGAAGCAGAATAACATCAGATAATATGATAAACCCCGGTTATGCCGGGGTTTTTTATTTTCCATTTTATACTTTGCAGAAAATAAATATTTTTACATTATGAAATTCAGCAGTGTACAGGAATATTTTAACTGGCTTTATAAACTCGAAAGGTTTACCATGAAGTATGACCTTTCAAATATTACTGCGCTGTGCAATGCCCTCGGAAACCCTCATAAAAAATTCAGGTCAATACATATTGCAGGAACAAACGGGAAAGGAGCAACTGCTTCTTTTATTTCATCGATTCTGAAAGAACAGGGATTAAGGGCAGGTTTATTTACTTCTCCGCATATACTGAATTTTAACGAAAGGATAAGAATAAACGGCAATTGTATAAGCAATCAATATATTACTGATTTCCTGGATAATAATTACAGTCTTATAAAAAAAATAAAACCTTCATTTTTTGAAGTTAATACCGCAATGGCATTCAAATACTTTGCCGATAAAAAAGTTGATGCTGCAGTAATTGAGTGCGGGCTTGGCGGAAGGCTGGACTCAACCAACATAATTAATCCTGATGCAGCAGTAATCACTCAGATAGACCTTGATCATATGCAATGGCTGGGCAATACGCTGTTTAAAATTGCCAATGAAAAGCTGGGGATAATAAAGCCAGGAGTGAAAGTTATAGTAAGCGATAACAATAAATCACTTAAAAAGCTGTTCATAAAAAAAATCGATATAAAAAACCTGATTTATCTGAATGATATAAAACCTGTAAAAAATCCGCAGATCAGGCACAGTAATTTAATTTTTGATTATTTACTATCAGAAGATAAAACCATAAAATTAACCGCTCCCCTGCCGGCTGAATATCAAAGCATAAATGCCGCAGCGGCAATAAAAGCTGCAGAAGTGTTTCTGGCTAAAAATGAAATAAATCTTAGCAGTACTGCTGTAAAAAGAGGTATCTTGAATGTAAAGATCAATACCGGTTATTTCGGAAGAATGGAATTTACAGAACATAATGATAAACGTTTTGTGCTTGATGTATCCCACAATCCCCACGGCATTAAAAATGCCGTAAAAGCAATAAAAAAATCAGGTTTCAAGCCGGATGCTGTAATATTCGGATTAATGGAAGATAAAGATCACACTGCATCATTAAAGGAACTGCTGTTATTATCACGAAATTACATTTTTACAAAGCCTGATTATAACCGCTCTCTTGAGCCGGGAGTATTATATACTGCTGCAAAAAAGATAAAACCGGGATTGAATTATATGCTTGATGAAAATATAAGCGGTGCAATTAAAATTGCAGAAAAAACGGGGTATAAAAATATTGCCGTAATGGGTTCTTTTTTTATAGTATCTGACGCATTAAAAGCTATGGGATTTAAAAAACTTCCCGGTAAATTTACTCCTTAAATGGTTTTTCCTTATTATTGTTCTTCTGGTACTGTTTAAGCAGTTTTTTAATTTCATTGTTGAACTTGCGTTCGAATATTATCATCTTTGCAATCTGCTGAGCAGTAAGTATAGTTTTCATATCAGCAACAAAGCTTTCCCTTTTATCATTTATCTGCTGTTCATATTCAAGTAAACTGTTAACAATTGAATCAAGGCCGCTTGTGCTTTCGATATTCTCAGTCATTTTTTTATATGCAGAAGCCCTTTTTTTGTTCAGTTCCCGCATTTCAACAGCAAAAGCCTTATACTTTTCGGTGAATACAGCTTTTGTTGTTTCATCCAGCTCAAGCTTTTTGGTAAGCTTTTCAAGCTTAATTTCCTGCAGCTTTTCCCTGAAATCATCCTGGCTGTAGGCGGCATTCAGCGAAAACAGCGCTGCTGAAACAATTAAAATGAATATTTTGTAATAATTTTTCATATTATTAACTTATACGGTTTCAGTTATAAATTACTGTTAAGCAGTTCTTCAAGAAGTTTTTCCTTTTCCGTACTGTTTAATTCTTTCAGTTCATTTTCAGTATCTTCATCAAGTCCGGCTGCGCTGCCTGAAGCAAAAACAGCGGTTTCTTCAACATCTATATCTTCTGTTATTTGTTCATCGTTTATTAATTCTTTTCGCGGTGTTTCTTTGTTTTCCTCCGGATTATTTCCCTTCACAAAGTTTTCATTTTTCTTATCTGTATTATTTACAGATTTACGATATTTAATATTATCTTTGATTTTTTCGGGAGTTTCATTATCCTTTACCAGATTATCCCTGTTATCCCTGATTTTTTCCTGCTGATTGTTTTCGTTGTTCTGCTTTCCTGTAGAATCATTTAACTTCTGTTCAATTTTCTTATCTTCGGTTAACTGGGTAGTTGAAGGCTTTACAATATAATACACTATTGCTATAAGAATAACCGCTGCTACCGGTACCAGAACTTTCCATACAACCGAAAGCTTTTCCCATGAAAAACCTTTATTTTGGCGTTCCTCTATCTTCTCGTGTATCCGTGGAAGCAGCGTATTCCAGTACTGCGGTGCAGGCTCTTCCTGCTTAACGGAATCAATGAATCCAACAGAGCTTTTCATATCCATGTATAGCTCCGTAAGCTCCGCTGATTCACTTAATGCTTTTTCCACCAAAGCTTTATCTGAGCTGCTTATAATTCCCGTGATATAATCGGGGATAAGCATCATTATTTCTTCGGTATTATATTTTGTGTTCATAGTATTTATAATTCAATTTTTCCTTTTAAATATTCACCCAGGTTCTTTACAGCATGAAAGTAATTAGCTTTAATACCGCCTGTTGATTTGCCCAGAATTTCAGCAATTTCATCATACGGAAGCTGGTCATAATACCTCATATTAAATACAGCTCTTTGCTGTGCGGGTAATGTTTCTATTGCTTCCATCAGGTATTTCCTTTTTCTTTCTTCATCAATTTCTTCATCAGCTCCTTTTTCATTTGATTCTATCGGTTCAACAACCAGCTCAACGCTTACCGTATTTCTGACCTTTGTTTTCTTTAAGTGGTTTATTGAATAATTTGTTGCAATCCTGTACAGCCATGTAAATAAATTTGATTCTTCCCTGAAATCCTTAAGCGCGCTGTGAACTTTTATAAAAACTTCCTGTGTAATATCATCTGCTTCATCATGGTCCTGCACCATTTTCCTAACGACCCAGTAAACCTGCTGCTGGTATTTCCGGACAATTTCGTTAAACCCTGTAATATCACCGTTTTTAAAACGCTGAATTAATTCCGGATCGTTATTTTTATTCGCAATGTTCCCCTTCATTAATGCGAGCCCTGGAAACAGAATTTATTTAAAATATTGATATATTGTAATTTAATTAATAATTCCAAAAATTCCAGCCCGCTAAATACCCTACTTTTCATAAATATGACAATAAATTTCACAAAAAGTTTAATAACAGTATCAAATTTATTCAGAATGAAGAAAATTTAGAAAAATTATGCAAATAATAGCATTACATTTAGGATAAAAAAATGATAAAATTGAAACTATTCTGCTTATATTTGTATTAAATGAAGTGTGGAATTGAGCATTAAGTCATTAAAAATAGAGAATTTCCTGAAAATCCCTGTAATTCTGGTATCGGTATTAATTATTGTTGCAATTTTAGCTGTTATAATAAAATACTCAGAATCATCTAATTCAAATGATATTGAAAACCAGTTCCTTGAAACCAAGTCATCCAACCCGGAAGGTGTTATTCCCCCAGTAGAAACCGGCAGCAATAAAAAGAACGAGAATTATATAAAATCTGCGAGTTATTCAAATGCTATAAATATCGAAAATGCTCTGCTTAACTGGCAGAATATATTTGATATATTTTCATACAATCTTAATGACAGCACTATGAGCAGCACTGACTCAGCTGCGCGGTATGAAAATATGGTAAAGATTATACGCAACCCTAACAGGAAATTAAATAAAAGCGGTTCTGATATTATTTTGCAGGAATACGGGGATATAATTCTTGATGAATGCAAATATTACAATATTGACTGGCGGCTGATACTGGCAATGATAAAGCAGGAATCTGCTTTTACTTCTGATGCTGTTTCACATGCAGGGGCATATGGTTTTATGCAGATTATGCCAAGGACAGGCTCTATGCTTGAACAAACACTGAATCTTGATGACCACCGCTCTCCCGTAAATAACCTGAAAGCCGGAATATATTATTACGCGATGCTTGTTGGCAGATATCACGGCACAGGTGATACAAACAAATATAAATTTGCTCTTGCAGCCTATAATGCAGGCTCCGGCAGGGTTGAAGATGCAATGAGCATGGCTTACTTTTTTAATGAAGATTACAAAGACTGGGATATTGTAAAGGAATACATGAAGCTGCTGGCTCCCGGTAATGACTCATTACACAATATAGTTTGGGGTAAAAGACCTCCAAACGGCGTATTTGTTAACTGGAAAGAACCGTATTTTTACGTAGAAAATATAATGTGGTACTGGCAGCAATACAAAAAACTCTATGCCCTGCCCGAAGATAACAAAAAAACCGGAAAGAAAAATAAAAAATCAAAATAACCCTGCTCATCGTAATGGGTCATACTAATAATGCCTGATATTATAAAATACTTTATTATACTTATTGGATTTAATGTTATGCTGTATTCACAGGATACCATAAACTTTAAACAATTCGATTCCCTTAAAACCAGATCAGAAGATTCTCATAAATCTTCCAATTCTGATAAGTATATTGATTCAATAAATATATCAAAAAAGAGTAATAAAGTTTATACTGAAGAAGAAATTCAACTTATACAAAAGAATTCTAAAACTGAAACTATAATTCATAACAATGACCCTGACAATTTTGATGTCCGTTTATTCAGAAAGATAAATAATTCACGCTCCCCTTTTAAGACAAAGGTATTAAATACATTTGATAACTCAATGCTGCCGGTTGCAATACTTATGACGCCTGCACAATTCATATATGGCAGGGTAAGGCAGAAAACATACGATGAAAACACAGCATACCTTGCATTTACATCCGAACTGACAACATTTACCGTAACATTTGCATTAAAAACCATAGTTAACCGCAAAAGACCTCTGGAAGCGCTGCAGAACGTAAATGCTAAAAAGATGCCCGTACTAGATGTTTATTCGTTCCCTTCGGGACACTCAAGCACCACATTTTCACTGGCAACAATGTATGCCCTGCGCTATCCTGATTACCCGCTGGTATATATACCAATGTTTGTTTGGGCAGCAACCGTTGGCTACGGCAGACCATATTTCGGGATGCACTATCCCAGTGATGTTCTTGCAGGAGCGCTGATAGGCAGCGGATCATCAATACTTATATATTCACTGCGTTATGAACTATTCAGATTTAAAAACAGGGTCCTAAAGGAAGATAAGAACGACGACGGCTCAATTAATGCGGGAGTTCTGACTTTTTTTGCCGGTTCTTTCTTTTTAAGCGCAGTATTCGATAATTTTATATTTAAGGAAGACCCCGGGAAAAAATTCTTTATTTCTCCCTGGATGGACAGTAAACGCAGCGGTATAAATGTAAAATGGAAATTATAAGTTGCAAATTATTTTCCGCAAATATCTGCGAGGTAAGGAATACTAAAGCAAGTTAATATGAATATAAGATTGCTTCGTCGCTTCGCTCCTCGCAAATATCTGCGAGGTATGAAATACTAAAGCAGTCTAATATGAATATAAGATTGCTTCGTCGCTTCGCTCCTCGCAAAATTCTGCGAGGTATGAAATACCGAAGCAGTCTTATCAATCAAAATAATCTATTTTTCATCTTTTTTAGTATCTTCAGTATCTTCATCCTTTGGCCTGGTAAGCAGTTTTTTATTGAATTTTGAGTTAAATTTTATTTCTGCAATTGTTACATCACCCGTCTGGCTGGTTATTCGGTACGGCATGATCACATCAGTTGAACCCACTTTTTTGAAATCAGAAAAAGTGCTGGTCATTCCCCCTTTGTTCTCCTTAACTTTATTAAAGGTCTTTGAATCGAAATATTCAGTAGATGATGAAAGGCTGTCCTGAATTATATCAATAACATAGCAGTCAGTACCGTTCACATCTTCATTCTGCAGCAGTTCAAAGGTTATGTTATTAGCTGCCGGGTCAAGATATTTACCGAACATTGAGCCGTCAATCCGCTTTTTATTCTTCATTATTTCCTCTTCTTTTAGGTCTTTTACCATTTTACCGAACTTCATCCATCCTTTTTTCTTAACCATATCAATAGCCTGGAGCATTGTAAACTGTTTCATATTTATATCCATATATACATACTTGCTGCTGTAGTAAATATCCAGCGTACCTGATTCATCACCTTCGCCGATCCTGCCTTTCATGCTGATTGATTCAACTTCCTTTAAGGCATCGCTGCCTCCTATTGCAGTGATGTAATTATCAATTACATCTTTCGCAGTTTTAACAGGCTTAAAATCCTGTGCATTAATAGTTAATGCAGTAAAAAATAATATGAATACTATTATCAGATTTTTCATTTTATGCTGCTTTCCATATAATTTATAATAAAATTGTGAACTTCTTCCGGTTTTATATCGTTCATAACATCCCTTGAATCATCATCTTTTGGTGGAACAAATATTTTTCTATTTTCAGTTAGAGGCCCCCACCTTACCGGGCTTTCAACCTTTACAGGTGAATACAGCCCAACAACAAACGTTCCAACAGCTGCTGCAATGTGTACAGGCCCGGTTGAATTCCCCAGAAACAGCTTTGCCCTGTTTAAAAGGGCAGCCAATTCTTTTAAAGTTAGATTTAATGCTATTAATATCATGTTATTTTCTATATAATTATCAATAACCTGTAATATTTGCTGTATTTCTTCTTCAGTTCCGGTAAATATAATTTTGTAATCTGCATTATTTTGCAGCAATAAATTTATAAGAAAACTGAAATTTTCATTCCGCCATACTTTTGCAGAGCCTAACGTTGGAATATGTATGACAATATACGTATCACTTGCATTCAATATTTTACCGGGATTAGCTTTAGTTATCTTTTCTATAGCTTTAAACATATACTCATCTGATACTTTAATGTTTGGCTTTAACTCCTTATTATAAAAGATGTTAAGCACTTCGAGTAAATCCAGATTATATCTGCTTTCATGCTTAAGGGCTTCTTTCCTGTGCTGGTAATGTTTAAGATTAAATAAAAATGAGTACCACCTGTAACCTGTTCCAAGCCTGTGTTTTACTCCTCCAAGCTTTAATCCCAGCGCTAAAGAAAATTCCGGATAAACAGCTATTGCCAGATCATAATTACCTTCCCTGCATAACTTACTTATGCCGGAAACAGTTACTTCATCTATTTTGATAACATTATCAATTGCATGGTAGTCTTCAATAAGCCCGTGTACACGTGACTGAACAAGCATATCAATTACAGCCTTCGGGAAAGTTTCCCTTAAAACATCAGTAACAGGAAGCGTTAATATCACGTCCCCTATCCTGTCTGTCCGGCATATCAATATGCGCTTTGGCTCTGCGATTAATTTAGTATATTTAGCGATTTTTTAGTAAATTTATAAATTAAATATAATTTTTTTTCAAATCACTAAATATACTAAAAATTCATTGCCATTTTTCATTTCACCTGTTTTATTTTAACTGTTAGATTTATGAAAACTATATTACTTACATTTTTAATTGCTTTATTATTTGCTAATTTTGCGTGTTTTTCAGGCAGATCCGGCGGAAATGAAGGGAATGATTCAGGCAAGCCTGAACAAAATAATACAAATACAAAAATCAAAGAGAGTACCGGTATTACCAAAATGGATACAACTATTAAAACAGATACTAAGTTCACTGACCTGAACAAAGATGCATTCAGGCTGCACTACGATGCTATTGTAATTGATACACATAATGATATACTTATGCCGGTATTTCTGCAGGGTGCAAAGCTTGATGCTGATAATGCAGGGACACAGTCTGACCTTGTGAAATGGAAAAAAGGCGGACTGGACGTTCAGATGTTTTCCATTTATGTGCCTGAAAGGTACAAATCAAACCACTTCAGCTATGTAATGAAGCTGATAGATAAGCTGGAATCATTTGAGCAGGAAAACCCCCAGACATTTGCGCTGTGCAAAAATTATAGCGAGCTTGAATCAGCTTTGAATTCCGGAAAATTCACCGCTCTTATGGGAGGTGAAGGCGGCAATATGGTAGAAGGCTCTATGGAAAACCTGGAAACCCTGTACAGCCGCGGTGTAAGATACCTTGGCTTAACATGGAACACCAGTAATGCAATTGCAGTTTCTGCCAAAGATGAGACCGAACGCGGCAAAAAAGGCGGCTTGACTGAGTTTGGCAGGGATGTAGTTAAACGCATGAATGAGCTTGGAATGCTGATAGATGTATCCCATTTAGGCGAAACCGCCTTTTGGGAAGTCGCTGAGTTAAGCAATTCCCCTATTATTGCATCGCACTCAAACTGTTATTCATTATGCCCGCATTACCGCAATCTGACAGATGAACAGATAAAAGCCATTGCCAAATCAGGCGGGTATATCGGAATTAACTTCTTTTATAAGTTTGTTGACCCAAGCGGTAATCCGGGTTCAATAAAAAGCGTTCAAAGCAAGATCCGTAATGCAGCAGATAAATTTGAAGGCGAATATGCTGATGACCTGGTTATGTTTAATGAAAAAAGGTATGAGTATATTACATCTAATCCAACAAACAGCGGCACATCAGTTGATATGCTGATCGATCATATTGACCATATTGTAAAGCTGGTTGGTGTTGATTATGTTGGACTGGGAAGTGATTTTGACGGCAGTATTGTAACACTTAATGAACTGTATGATGCAACATGTTACCCCATTATTACCAAAAAGCTGGTTGAGCGCGGTTATACTGAGCAGGATATACGCAAAATTCTGGGCGGCAACTTTTTGAGAGTGTTTAAACAGGTATGCAAATAAAAAAATCATTCAGAATCGGATTATATAACCACATTTTATGAACAAGGGGTTGCAACCCCTTGTTCTGTGCAGATAATGAAGATACCCCAATCCAAAATAGATGAAATTTCAGCATCGCTTGATATTGTTGATGTAATATCAGCATATACACCGCTCCGCAAAGCGGGCAGAAGCTTTATGGGCAGGTGTCCTTTCCACGAGGAGAAAACCCCGTCATTCAGTGTTTCGCAGGAAAAAGGAGTATATCACTGTTTTGGCTGCGGAAAAAGCGGTAATATGTTCACCTTTATTATGGATACTGAAAATGTAACTTTCTTTGATGCTGTTAAAATGCTGGCGGATAAAGCCAACATTATAATTGAGTTTGAAAATGAACCGTATGACCCTGACAGGAATAAAATTGAGCTGTATTACGATATAAACCGAAGGGCTGGCAAATATTTCTACGATAAATTAATGAGCCGTGAAGGCGCATATGCAAAGGAATATCTGAACGAACGCGGGTTGAAGGATGATACCATTATTAAGTTCGGACTGGGTTACTCCCTGCGCGAAAAGGATGCGCTTTACCGCGAGTTTGAAAACGATTTTACTCTGGAAGACCTGCAGGCAGCAGGTCTGGTGCTGGCCATAGGCGCAGGCGAAATACGCGACCGCTTCCGCGGAAGGCTTATGTTCCCTATCTTTAATGAATCAGGAAAAGTTGTAGGCTTTGGCGGACGCAGAATGTATGATGAATCAACCGAAGAGGCTAAATATGTTAACTCTCCCGAAACCAAAATATATAACAAAAGCAAAACCCTCTACGGGCTGAACTTCGCAAAACAATCAATTAAACAGAAAGGTTACGCAATACTGGTTGAAGGTTATATGGACCTTATTTCTTTATACCAGAACGGAATTGAGAACGTTGTAGCTTCAAGCGGTACTTCGCTGACCCAGCTTCACACAAAGATACTGAGCCGCTACACAAAAGAAGTGGTCGTTGTTTATGATGCAGACCTAGCCGGTCAGAACGCCTCACGCCGTGCAATTGAGCTGCTGGTTGAAAATGATTTGAATGTAAGTGTGTTAGAACTTCCTTTTGGCGATGACCCTGATACATATATTCAGAAGAACGGGCTGGATGGTTTTGAACACCTGCTTAATAACAGGCTTTCGATTATCGATTACATTGCCGAGCGGTATGATGCAGAAGGCAAAATGAATTCACCTGAAGGTAAAACAGAGTTTGTGCGTGAAATTATTGGTCTGATTGCCAAAATGCGCGATGCAATCAAACGGGATTTTTATATCAAAGGTATTGCAGAGAAGTTTTCAGTTTATGAAAGTATCATAAGGAAAGAGCTTGATTCCGTGCTGAAGCTTAAATCACGCGGGTTAACCCGCGAAGTGAGCCGTGAAACACCCCAGGAAAAACCGAAGGAAAGAACCTATAAATTTTCTGCTGTAGAACTGGTACTAATCAGGCTGCTGGTTGATTCCGATGAAAAGACCAGGGAACGATTGATGAATGAACTTGAGCTGGATCTGATTAAGAATGATACTGTGAAAAAGATTGTGAATTATATTATGATGAATATTGATTCCCCTGAAAAGCTTGCGCTTAACCAGCTATTCAATGAATTTCAGGATGAAGAAGGCAAGAGCATAATCGGCAAATCACTGCTTGATGAAAATTATGTAATGCAGGGCGGAAGGAACAGGAATTACATGAACGAAGCCAACCAGGTACTTAGCCAGTTAAAGCTGACACACATTAGAAATACAATTAAAGAAATAGAAGCTAAGATTAAATCAATTGACAGCAGCTCACCGGAAGTACTTGAGATGCTGAACACACAGCAAAAGCTGCGCCGCGAGCAAATGCAGATCGAGAACAGCATGAAGACATTATAAATAAAGGGGCGGAAGCCCCTTTTTAAAACCATTTGTAGAGACGCATTACATGCGTCTTTTTTAGTTTGAGACACGAGTAGCGTGTCTCTACACAAACAATTATTTTACCAGTACCATTTTCTTTGATTCAGAAAACTCATCAGTTTCAATCTTATAAAAATAAACACCGCTCGGGAAGTTTGACGCATCCCAATTTACCTCAAATGTTCCAGAGTTCAATTCTTCATTAACCAAAACAGAAATTTCTTTCCCTAGAATATCGTAAATTGATATTTTCACATTTGATCTTTTGGGAATATTAAATTTGATATTTGTAACAGGGTTAAATGGGTTGGGGTAGTTTTGAAAAAGCAAGTACTGCATTGGAATTAAATTACCATTACTACTGATACCTATATTATTAAAGCCTGTAGATAAAACTAAACCATTGCTTCCTCCAATCCACCCGGTTTGTGAATTAATGAAGTTTACACAGAAATACTTTTCAGTTACCGGAGAAATTGAATAACCCCATTCATTCCCGAAATTAGTCGTTATATATATTTGATTTGTATTGTTTACAAGAAAACCTGTAAGATCATTAATGAAATATACTGAATTAAGTCCTGTATTATTACCACTTATAGTGTCATTTATCAGAGAGGTCCAGTTACTACCCTGGTTAGTAGTTCTTAACAAAATTCTGTTTGTATAACTATAAATATATTGCGAGAAAGTTTTATTGCCTAAAAGAAAACCTGTATTTGCGTTAATAAAATAAATCTGTTTTAAACTTCTTGTAATAACAGGAGGCGGTATTTCTACTAACCAATTTATACCAGAGTTTGTAGTTTTACACAGAACTCCGCTTTCACCGCAAGCAAAACCAGTATTGATATTTACAAACTGAATAGAATTAAGGTGCAGATTTACATTTGTAATATTTTGAATCCAGTAATTTCCGCCATTTGAAGTAAAATAAATAGTACCATTATGTCCGGCTATCCACCCTGTATTTACATTTAGGAAAAATACTGAATTAATTGTATTATTGCCTAGAGAATCTTTACTCCAGTTATCCCCATTATTTGTAGTTTTATATATTTTATTACTTCCAACCACATAACCAGTTGACGCATCTACCATTTGAAGAGAATTAACATTCTCATCATTATTTGTCATTAATTTTTTGGACCAATAATTACCTCCATTTGTAGTTTTCCAGATATAACCATTGTTAGAGCTTAACATTACACCATGTTTATAGTTGCTGATAGCAACTCCCGTATTTTGGTCTGAGAAGTGAATCCAGTTTATATCACCGTACGGAGGACTAATTCCATTATTCCAGTTTGTACCGCCATTAGTAGATTTTAATACTGACCCATCTCCTACTAATACCCAACCGGAATCATTATTATTAAAATGCAAATCAAGAATGTAGTTATAATAAATATAATCCCAAGCGCCATTACTCAATTGTTGTATCCAATTAACCCCTGCGTTTGTTGTTTTCCATATTCTGTTTGCAGGACCCGTTATCCATCCTGTAAAATTATTAATAAAACTGAAATTAAAAGTATTCCCGATATTAGTGCTGTTCAAAATTTGCCAATTTCCTCCAGAATTGGTAGTCCTGAGATTAAAATAATAATCCCCAAGTATCCAGCCATTAGATTGATCTGTGAATGTTAATTTATTTATACGTTGACCTATACCATAAGAAATATTATTCCAGGAAATTCCCCCGTTAGATGTAACATAAAAAGTATCAATAGATGATGGGATTAAAAACCCTTTCAATGAATCTAAAAAGAAAATAGATCGTATTTTAGTCCGGAAATTTACAGCAGTCGGGTTCCAATTTATTCCGCCATTAGTTGTTTTCACGAGAATTCCGTTGTTGTTGCTATTCCATCCTCCAGCCCATCCAGTATAGTTATTTATAAAAAAAATTGTTTGCAAGTACACATTATTTATTCCAGTTTGTTTATTAGCCCAAGTATTCCCGCCGTTTGTTGTTTTTTGCAAAACGTTATTATATTGACAAGCCCATCCAATTAAACTATCAGAAAAATACACTAATTCTGTCGACTCAGGAAAGCCGTTCGAATTCAATGTTCCAATTTGTGGATTCATGATTATTGGATCTGACCAGGATAAACCATTATCAGTAGATCGATATGATATTTCACCAGCGTAAATCCTTAAATTATTATTAGATAATTTATGAATTGATGTTGGTGTTCTTCGTAAACTCTTTACTTTCCATTGATAACTTTGTGAATGAACAATATCCTGAAAAAGTAAAAATAATAATATCACTAAAAGATATAAAGTTTTTACCATAATTTTTCTTTGGTTAAATTGTAAGTGCATTTTTGTTTAGATTATTCATATTTGTTGAATTTTTCTTATACAAATATAATACATAATCTTAGGTTTTATAAGCACAAAGGCGGGTAAGATTACCCGCCTTTGGCCCAAAAACACAAAATTTTATCTACTTCTTCGTGCCGCTTTCAATCAACTTCATGAACTGCGTAATAAGATCAATTGGCAGCGGGAATATGATTGTTGAGTTCTTCTCAGTCGCAATTTCTGTCAGTGTCTGCAAATAGCGGAGCTGCAATGATACAGGCTGTTTCTGTATGACTTCAGCCGCATCTGCAAGCTTTTGTGATGCCTGGAACTCACCATCAGCGTGAATAACTTTGGCTCTTCGTTCTCTTTCAGCTTCAGCCTGGCGTGCCATAGCGCGCTGCATTTCTATCGGAAGGTCAATTTGTTTTACTTCCACATTGGAAACTTTTATTCCCCACGGTTCAGTATGGTCATCAATAATAACCTGCAGCTTTTTATTGATCTCATCGCGTTCGCTCAGCAGCTCATCCATTTCTGACTGGCCAAGAACACTTCGTAAAGTTGTCTGGGCTATCTGTGAAGTTGCAAACAGGAAGTCCTGTACCTCTATCACAGCTTTTTCCGGCTGCAGCACGCGGAAGTACACCACTGCATTCACCTTGACAGAAATGTTATCCTTGGTTACGATATCCTGTGACGGCACATCCATTACTAGTGTGCGCAGGCTTACCTTTATCATTTTATCAATAAAAGGAATAAGTATGATAAGTCCCGGCCCTTTTGTCTGGGAATACCTTCCCAAACGGAAAATTACGCCTCTTTCATATTCCCTCAAAACCTTTATCATACTGAAAAGTATTATGATAAAGAAAAGGAATATAAAGAACAGAAATGTTATTATTACAGCCTCCATATTGTCTCCTTATGGTTTAATGTTTTATAAATTCTTTTTAACTACCTCATCCCCCAGCCCCTCTCCTACAAGGAGAGGGGAGCAAAGTGTGAAAAACTATCCAAATTAAAAATCTTTTTTATAAACACACCCCTTCCGTCCCCTCTCAATAGGGGAATTAATCTCATATTCCCCTCTTGAGAGGGGTACGGCTTTAGCCGTGGGGTGTGTTACTATTAAGCTTTGATTCCCGTAACCTGTTGAAATCAGTTTGAAAAACTGATTGAAATCCCGCTGGCGGGATAACTTGTAACCTGCAATTTGCAATCTGTAATTCAGGAGACTATACCCTGTTACACATCAAATAGAAATTACGTCTAAATTCTGGTAACCGTGATTGTCAGATCCTTAACTCCAACCACTTTAACCTTATCGCCCTTAGCCAGATTTTCTGATGATTCAGCTTTCCATATTTCGCCCATAACTTTAACAGTTCCTTTACCGTTAATTACGTCGACAAATACTTCGCCAATTTCACCCAGCAGACCTGATTCACCGGTCATTGCCTTGCGTTTATGCGCCCTGATAACAAGCCAGGCTAAAAGGATAAAAATTCCCGATACAATTATTACTGTTGTTATTATTACATTCATGGATATATCTACTGCTTCTTCAAATGGTGAGCTTGGGTCAATTAACATCATAGAACCAAGAAATAAAGCAATAACGCCTGATACTGTCAGCATACCGTAGCTGGTAACTTTGATTTCCGCAATAAACAAGATTATGGCCAGCAGTATCAATCCGGCACCGGCATAATTTATGGGAAGCGTATGCAGTCCGTATAGTCCTAATAGTATGCAGATTCCGCCGACTACTCCGGGCAGTATTGCACCGGGGTTATACAGCTCCAGCATTATTCCGGACATTCCAATCATCATAAGAATATATGCTATATTCGGGTCACTAATGATTCCAAGGAACTTCTGGAACCAGCTTTCTTCATGATTCACAATCTTAGCATTAACCGTATTTAGGATCTTTTTTCCGGAAGAAGTTTCCACTTCCCTGCCGTTTACCTTAGCAAGCAGATCGTTTATATCATTTGCAATCAGGTCAATTACACTATCCCTTAATGCTTCCGTTTCGGTTATAGAAACACTGTTCCTGACTGCATCTTCGCTCCATTTAACATTCCTGTTTCGTTTTTCGCTGATCGAACGGATAAATGCAGCGGCATCGTTGGTGACTTTTTCGCTCATGGTTGAATCCATTTTGCTTCCGTCACCGCTTACAGGGTGCGAAGCGCCTATGTTGGTTCCGGGCGCCATAACTGCAATATTTGAAGCAAGAGTAATAAATACCCCGGCACTTGCAGCCTGCGAACCGCCCGGTGAAACATAAACAATTACAGGCACAGGTGATGCAAGCAGGTCTGTAACAATATACCTTGTGGATTTCAGCAATCCCCCCGGGGTATTAAGCCTTATCACAAGGCACTCTGCGTTATTTTTCCGGGCTTCTTCAATGCTTTTATGAATAAAATCTGATGTAGAAGGATTAATCGACCCGTCAATTGTTATCACATAAACAACAGGCTGCTGCCCTGAAGTACCCTGGGGTACCTGCAGTACAATAAAAATTAAAACGGTTAATATTAATTTCATTTTATTCATAATTTTATGAATATAAATATATATGTATTGATTATAAACAAAAATAATGAAAAATTTGCTGAAATATCCACTATATTTTATAAAGCTATTGTTTAATAGAGCATTCTTTTGTATATTTGCGTGTAATTAACACATCAAAAAACACCCGGATTTAAAAAATCTGAAAAAAATTCGTACTTTCTAAGTTATCCGAGTTAAATTAAATCAAATAAATCATTCCGGTAAATACTTTAAACCAAAGGTATTGTTATTAAAAAATTATAATTAAAACTAACTGTGTATTATGGCATCAGATAAAAAAGATGATTTAAAGCCTTCTATGGATCTTGCTGAGTTAAAGAAGAAAAAAATAGCAGAGCTTTATGAAATTGCAAAACATTTAAATATAAACGACTATAGTGATCTTAGGAAACAGGATCTGATATATAAGATACTTGAATCAGGCACTCAGAATGACGGCGTTGCATACAGCAAGGGTGTCCTGGATGTTCTTCCTGACGGGTACGGTTTTTTAAGATCATCAGATTACAACTATCTTTCATCCCCTGACGACGTTTATGTATCTCCATCACAGATTAAGAAATTCGCATTAAGGACCGGTGACACCGTAAGCGGGCAGGTTCGCCCACCCAAAGACGGCGAAAGGTTCTTTGCATTATTACGTGTAGATAAAGTAAACGGTGTAGAGCCTGAAAAAATGCGCGAGAGGACTTTGTTCGATAACCTGACACCTCTTTATGCAAATGAAAGGCTTAACCTGGAATCAGCACCCGGTGAATACGCAACCAGAATAATGAACCTGTTCACTCCGATAGGAAAAGGAAACAGGGGCATGATAGTATCACCGCCAAAAGCAGGTAAAACAATTTTGCTTCAGCAGATAGCCAACGCAATTGCCAAAAATCAGCCTGATGTTGAGCTTATTGTCCTTTTAATAGATGAGCGTCCGGAAGAAGTAACGGATATGGAGCGCTCCGTCAGGGCAGAAGTCATAAGTTCAACATTCGATGAACCGCCCGAGAGGCACGTACAGGTTTCTGATATTGTACTTGAAAAGGCAAAAAGGCTTACTGAAGCCAAAAAGGATGTTGTGATACTTCTTGACAGTATCACCCGTCTTGCAAGAGCGCATAACACAGTAGTACCGCACAGCGGAAAGATACTTTCCGGCGGCGTTGACGCAAATGCATTGCACAGACCAAAAAGATTTTTCGGAGCTGCAAGAAATATTGAAGAAGGCGGAAGCTTGACTATTATAGCAACCGCACTTGTTGAAACCGGCAGCAGAATGGACGAAGTTATCTTCGAAGAATTCAAAGGAACCGGTAACATGGAAATAGTTCTTGACAGAAAGCTTGCCGATAAAAGAATTTTCCCCGCAATTGACCTTAACAAATCAGGCACAAGAAAAGAAGAGCTTCTCCTTGATGAGGAAGAGCTCTCAAAGGTATGGCTGCTCAGAAAGATCCTGAGTGATTTTTCACAGGTCGAAGCAATGGAATTCCTTTTAGGTAAAATGAAAGGGACCAAGCATAACAAAGAATTCCTGAAAAGCATGAATTCCTGATAAGGATTTTATACTTCAACGGATTCGGTGTTACGCTCAAAAAACTATTTGAGCAGAAATACATTGTGACTGAATGAAAAAAGAGATCATCATCAATTCAAATGCAGATGAGAACCGCATTGCTATCATAGAAGATGGAAAGCTTGCAGAGCTGTTTATCGAAAATGAGGAGTATGAGCGTGTTATCGGCGATATTTACCTTGGCAAGGTTGCCAAAGTTATTCCCGGAATTAAAGCTGCATTTATAGACCTGGGCTTTAAGCAGGATGCTTTCCTGCATTTCAGCGATGTTGGCGACCAGGCTGAAGATATGAAAGCAATACTCGGCACGGATTCTGAAATTGACGAAGATGATGATGATGAAGAGGATTATATCCCGCGGAAAAACCAGCAGCAGAAACGCCGCCAGGTGCCCAGACTTGAGCGCGGACAGAAAATAATTGTTCAGATCACCAAAGAACCTGTAGGCAATAAAGGCGTAAGGGTCACTTCCAAAGTTTCCATTCCAGGCAGATACCTTGTATTCCTTCCGTTTGAAAATAAAGTAAATGCATCCAAACAGATACAGAACATGCGCGAAAAACGCAGGTTAAAAAACATTGTGCGAAATTACCGCAATGAAAAAGGTCTGGAGTTCGGCGCAATAATAAGAACAGTTGCCGAAGAGCAGGATGATAAAGCCATTCTGGAAGACCTTGAAAGCATTTATAACACATGGAAAGATATAGAAAAGCAGGTAAAAACAGGCGTACCGCCTGCTCTGCTGTATAAAGATCTAACCGTAACCACAAGCGTTATCAGGGACCTTTTCCGCGATGATGTTGAAATTTTACGCACTGATAACAAAAAGCTGTTTAAAGAAATTCAGCAGTATGTTAAAGTAAACTCCCCTGACCTTCTAGATAAAATTGAGCTTTACAAAGGCAATAAAGCACTGTTTGACCATTATAATATTGAAGCAGAAATTCATCAGACATTAAGCACACGCGTTCCGCTTAAGCTTGGAGGCCACCTTGTTATTGAAAAAACCGAGGCAATGTATGTAATTGATGTTAACAGCGGCAAATATGCAAAAAGCAAGGACCAGGAAACAAATTCACTTAAAACAAACCTTGAAGCATCTAGGGAAATTGTAAGGCAGATAAGGCTCAGAGACCTTGGCGGTATTATTGTAATAGATTTTATTGATGTATACGACGACAAGAACAAGAAAAAAGTATACGACGAGCTTAAAAAGGAATTTAAACGGGACAGGGCTAAGGTAACGATACTGCCAATGTCAGAATTCGGGCTTGTGCAGATCACGCGCCAGCGCGTTCGCGAAAACGTAGTCCGCTCTATAACAGAGCAATGCCCGCTTTGCGGCGGCAGCGGCATAATTGAAAGCTCAGGTAATATATTAACACGCATAGAACGCTGGGTAAAACGTTACAAGCTTGATAAACACCGTCCATCCGGAAAGCTTTTGCTGAAAGTGCATCCTATGGTTTATAAAACAATGCGCGAAGGTACAATAAGCAACATTACAAAACTTGCATTTAAACATCTCTTAAGGATAACTCTGGAAGAAGACTCATCTCTTGCATTCCAGGATTTCCGCTTTATCCAGGCCAAAACCGGCGAAGATATTACACCAAATTACACCTGATAAATTGAAGCTGCGGACTGACATACTGGTTATTGGAAGCGGTATAGCCGGTCTTTCATATGCCATTAAAGCTGCCAGGTTCGCTAAAGTTATGCTTATAACCAAAAAAGAACAGGCAGAATCCAACACAAATTATGCGCAGGGCGGTATTGCTACCGTTACTTCTGCTGATGATTCATACGACCTGCATATTAAGGATACGCTGGAGTGCGGTGCCGGATTATGCCATACCGGTGCAGTTGAGCAGATAGTAAAGAACGGGCCAAAGCTGATAAATGAGCTGATACAGCTTGGTGTTAAGTTCAGCAAAGAACAGGGAAAGCTTGACCTTGGAAGAGAAGGCGGGCACTCACGCAAGCGTATAGTCCATGCAAAGGACCTGACAGGCAGGGAAATTGAAAGAGCCCTGCTTCATAATATTTCCAGGAATAAAAATATCAAAGTGCTGGAGCATCATACTGCAATTGACCTAATCACAGAGCATAATTTAAAGCCGCGCAAAAGAACAGGTAAAATAAACTGTTATGGAGCATATGCGTATGATGAGCTGAATAATGATATAATCACCATTATTTCAAAGCTAACTGTAATCTGTACGGGAGGTATAGGGCAGGTTTACCTGCATACAACAAATCCTGCAATCGCGACCGGTGACGGTATAGCAATAGGCTACAGGGCGGGCTGCCTTATCGGCAACATGGAATTCGTTCAGTTCCACCCTACCAGCCTGTATGAAAAGAAATCAGAAAGAAAGAACGGACAATCATTTTTAATAAGCGAAGCTTTGCGCGGTGCAGGCGCAATACTTAAAACAAAATCAGGCGAAGAGTTCATGTTTAAATATGATCCGCGCGGCTCGCTTGCTCCAAGGGATATTGTTGCGCGCGCAATTGATAACGAAATGAAAAAACACGGCGATGATTTTGTTTACCTTGATATCACTGCCCTTGGCAAATCCAATATAATGAATAAGTTTCCCAATATTTATAACAAGTGCCTTTCAATCGGACTTAATATTGCAAAAGACATGATACCGGTAGTACCTGCAGCACATTATATTTGCGGCGGAATTGTATGCGACCTTGACGGGAAAACATCTCTTGGAAATCTTTACGTACTTGGCGAGTCTGCAATGACAGGTGTACACGGTGCAAACAGGCTGGCATCGAACTCTCTGCTTGAAGCGCTTGTTTATGCTGATAAAGCTGCAAAGCTTTGCTGCGGGGGAATTACAAAGATAAAACATAAGCCTTCATCTCTTGTTCCTGAGTGGGATGCAAGCGGAACTGAAAACGCGGAAGAATGGATATTAATATCACAGAACAGGACTGAAATTAAGCAGATAATGTCTAATTATGTCGGTATAGTCAGATCAAACCTGAGGCTGCACAGGGCATTAAGAAGAATACAGCTTATTAAAGATGAAACGGAATCATTTTATAAACGCACCAAAGTAAGCAGAGAGCTTCTTGAATTAAGGAATATGGTGCAGATATCATATCTTATTATCCGCTCAGCTTTGATGCGTAAGGAATCCAGGGGGCTGCATTACAGCACAGATTATCCGAACCTTAAAAGAACATTCGAAAAAGATACTGTCATAACAAATAAAACTGTAAATTAACACTAAATAAAAGCGGTAATTTATGAGTTCAAAACATCACGTTAAAAAAGATTTAACCGGCAGCAGAAAAGATGTACTAACCGGGAAACATAAAGCAGCTTTGCTGCTGGTTTCTCTGAGCGTTTTAATGCTTGAGTTTACTCTTATAAGAGTACTTTCTGTATCATTGTGGTACCACTTTGCATTTATGATAATCAGCATTGCGCTGCTTGGTCTTGGCATAAGCGGTGTTACAATTATTATAAGCAAACGCATCAACAGCTCTGAAATAAATTCATTTTTATCGCTTACTTCCCTGCTGTATGCCGTTTCGGTAATACTTTCGTTTGTTCTTATAAATAAAATACCGTTCGACCCGTTCAGCTTATTCATAGATTCATCACAATTTTTATACCTGCCGGTATATTATGTACTGATAACACTTCCGTTCTTCCTGGCAGGACTTATCATAGGGCAATTATTTACCAGGTTCAAATCAGGTATTAACCAGCTTTATTTTTATGACCTTGTTGGCGCAGGATTAAGCTGTTTTGTATTTATCATGGTATTGCCAAAATTCGGCGGCTCTGGCGGAATAATTTTCGCTTCTCTGCTTGCATGCTTGGGAGCTATACTGTTTTCTCTGCATAACAGCAGGATGAAAACAATTGGTCTTTATGGCGCTATGATAATGATAGTTGTGAACGGGTTATTCCTTACCAATCCGGAATCATACCTGCCGATATATATTTCATCGAATAAAGTATACGGCAATTACATGAAGGAAAATCCGGACCAGATGCTGCTTACCAAATGGAATTCCTTTTCAAAAGTTGATGTACTTAAAGATGACGGCGAAGCCGTGGATGACTACCCTGTATATACGGCAATTATTGACGCAGGAAACTCAACCACCAATATACCCAAAGTACCGAATATAATAGACAGCAGCGCGCGACCGCCTTTTGATGCTTCAATGCTTGCGATGTATTTAAAACGCGAAGATACTGCAAAAGTGTTTATACTTGGCTCAGGCGGCGGCGGAGAGATACTAAGCGCTCTCACAAATAACGCCAAATCAGTTACAGCAGTAGAAATTAATCCGATACTTAACGACCTTGTTGAAAAGGATCTTTCTAACTACTGGACTGGCGGAATAGCCAATGATAAGCGTGTAAAAATAATAACCGATGATGCCAGAAGCTGGCTGCGGGGCAAGCGCATTAAGTATGATGTTATTGTAAGCGCACATACAATATCGGCAAGCGCATCAAACAGCGGCGCAATGAGCCTGGTGGAAAATTATATTCTGACCGAAGAAGCGCTGAGGGAGTATCTCAATCACCTTGATATAAACGGTATTCTATATGTTACCAGACCCGAACCTCAAATGCCGAGACTAGTTGCTTCGATTAAGGAAGCGCAGAAGCTTAACGGCGGCAGCGATTTAAAGAACCAGTTCTATATATTCAAAAGACCGCCAACAGATTATGAAGTTGATGTAAGCTATTTAACGGGAGTTCTTTTCAAGAAGAGCGGGTTTGATGAGTTTGATATACAGAAGCTTAAAACTATGGCCGCCCTGCTGAACCTTGAAACTATTTATGACCCTGTTTCAAAACAGGAAGGAATATTTAAAGATATTGTTGAAGCAAACAGCATAAATGATATTGCGGGAAAATATCCGGATATTAAGCTATATCCGGCTACTGATGATAATCCGTATTTTGAGCATAACACTGATTTTACAAAAATAAATTTCACAAGTATTAAGGAATCATTTTCACAGGGTGAGCGCGCAATGCTCTCTATGGTGCAGAAGCCTGTGGCGGAGTCAACCCTGGTAATACTGCTTGCGCAGACAATACTGCTTTCTGCACTGCTTATTTTCCTGCCGATATATTTACGGTTCAGAAAAGACCCTGAAATAAAAAAAGTTAAAAAAGGAAAATACATCCTTTATTTTGCGCTGTTAGGACTTGGATATATAATAATTGAGATTTGTCTGATACAGAAGTTCACTCTGTTTCTGGGTCAGCCTGTATATACAATGCTTACTGTTATTTCAACAATGCTTATATTTTCCGGCATTGGCAGTATGTTAAGTGATAAAGTGATTAAGCTGGTTAAGAATGTTAATGTTGTTTATATTATTATAGCAGTTTTAACTGCTGCAATCGGCTTGCTGAATTCAGTTATATTTGATGGAATGGTAAGGGCAGATATTACCTGGCGGATAATAGTTTCTGTTGCACTCATCGGACCGCTTGCATTCTTTATGGGGATTCCTTTTCCATATGGTATGAGCTTAATTGATAATAAATCAAATTATCTTGTTGCTTATGGCTGGGGTGTGAACGGATTCTTTAGCGTGCTTGGAAGTGTGCTGGTTGTAATGCTTTCAATGAGCATTGGTTTTAAGGCTGTGTTTATAATTTCTGCGGTAATATATGCAGGGGCAATGATCGTTGCAGGCATGCTGAAGCCAAAGATTGTTGAGAGCAGTACAGTATAAATATAATTTATAAACACGGGTATACAAGGTATAGACAAGGGGGTGCAAGCCCCTTGTCTTTTTTTAGGGTTATTATTTCGCCCTTGCAGGGCTTTGATATTCTGCGTTTATTTCGATGGGCTTTGCCCATCGCTAATATATTCCGCCACTTCGTGGCTTTAATTTTTTTTCCCGTTACTTTGATAATTATTATTAAAATTTACAGCTTACAATACAATTAATTGATTCAGGGTAAAGTTTGACGGGAGTAATCTGGCAAGCGGGATGTATTTTTATAAGTTAGTGGTTGGAGATCCCAAAGGGACAAGCAAACCCAAAGGGGTAAACTCCAACAACGGCGTATGGTTCACAGATACGAAGAAGATGGTGCTGTTAAAATAGCGAAATAGTGAAATAGACAAATAGCAAATTAGCCTGCTGATAAATCAGCAGGCTTAATTATGTAAATTAGTTCGTGAAATTAGTGAAATTCGTGGTTACATTTTTACAACAATTTTTTAAAATCTGCAAAAGTTAAGTCAAAATTCAGTATTAATGCCAGCTTTTACAGCATTGAAAATCTTATGATATTTTGCTAAATTTGTGAATAAATTATGGCAGAATTAACAGAAAAGATCAAAGAAAAACTCTCCGAAGCCAACGGTTTTCAGGGAGTAGTATTCACAGAGAACATAAACTACCCTATGATCGAAGTTCCGAAGGAACGCCTGCTTGAAATAGCAAAGATACTTAGGGATGAATTCCAAATAGAACAGTTACGCGATGTAGTAAGCGTTGACCGCTTTACCAAGAACGAAAGGTTTGAATGCATATACAACCTTTTTTCGCTCACTCACGGTAAAAGGATATTCCTGAAAGTTAAGCTTGATTCAAAAAATCCGGAAGTGGAAAGCCTTTATCCAGTATGGCAGTCAGCCAACTGGGCAGAGCGCGAGGCATGGGATATGATGGGAATAAAATTCCTTAACCATCCCGACCTGCGCAGGCTTTACATGATGGAAGAATACGAGTACCATCCTTTAAGGAAAGATTACCCGCTGATGGGACTGCCCGGCGCAGTAAAATTACCGAAAAAATAGAACAGGCTTTTTAAGCCGCAGAACAATTATGTCATTAGATCTAACCAAAGAAGAATACATAGAAGAGACCAAACAGGCAAGCCACATTTCAGAATCGCAGGAAAAAATTTTACGCGCGCTGGAGTCCGACGATGTACGCGGCCATTTTGAAGGCTCACTGGATAACCAGTTAGTGCTTAATATGGGTCCGCAGCACCCGGCAACACACGGAGTGCTGCAGCTTGTTGTAAGCTTAGACGGCGAATCGGTTGTTGGCACGGTTCCCGTGATGGGATACCTGCACAGGGGATATGAGAAGCTTGCTGAGAATATGACATTCCATGAGTTTATACCCCATACAGACAGGCTTGATTATCTTTCCCCTCTTGCCAACAATGTTGGTTATGTGCTTGCTATCGAAAAGCTTCTGAAAATTGAAGCAACACCACGCGCTCAGTGGATACGCACCATGTGCTGCGAAATGGCAAGGCTTGCATCTCACCTGGTATGGATGGGAACAATGGCAATGGATGTTGGAGCGCTTACAGTATTTTTATGGACATTCACCGAAAGAGAAAAGATACTTGATATACTGGATATATTAACCGGTGTAAGATTCACCACAAGCTATACCAGGATAGGTGGACTTGCGCTTGATATGAGCGATGAAGTAATTGCCAGGCTGAAAGGATTCCTTGACCAGTTCATTCAAAAGCTTGAAGATTCCAGGGCACTGATAGAAAGAAACAAGATTTTTATCAATAGATGTGAAGGGGTTGGCTATATTTCCAAAGAAGATGCAATTTCAATCGGCTTATCCGGTCCAAACCTTCGCGCAGCAGGTGTAGGCAATGACCTTAGACGCGATGACCCGTATCTGGTTTATAATGAGCTTGATTTTGAGGTTCCGACACTTACTGAAAGTGATGTGCTTGCAAGATATTATGTAAGAGTAAGGGAAATGTATGAAACAGTTAAGATCTTGAGGCAATGTATTGAAAAACTGCCTAAAGGACCGATAAATACGCCTGATGCAAAACAGGTGCTCCCTGATAAAGGCGAAGTTTACACCAAGATGGAAGAGCTGATACATGATTTTATGATAGTGAATTTTGGCAATACCCCGGAAAAAGGTGTTGAAGCTTACCAGGCTATCGAAGCATCGAAGGGTGAACTTGGATTCTATGCAATCAGCGACGGTAAAGGATATCCGTTCAGGCTGAAAATACGCTCTCCTTCAATGGTATCGATAAGTTCACTGCCTACTATGATGAAAGGCGCAATGATCAGCGATATTGTGGCAATTATCGGAAGCATAGACCCTGTTATGGGTGAAGCTGATAAGTAAACCTTGATCACCTTGATTTACCTGATTTAATTTTTTGGACTTTATTAAAAGTACAAACAGAATATATAATTTTTTTAGTGTTTATAAAGATACCCGCTTCAGCAGGTATTATCAAAAAATATGGAAATAAAATTTACAGAAGAGAACCTAAAAAAGCTTGAAGAAGCTAAAAGCCACTACCCTACAAACGATGCAGCATTAATGAGCGCTTTGTGGCTTGCACAATACCAGTTCGGCTGGCTTTCTAATGATGTGATGAAATATGTCGGCGACCTGCTTAATATTCCCTACGAGCATGTTCTGGGTGTTGCAGAGTTTTACACGATGTACAACAAAAAACCCGTCGGCAAACATCATCTGCAGGTTTGCACAAATGTTTCGTGTATGCTTTGCGGCGGCTATGATGTTGTTGATTATATTTCCAATAAGCTTGATATTGGCGTTGGAGAGACCACACCTGACGGGAAATTCACTTTAATAGAAGCTGAATGCCTTGGCAGCTGCGGCACAGCCCCGATGATGCAGATAAATGATTACTACGAAGAAAATTTAACTATGGATAAAATAGACGAGATTCTTGAAAAACTCTCTAAGAGTTGACAGCTAACAGCTGATAGTTTACAGTTACAAAGCAAAAAAACAGATATCAAATAAAGAGTATAAAAATTATGTCAGATTTTGAGCCAATCATACTAAAGAAGATTCCTGATTACCATAATATAGAAATATATATGAAACACGGCGGTTACAGCTCTTTAAAAAAAGCGCTGAAGATGAAGCCGGAAGAGATAATCGAAGAGGTTAAGAAATCAGGTTTACGAGGAAGAGGCGGGGCATGTTTTCCTGCAGGTATGAAATGGTCATTTATGCCTCAAAAAACTGATAAACCTAAATACCTTTGCTGCAATGGCGATGAATCTGAACCCGCGAGCTTTAAGGACAGGGAAATTTTTGAAAAGAATCCGCACCAGTTTATCGAAGGTACATTAATCGCCTGCTGGGCTATGGGGATAAAGACTGCGTATGTTTACATTCGCGGGGAATATTATCCATGGATAGTTATGCTTCAGAAAGCAATTGATGATGCATATTCAAAAGGTTTTATTGGTAAAAATATACTGGGTTCAGGTTATTCAACCGATATTTACATTCACCGCGGTGCAGGCGCATACATATGCGGTGAAGAAACGGCATTACTTAATTCGATTGAAGGAAAGCGCGGAATGCCGAGATTCAAACCGCCTTTCCCTGCTAATTACGGATTATGGGGCTGTCCTACCACTATTAATAATATCGAAACACTTGCAAATATTCCGCCAATAATTGAAAAAGGCGGCGAATGGTTCAGCAAAATCGGTGAACCGAAACATCCCGGTTCTCTATTATATGGTCTAAGCGGACATATTAATAAACCCGGAATATATGAACTTCCATCAGGTACCCTTTTAACCGACCTGATATATAAATATGGCGGCGGAGTTAAGGATAATAAAGCTATAAAGATGATAATTCCCGGCGGTTCTTCAATGCCCCCGTTAAGAGGTGATGAAATTGAAGGTCTAAGGATGGATAACGAACATTTGAAGTCAGTAAACTCATATATAGGGACTGGCGGTATTGTAGTTATGAATGAAGATACCGATATTGTAAAAGTAATTAAGAGAATTACCAAATTCTATTATCATGAGTCTTGCGGGCAGTGTACGCCATGCCGTGAAGGCTGCGGCTGGATGCTGAAGATACTTGACAGAATTGATAAAGGAATGGGCAGACCTGAAGATATTGACCTTTTAAAAGATGTAGCCAATAATATTGAAGGCAATACCATCTGCGCTTTTGGTGACGCTGCAGCATGGCCTGTAAAGTGGGCAATTAAGAAGTTTATTGCTGATTTCGAGAAGAAAGTTAGTGAGTCTGTAGAATTACCTGTAACGAATAAAGTTCACTCTTTACGGTTAGCTGTTCAAGAGTAGATAAATATTGCATTTTTAGCACAAAATTCGCCCTTGCGGATTTTCTAACGTAATTCGGGTATTGTTTTTTCAAACTAATTCGTAAATATTGCGATTAATCTACAAATTTATCGTAGTTAACTGATTAGTATTAATAATTATTATAATTTTAAACTTAGGTTCGTAAATTAATTTAAAAAAAACGGAGTCAACAACAATGGATCAAACTTCTGCTAATGTAAAAACGGCACCAAACACCGGAGCTTCACAGCTTTTCGGTAGCAATTTCAAGAAAGATAACCTGGATAAAAGGGTACAGGAATTGTTAAAACAATCTACCGAATATCATGAATTAAAGCAATATGTTATAAACAGAGGTATTAATAAAATTCAATCAGAAGGAGTGGCAGGCAGATTTGCTCCGGCAATCCCTTCTGTAATTGCTCTTTTACTTTCGGTATTTATTGATGTTGCAAACGTACCTTTCCTTGGAAAGATAGCGCAGACCCTGGCAAATACTGTATTCCCAGGAAGTGTTGTATTAAACAAAGGGGTTGACCCGGTTTCTTTATGGTGGATGCCTTTTATAGTTTATGCATTATTTATATTACTTGCAGAAGTTTCCTACAGAAAGCTGATGAAAGAAGTTTCAACTAAAGGCTGTTCCCAGGAAATCATCGAAAGGATTACAAACCGATATGCAACCATCGTAGATGGTATAGGAACTGCTCTTCCCCTTCTTGGCGCAGCAATTCTTCTTATTTCAATCAAAGAAGGTCCAATAGTGTTCTTAGGATTTTCAGTACCATTCGAAATTAAATCAATCGTAATACTGGCTATTGCAAAACTGTTTGAAACCGTATTTGATGCACAGGGTTTAAAATTTGCTGAACTTCGCGAAGAGCTCAACGATCTGGAAAAAGAATATTTTACTGAACGTGAAGATATACACCAGAGAGCTATATTACAACAGCTTCACGACGGATTCAAAGGCGCAAGCTTAACAGCAGGCGGACCGGGATACGAAAAATTCTCAAAAGAAGAAGCAGCTGAAATTTCAAACTCACTTAAACGTGCAGCTGAGTTCGGAGAAAATATTTCAAAGAACGTAGTAATAATGAAAAATGCTATTGCCGAAATGAGCAAAACCAATGTTCATGATTCAGAACTTCTCCGTGAGCTTCAGAATACAAGCCAGTCATTAACCACAGCACTTGCTGCAGCATCACAGACTGCTGAATACAGTGAAGCAATGAAGAAGAATCTTGAAGCAATGCGTAATCTGCTTAAAGAAATGGATAATATTAAATATCCTGACGAAAAGCTGCTTAAAGAGCTGCAGGTTACTTCACATATGTTAACTGAAACTGTAAATTCATTTAAGGATGCACAGGCTATAAAAGGACTTGATAACCTGGCATATTTAGCAGGAAAAAGAGCACAGTAAAAATAACAGCTGACCAGGAGAAATCACTTAAATGAAAAAACAAAAAGACGTAAAATTTATAATCTACCAGGCGCTGTACATATTTGTAGTGTGCGTAATAGCCATCAAGGGAGCCAACCTTGACCTGACACAGGTGGTAGAA